>BNJS01003038.1_pt1 | contig 310255 bp, 428 predicted proteins | sample 8540461 | NCBI WGS metagenome assembly BNJS01 (sample SAMD00202454, study PRJDB9452) | human saliva metagenome | isolation source: human saliva | place: Japan
TAAATTCAAGATAAACCGGTCGCCCTTCAGCCGAAATATTAATTGCTGCCGATTTTGGCGAGTCCAAGCAGCGGTTTATCTTCATGCCGCAGTCGCTTCCGGTCAGCTGTAACACAGGATCGAAAAATGATGTTGTTATACGCACACAGGTGCCGGGCATCACTGCTGCCGAATATCGCTAATATCGCTAAACAAATAGTTGCAAGTTTTGATTGCTCCCTGATTTTTTTATTAAAATCATCATCCCTGTCTCCTTAATTATTATAAAGTAACGAGTTTACAGGGCTGCATGGGGTCTATTAAACAGTGCTGTCGGTGATGGTTGGATGATTTCATCGCCGTTTTCTTCCTATAGTGATAATATATTTCTCGTGGACTGGTTTTCATCCCTTACCTCTATACTTACTTGCCGTATTGACGACTTGAGATTAATAGTTTCATGCCAGCTCACGCATATTTTGAATCACCATTCATAGCAACACTTGACGCGGATGAGTCTACTATTACGTCCGCGACTTGTCGGCATTCCAAGCCGGACATGTTATGTCCTCTACCGGCGACGCAAGTTATTATTGGGACACCGTCTTCAGGGCTTTCATATTTCATTAGGCATCTCCTTACTTTCATTATAAAAGACAACATAACCTTCATCTCTCTGCCGTATGGGCTCTTGATAACTTTATACCCTCACTCGCCATCACTTCAACATGGGTCATATGTGATGTATAAGGATCCAGACCTGTCCGACAGATTTCTTCAGATAGGAAATATATGTTCTGCCCGGCATGTATGCCTTCTCCCCATGATGCATAGCCTGCCCTATTGTAGCTTCTTTTCCTGCTGTTCAGGGTCTTCTTAGTGGAACCGGACTGTGATGCCCCACCACAGCCCTCTTTGTGTGTGGTTTGATTCTCTCAGGTGGTGCCCATGTTCAAGAAATTATAATACCCTCTGTGTAAGGACTTGATGGTACCTTATCCAGTCCTTGTATATAACACTTCTTCCTGTGCCCATAAGCATGAACATGGCCCTGGGATTTACATTGAGTTGTACCGCTGCCGACATAATCCCCATATCTACATAGGTCTTTCTTCACCTGAGGTATTTGCAGAGCTTTGTGTTGTCACTGTGCAGCAGGCTGTGCTCATCCTCAACCGCTGCCGGTGTCAGGCTCACTGGTTATGCTGCCAGGCTTCGCTCTGCTGTTGGCATCTTTCCCCTGTGCCCAGATTTGCAGAGTCCAAGTTGTATGCAGGCATTGTCACTCTGTACCACCCTTGGCAACAGGAAGGCAGTAGTTGTTGTCTCTATGTGCCCATTGCCTGTAGACCTGCTTTCTCACATAAATATTGGACTTAATGAGGTTTCCACTCCCGCTTGCAACTTGTGTGCCGAATCCATTAATTTGTAGCAAGGTGAAATACATTGGATGAGTCCAAGCTGGGATCATATAGTATCATATTGATATTCCTCGAGCTGCCGTCACTTACTGCCGTCAGAAATGTAGCCTGGGTCGGTGCAATCATAAGAACCTGTTTCGATTGGCTTCCACGATGATGTACTGTCTCTTCGCCTTCAAATTTCTTCACTACTATACTTCATTTTTATGTGGCTTCTTCCTTCATATCGTATGCATAACTAGAAAATACCCTTGGGATATTCACTGTGTGTCCTTGCCCTAGCTTAGTTTGTAGATTCGGAAAGCCTGCTTAGTCATCTCACTTTTCAAGCCTCGTTGTCCATGGCTGCATTTGCTCTCTGTGCCATTGTAATTTACAGGCTGTGCTGGCAACAGGCTGACCTTCACTAAGCCCAATCCGCTATGCCATTATATATATGCATGCTTCCTGCCTCTCCTATATTTTATTAGGGATATCAAAAATATACTAATAGCTCTGATATCCGCGCGCCGAATCACTGTTTTACATGTGGCTTTCATTTTATCATCATCTATAAATCGTAATTATTCAGAGGCGCCACGGGCTTTTTGTAGTTTACAGGCCTATATTACAGTTTTACTACTATAATTGGTATGTCTGTTGTATTCCTGTGGTGTGCATGCAATGCCTCCTTGCTCTTTCTGAGAGAAGTTTCATACATCCCTTCGTTGTTTTGTCAAGTAAATCAAGCATTTCCTTGTCCTTGTTTCATTCCGTTCTACAAAACGAGTCTAAAAGAAGTGATATGTAAGCTCTTGAATAAAGTCAACTATAAAGTCAAAGTATACTCTTTCTATGGTTTTGTCGAGAATCTGTCTTGGTAGAGTTTTCCTACTATCAGTCTTATGTAATATGGATCTGTTCATCTCTCTGCCGCAGCTGTTCTGCTACTGTTCAAAAGTATGCTGTTCTTCTAAGGCCGGTCCATAAATATGCTTAGGTTCATCAAGTTATCTATCATGTTTAGAAAGTTCTCTACCGGCGTGTCTATGGCTTCAAATTCAAATATCCACTCCAACCAGTTCGTATATGTCTCTAAAGTGATAGTAGAGAGGTGGGACGTAGTAATATTACAATCTCTAATTAAGTGAGCTTACCTTTATTTTTATCAAAGGCATATGTGCTCTCTCTTGATTTGATGCTATTTGAGGGGTTTTCTTGGTATTCAAAGAGATTTCTTCGTTAAGGTCGTGATTGACTCCTTTTGTCATTTGTTTTGTATCATGCAGCCTATGAGCTTTTGGGCTACTTAGTAATTTCTTTAACCTATCCTCCTGAATAACATCACAACAGATGTGTCAGTGCTCATAAATCTAAAAGGTAAAATTCATTATAAGCAGGATCGTTATGATTGAGTCTGTCGAGTCACTTACTCGAGCTTTATAAATTATCTCTTGCATACCTAATAATAGTGAGGAGGAGTCAATAACTTAGAGCAGCTGGTTTTGTCCGAGTTGCAACATAGCAGTGGCGGCAATAGTTAGCAGAAACACTCCCCATTTCAATCGTACTCATCGCAGTACGCTGTGTAAAGGTTTCAAAGACAAACTTATTATTGCAGACTATGCGGGCTCCGCTGTCACGCAAGAAGCGTGGTGGACTGACGCTCAAACTCAGTCCTCGTCTGTAAAGTTTGTAGCTCACTTTATTAACAGTACTAACCGCTTCAGATTGAAATGAGTGTTTTCTGTAATCACCAACCGCAAGAAATATCTGTTTAAGGGGTTTGGAGTAGACAAATATGCAGCGTTTATGTTGCTAGAAAGAAGAGTTGCGTGGTAGCGACTTTTGTTCAAAGTCTGCGGCGCAGTAGTTCATATAGAGGATGTGTGCGTTGAGATAAAAGGTGTGCCTACGCCTCTCCCTTCGGTGCTGGGCACACAAGCCGTTAAACTGTCTTGCCGAGGGACGATCTCGAGACCGCCGGGTGCGCGGCACGTCGAGCGGGTGAGGCGAAGATGAGCGCAAGTCTGCTGCGGGGGCATGTTAGCGGAGCGTGTGTCAAGGAAACAAGATCATATTTGCTCAGCGGTTCCTGTGATGAACAAATCGACTCATCACGCCTGTTCTATAAGATCAAGTAATTTGCCACACATCCTTCTTACCGAGGCTGCGGTTTTAGCATCATTTATAAACGCCACGGGAGCAGCTCATAGTTTGGTACTTATCTTTTATTTCAGCACCGTCGATTGTGTCGCAGATCTCGGTATTTACCGCCGGAGAAGCCGCATGCTATCCTATATGCCGCACTGGCAGATCGGGCATACCGGTACCGGGTAGTGGCTGCGGTCTGACGTTCGCGGTGATTTCGTATCATCCCGTCGATCCTACTTGCCTCATCTTCTAAACACTGTCTGACCGGCTAGCATTATGAGAATCGGTACAGGAAGGCCGTTCATGATAGCCTCCGGGTCTCCGTGGGTAATGACAGTCCACATAGCTTCAGTCTTCACTATACAAACCCTTACACAAGGCTTGTTGTCAGCTTCGTCCTGTCTGTCTCCACTGATAGTTTGTCGTAAGTGCCAGCCATGTAATTTTCTGAGCTCCTCGTTCTTCTCTGTTATCAGAAGGCAGAACGCTTACGACCGGCTTCTTTCCATTCTTGGCGAGATCATATCAAAGTCTAGCCATACAAGCTTATCTTCGGTAAAAGTCCCTCCTCTAGCCTCGCCTGAGTTTTGAGCGCACTCTTACTTTCTGCACTGACTACGAGCACCGCTCTTTGGCTGCGGCACTCTGCCCTGTCTTTTTATGCGCCGTGCGAACATAACTCAAGCTCCTGGCACCAAAGCTCCCGTCAGCTCAGTCTCAACCGCAGTCGGCTCACCTGTCTTGGGGTTTGCCACATCACCTGTGTCAGCGCTCGCCGTGCCAAATCAGCGCGTGTGCCTTATCCCGTGATTACGCAACCTGCCTCATCGAGATCGACTTTTCCCCTTAAATGTGGCGGGTTGCGGTCCGCCAGCCTGCAGTACAAATACTCAAAGCCCTCGTTGAGCGTAATCCTGCTGTTCTTCAGCGGTTTTCGTATTCCGGTGATAGGTGACACTTAGCGTCTGTCATATTCTGCCCTTACCACCTCCGGTGTTTGTCGGTATGATCTGATCGTGAGCGCTGACGATCTGCAACACTTCCTACTGGCTTCAAAAAGTCGTCTTACGAGATCAGGAGGTTTGATTCTGTAGCATACTTGGCTGGTCGAGGAACATGCACTGCTCGCTTGCGTCGTCCCCCTCCTACGACGCATAAAGCTGCTGGTCAGACCTCTCCGTCTACGGGTTGCGCAATGGCATCGACTCCGCGGCGTCTAAACTCCTCTTCTCCTTCAAAACCTATCATCTGGTCTTGCACCTGCTAGCTATCATCCTATTCGGCTTACTCGCCGAATTCTCTTCTTGTGCTAGCCTTCTTTCTCTCCTTCAACTTCAATAGATTTTACCTCCCGGACCAGCATAAACTCAGCGCAGAAATTTTGTGCTGCTTTTCTCGCTCTTCATACTCTTCACGCGCCTGCTGCCAACTCGGGTAGAGAATTTCACAGCCTCCAGGCGGGCCCCTCCTGCCTCCAGGTTTTCCTTTTCTATAATTAAAACCCTGTAATTAGCCCTTGTCAAATATAGCTGAGGTAGGTCGTCACAGAACCATACTGTAGTGCGACCATCATATATATATCTGTTCTCTGACATAGTCAACCTCTGTTGAACTCTTAGAAATATTGCCAAATATCAGTAAGTTGCGTATGTTGTAAAACTGTCTCTACTGATTTGCTTTTGCAGAGATGCTTTCAAAACGGCTACCTACCAGCAAATGGCTGGCACAATATAGAGTGACCGCATGGTCTAAAGCCTGCGCTACGCAGCTTCGCTGACCTCTCGCAGCCCTACTATCCTCCACGGGCGTTAATTCGGGCGGTCCCTGCTATTGTTTAACCTCACTACCTTAACACCGTACTAAAGCCGGTGGGATTGCGGTAGCATTATTTTCCGAAACGATACCACTAGCAATGTAGAGGACTAAACAAAGCGTAGCGTGTTGTTGTTGTCGCGCTGCTTATGCTCCCGTTTATATTAGGGCGTTTGCCAGACGCATTTCTTCAATATCTTAGTGAGAAGGCTTTTTACCGTCACTACTACTATATCATGTAAATGTTGTTTACTATCTGTAGTGAATTTATTATCAATAGATGTCTGTATTTTATAGTTGCACCTACTAAATCAGGGCTTGGCTTGAGTGTCTTGTACCCAGCTGACTGTGGCAGCTTAAGACCTCATGCTGTCAGTGCTCATAAAGCAGGCTTACAGGCCTGAGCTTCACGCCTCATCTGCATTTACGACCTACCATTTTCCGGCATTAACTACTCATAGGCTGCTATATCTTGCCTCCGATTGATTGCGGCATCTCTTTCAACGAGTCCACTTCCTCTATAAAGTACCTCAAAATCTACGGATAGTGCTTGTGTAGGGATCTGCGTCATAGGATACTCTGTCGTAGATGTCTTTCTGAGATGAGTGTACCATACTTGCCTTGTATTACTGATGTGTCTGTGGATGCTGCGATAAACCTCACGGCCCTCAGCTGCTGAACTTTGCATAGTATTCTGAGATCACTCCAGCTCTGTGAGCATACATGGTAGAAAGTCTGCAAGATGCAGAGAAGAATACGCTCCACTTTCCTGATATCGTCATAACGCTAGAGACTTGAAATCATTATTCTAAAAACACTGAGACATTAAAATCCAACTTCACTGTGGTAATTAATGACACTATATAACCTCCAAATTTTATAATCTACTGTGCGCTAACCTATACAGCACGGCTGCCAAGAGCGGTTTAGCCTCTGAGGTATCCATGTATACAATCTATCATAAAAACAACGTCCAATGGATTTAAGGTGACCGCACCGACTTTCTCTTCAGCTGTAGTCATGGCTGACTAACATTATGTCGCCCATACGTAATATCGTACAGATAAAGGCGAAGTGTAACACATCTTAATACCATATACTGATGGATCGTTTACAAAATAAGTATATAAACGTTGGGTATTTTCTGAGCGTATAATCAGAGCGCTGTAGTTAGGCGCTACTGCGCTAGGATTTAATGCCATGCCGTAGGAGGCGGTGCTTTGAGTATGCTTGTTTGCCCGTCAAACGATACACTAGCTGTCTAAAATAGCGCTTCCTGCTAAAGTCGCAAACGCTTTACTGATTACTGCACATTCTGGTGTATTACTATCGGCGTGATGTTTATTAATATCAGCAATAGCAGGTAGCTCGTAATCTGTTGACTATATGTGCCACAATCTATTGACCATAGTGGTAATAAAACTAGATATCAACGACCTGCTACGCTAACGCAAAGGCGTTTCCGATGTACAGTTTTGCCAGGTCGTGCTTTCCGTCAGAAAAGGCTGAAAATGTGTAACCTTGATTTATAAAGCCGGACCAAGACAGACGTCGATGCCCTGACGCTCTAACACGAAGAATACCCACCTTTCCGGTCTCGATCCGTCCTCTTTCAGTTTTGGCAAGCTGAGACTGCCGTGGTTGAGAATCTCTCTTTGTGAAGCTCCGGTATAACCGTGCGTTTCTCCGCTGCCGCAGCTGCCGGTGCAGTGCCAGTCATGCCTGCAGAACTATAATAACTAAGTCATACTTCGCTATCCAGGCCACTGAGTGATGTATCTTTTCGGGGTTTTATGCTGCAATCCAGGGTATCTACGGCCGAGGCTTAACTGCCATATCAAAGACTCTGTTCACCTAGGAGATCTACGTCATTGCGCATGATCCACCCGGAGGTCTGAAATTCCTGACCTTTGCGTCCTGTGTTCTCAAAGACAATATCATTAGCTGTCATAGCCTGGGGACAGAGTCTTCCCTTGATGTGCTGTAGCATGAGTAGGCATGGGCATGAGCGCATGATTACCTGTCTTCCCATGCACACTTGATGCACGCCCTCGTAAGCGCCTCCAAATTCTTGCCTGTAGCCCTTGTGCCCACGACGATATGGCTTTCTGCTGGCTGCAGAGTCGAGTCGTGTTTGTAGCCTCCGCTTGTTGGGTCCGTCATCAAGGTACAGCGCCACCATGAGTTTTTGTTGGATCTCTGCCTGATGCCTCCGGCATCAGCAGGTCCATCTCTTTTCTCTCCCGGCTCCGGGCTTTCGCTGGCTCTTACAGATGAGGGTTGATGCCGTCTGTACAATCCGGCAGCAACAGCCGCCTCTCCATCCTTATGCGCCTCCGGTATCGCGCTTCCGGGATAAAATCTTAAAGTAAACATCATAGGTTGCCATAGTGCATATCTCTCCTATGAGCTCTAGCTTTAGGCTGAGACCACTTGCATTGGAGGCAATACTCTCCATAGTTCTCGTCCACAGCCCAGTTTACGTGACCATGCTGCTTCCGGAAATCTATAGGAAGCCTGATATCTTACTGAACAGCTTTTTACTCCTTGGGTGGGTTGTATGCCTGTAGCCTTAGGAGTGCTGTAGGATATGAGCCTTCTTGCCCAGGACAAAAGTTGGTATCATCTCCCACCCAGTCTGTACAGCCCTTGCCTTGCGCCATGATGCGTAAATGTAATTCTAAATCCTTAGCATGCTTGCATAGCGCTTCACTCGGACAAATCTAAAACTAGTGCACTTCACAGGCTGCTTTGCATGCGCGCATTAACCTGAAAAGGCAACACACTACTCTAGCACCCTTTTTCCGAAAATACAGCGTGTTTTCATGCTTCCCACCCTGTTGTTCAAAACCATGCATACTTTACTAAACCGCAGCAAACCGCTTGCCGCTTTTCCGATTGTACTCTCAAAACTCTTTAGTGCAGCACGCATTGCACCCTGAGCAGTCTGATCTACCTCATCTTCAGTGCCATGCTTGTGCGAACGATTCATCCTGCTAAAATCTGCTTTTCCTCTTCTACCACCCTTTTGATTGTACACACCGGGTCCGTGCCCGTTTACCGGTTAAATCGAGCTATTGTATCTTTCACACGAAACTTAAGCAAAGTGCCGAGATGTAATGTGCAAGTCGGGGCAAGGCAGATTGTCCGAATAATTTTTCATGGGCAGTGCCGCTATATAATTCCTATCTGAAACTCCTTATCATTTCCTGACCCACGCCCTATATCGCACCCGGTGGGACCGGTGCCTCGCTTCTTTCAAAACCACACAGCCTCACCGATCTCTGCTTCCGGTTTCAGCTCACTGCTGCCGTCCGATCTGCCGTCGAATCAGCATAAGACTTCCTGAAAAACCCAGGGTTGTGATTTGTCAGAGTATATTCTTTATTTTATACCTGCGCCTCTCGCTCCTTCTTACGCATCTGAGCCGTCTCACCTGTTTCTATAAAACCTGCCACCAGCGCATAGATTTGCCTATGCTGTTTACTGCACCGGGCGGTTGTCCTTATCTCTTTCTGCAACTATATGCATAGCCGGAAGGATCTTTCAAATTATTCCGTATTTTTACACTTGAGCATACCATAGCTCTCTCACGCTCTGATAACTTATTTTAGTTCCCGTAACAACCGCAGTACCTCTTGATTTAAGCCATTTATATACGTGATTTCCGGTAACTCCTACAAAAGCCAAGAAAGGGCTGAAAGTTCTAAACGAAATAGACTCCTCAAAGCTGTAACCTTTTTCTTCATCTTCCTAGTCAAAATTCTTCCTTATTGAGAATAAAAATTCCTCCTTATCCACAGCACAGAGATATATTGACTTATACACTATCATTATAAGTATCGGAAATCTTTTTCAGCTCCTGTAAGACGGAATTCTTAAAAGTTTTGCTATCTTTTATAAATGAGATAGCTTGTGCCTCTATAGCACAGTGCATAATCAGATAAAGCCTGCCTTTTTATTTTATATATTCAGGATGATAAACCTGGGTTTGTATCTCATGTATTATACCGACTCCTTTTGTTTCATTTCCTATATTATTTCATATTCAATTCAAAACCTTTTCACAAAGCACAAACTATCTGCGACAAATTTGTGGATATACTCACACGTAGATAAAGGCTAGTTCACTGCTTATCAGACAATAACTTCAGTCATAATACTTGGGCCGGTAACAGGTTGCCGGCTCTCCTCACTGATCTCGCTTTAACAGCATTTTACCTATAATAAGGGGCTGCTGCAGAATGAAGATTATATACAAGATGTAATGGCAGCCAAATGCCATCATATATCTTTACACCGATCTTACAAATGCAACAGCACTATTATTTCTACATATTTATCTTTAAAAGTCATTTACTGTATTTCATCAGATCTCAATATTTTAATTAGCTTTTTATCAACTGATCCTTAGTCCTTTATAACAAAATGTTTTGTAACACCAAAGCTCATCCATCCACGCCCTTACCTGTAGAGTCAACCATTTACCGCTTCCTATACCGCCACCGTTATCATTATCCATGAGCGTGCCGGAGAATTCCACATACAAATACTCGGACGTATAACCTCGTATACATTTCTTTTCCACAGCATACTGTCCGTGATGTGCCCATCTGCACTATATCAGCTCTTGGGTCAGCAGCTCCGACATCGCTTTAATGGTGTAGCACCTGCCTCAGGTCCATGTCGCCTAAAAACAATACTCTCTTTAACCTATTTCCATTCTGAGGCCACAGAAGTTATTGATGAATTTACTGTAAATAAATACGGATCATTTAAGACATGGATCTTAACATCATCCACCTGTCGAATCACCGTTTTTATATTTCCAGTGCAACTTCTCAGCTCCCAAGTTTATTAAAAGGCTTCTTTTTGCTTTTATTACCATATCAGCTCTGTAAGCTTCATTTCTCTGATGCAATCATCATCAACAAAATTATAATACACCGCATCTGTACTTATCTCCTGCAAACCGTCATTAATAAGTTTTACCAGGGCACCTACATGGTCACTGTGCGGATGTGAGATAAACCAGGCGGATACCACCGCCTCTTGCAGTGATAGCCTATCTTAAATGCTCCACCATCAGATCAGACTTCCGTCAACAACTATTAATTTCTTGTTCTTTTATGAGTTATTATATAGCTCATCATCTGACTTTCCTGGTTGGCAAGCATGGTATTTCCTGCCGTTAAATGAATGTTCCCCGGACCCTTTTAGAACTCGGTTGCGGCTTTATCTTTGCATCCGTATTTACAACAAAACTTCTTAAAATTATACATAATATTATTTGCTGTTATTTTTCGTAAATTCTTCATAAATACTCTAATTTAAATAGTTAAATAAGCTTTTCTCGGTTGTTGCTGGGTTCTATGGTAGAGTCTATACTTGCCGTTTCATCAGACATCGCTTATAATTTGCGGGTACGAGGGGCGTTGGAACCGGATCTATTTTCCTGATTTACTAGTATTTTCGGGGAACAGAGGTGCTCTTCATAAATATCTCTCGGGTTGCAAAATGTATACCTGTCCCGCAGCCCTCCATAATAGTTTTTCACTTGACTTCGCTATTGAAAAATCCTGTGTAGCAACAATATCATTGAACATCTTTATATATCCTGCACCGTTTTTGTGCATCAGGTTGCGTAGCCGTGTTTTGAAGGAGCCACCGTCTTATGGTTTTGCATTATCTTCTATAACCTCAAAGTCCATTAGCGCTGCTGATTTCAGGATAAGCCTCATCTATTGCATAAGTAAAGTCATAGTTTCACTGATCCCAGTCTATCTGTATGACCCTCTGTTATTTCTGTATGTCATTTCATTTTCAGGCCACTATCTTCGCTTTCACCACCACATGCAGCAAGCAGCGCTGACATCCCCATAACTGGACCTATGGTTGCTATATATCTACCTACTCACCATGTACCTCTCCTAATCAAATTGTTTGGGCAAATTTGCCTATCAGGCTAATATAATTCAATTCTCAATATTTTTACAGTACTTTATTATAAAGTATTAAAATCTACATATATGTAAGATAGATAAAAAGTCAAAGTTGTTTTTAAACTCATGATTAAAATATTAAAAAGTGGCGAAAACATGTTTTTATTTGATATGCAAATAAAGGGCAGCATAATCAAGGCTGTTTCACTAGTATGTATCAAAAGACTTATCAGAAAAACCAATATATAAGCTAAATATTTATGACAAGGCAGCTGCACTTACATTCAGGCTTTAGCAAAATAAAAGCTTATATTTAATTGAAATATATCTATACGAAAATAACTTAATCAAAAATATCAGAATCATCTCTCTCATCTCAAATTTAATGCCTTGGAAATTTTTCAATTTTATTCATACAAATATTTTTAATCTTACCGCTTTAACTTGTCCTAGTAAGTGTAGTTTTCGGTATGCGAGTCAACTTTGAAAGTTTGTATAAAGTCAAATCTTGCTTATTGCAAAGTATAATTATCCTTGTGGACAATGCCTCATACAGCTCCATAACAGACCTCCTCTAAAGACATAAAGCCACTTTACTTTTTAATACTTTTGTTATCTAAGGAAGTACAAAAATGTGATTTCCTTAGATAAATGTTTTATTTATGTTACTATTACATTTACTCAGAATTAGCCGTACACTTCTATGTCAAAACTTCCGTGAGTAGCCACTCTTTGAGACTTGGGAGGAAGTTTCATGTAATCATGTATACAGTTCTTAATATTTCCTCATAGGATTCCGGGTATGGAAAGTTTTACTGTCTTCAAACTGTATATGAGGTAGTTTTTCAATGCACTTTTATCTAAACTTATATCTATATAATCAGGTTGATAATTGCTGTAATCTACCTTCTTCACATTCTTTTTATTAAAAGCCTTTGAAAGATTATTTTGCAGCTATGTCAGAGTTTTTTCATAGAGTGTAACTTTTCCTATATTACTTATGATAAATATGCGATCTCTCTGCAATAGGCTGTATTCTTATAATCCAGTTTATACGTGTCCCATAGACAAAAGATATATAAGCTTTTGTAAGCTAAGTATAAAGCTTTTTGCTGAGCTTTGCATTCGGAAGATTATCAAGTATAAATATATCCACCCAAAAGATGATTAAGTTTACCGCCATAATACTCATCTTCCTTGCCTGCTTTTTCTCCTTATACTTTTGTTATATATGAATCTTGGAGTAAAGTCCTTAAAACTTATATATTCTGACTTAAATCTGCGGGTAAGCAGGTAAATCCTCTCTTAATCCATCCTCATAACACGTCTAAAATACTTCCCGGTCCTGTCTTCTCATGGCTATGTCGGCATCATCATCCCATGGTATAAAACCGCCGTGCCTTATAGCCCCCAAGCAAGGTGCCGGCATCAAGCATCTCATAGTATTATGTTTTCTGCAAATCCTGTCAATCTCTTCAGCAATATTAAGTGGCTTTTGAACTTTCAAAAGCCCATATAGATTATCCATGGAACCACACTTTCCACTAATTGTTACAGTATTGTCAATGCCTTTATTATACTCTCTGCCATATATTCAATCATTGCATCAGTCATTCCCGGATATACTCCCACCCAAAAAGTATCCTTCATAATCCTGTCCGTTACAGACAGATCTCCAACTACCTATAGCCTTCTGTTGCTTCTCATTTCATCAAAGCAGGATGTCTTAACAGGGTTTCATGCACAAAAAGCATTCTGGTCTGTATGCGGCTTTTCTACACTTTCCACCACCTTGGCTCTGTCACTCCTCACGGCAGGTGATAGGAACGAACCAGCTCGGAGATGAATTCTCGCAAGGCTGGTAATATCTATGTCCACGCATTTCGGGCAAGTCTTTTAACTGCATGGTTATACTTTCTTTTTCTACAAAACTCGAATTTCTTAAGCTGTGCACAGCCTGGCAACCCTGCATATCAGTTACTTTAAGATTATATCCGAAGTGTGAATACACATACTTGTGATCATATCCGAAGGGCAGTTCTCCGTACTGTGCCGAATGTCTGCACCCACAAGAGTATTATCTCTTCGGACTCATATTGTGAGTCTCTTCCCAGTCCCTTACGGAACGAATTAGCTTTTATGCAATAAAAGGGAGTTGGAGGTATGAGACAGCTCCGCCCTCTCCATAGTCATGTGGTGAGGGATAAAAACTTGAAGTTCTATATCTCCTACAGTACCTGTAAATCTTTCTTCGCCCTTATAGGTATAGGTGCTTCCCAGTGCATCACAATTATCCTCTACAAGCCATAGATCATGCTTATCACAAAGTCCTTTACCGCTCCAAGGTCAAAGGGTTCCCCAAAGGTATGGGCAACCATGACCGCCTTAGTCTTGTTGATAATGCCTTTTCAAGCATGCCCCATCTATGTTGTACTGAGGAAGGGTCCACATCCACAAATACCGGTACCGCACCGAAAAGTATGGCAGGTGTTACCGTTGTGGGAAAGCCGCAGGCTACGGTTATAACTTCATCTCCTCTTTTTACCCTTCTTTCTCCCAGAAGCGGTGAGGTAGAGACATAAATGCACAAAGATTGGCACTTGAGCCTGGGTTTACAAAGCGAAACACTTCGGCCAAGATGCTCTCCGAATTCTCTTTCAAACTGTCTGAGTATACCTGCCTCCAGTAGCGAAAACTCAAAGAGAGTCTACGAGTTTATCATTTCATCACTATCATACACCCCTGCCGGCATAAGATGTTCTGTCTCCGGCTTGTACTCTCCTTGAATGTGTGATATTTATCACAATGTCCCTACTCAGGTCAAGTATGTGATCTGTTATCCTCCTCATATTGTCAAGCATTTTCTACTCTACTTTATATAAATCAAAAGCTTATATATTTATGCTGATATTTTATATGCGTATATATCTATAACTACAAAAGTGTAAAATATATGCCAGTGCTAAAATTCGCCAGAACACTAACTGATTTTGTTGGAGTTCCAAAGGTAGCTCGTTCATCTTCGTCAAAAACTAAAAATATTTAGTTTTGATCTATAGATCAGACGAAGATGAATTCTAACAACCTGATAGATATACATGTATAATATACACCTGACAAGCAAGCTTTCATTTGGTATATTATACATCGTATATCTAAACTCCTGAACTGTAAATTTGTGCAGTTTCGACAGCTCATTCACCTTGAGTCAAAAACTCCTGTATTCTGCCTGTCCGTTACTTCAAGCATATTCTCGCCCACTCTGTCCCTTTGTGCTCAGATTTACAGTTTCTTTAACCGTTTTTCCATATTATGCCTGGGCTTCCAATCAAATACCCTTTTTAGTTTATCACAGTTAAGCTTAAGTAAATTAGCCTCGTGCGGACGCTTTGTCTTTTATCTCATAAGTAAAACCGTCTCTCCAGTACTTTTGCAAATAATTTTACCAGACTTTCGGTAGTGACACAGTCTTCCTCATCCGGTCCTACATTATAGCAAGCTGACCTCTTATCTCTTGTTGAGCTTTTAATATCTCCAGATAAAATAGCTAGCGGCTCAAGTACATGCTGATAGGTCTTATTGAAGAAGGATTTCTTATAATAAGAGATTCTTTAGCCTTTGCTGCGCCCTGAAACAATCCGGTACTATCCTATTATCCGCAAAGTCTCCTCCGCCTATTACATTTCCGGCTCTGGCAGTAGAAAGAGCAAAGCCCGCTTCATCCAAAAAGGAACGCTTATAACTGTGGGTCACAAGCTCCGAGCAGGACTTTGAGTTGGAGTAAGGTCATATCCGTCCAGTGAGTCATCTTCCACATAGGCTCTTTCCCACTCTTTATTATCATACACCTTATCGGTAGTTACATTAAGACACTGCCGCCGTCCATCAAAGTTCTTACACACTCCAAAAAGTTTACCGTGCCTAAAACATTGGTTTTCATAAGTGTATACGGGATTTAAAGTGAGACTCTCTTACAAGCGGCTGTGCTGCCTATGTATAGCAAAGTCGGGCTTTGTGTTCTTAAAAGTTTCCTTTAATTTTTCCAAGTTTCTGACATCTCCTATAACGGAATTCATATCCTTTTTTATATTAAGCAGGTCGTACATATTTTCCCTGTTATCAGGCTCTAAGAGCACAACCGCTGACCTTGGCGCCTGCAAGCTCGACGCCCTGCTAAGCCATGCCCTCGCAAACCCTGTGCTGACCGGTAGATAGTGCTCTCTTACCCTTAAAAATCAAGCATCAGTCCCATATCCTCCATGCAGCCTTACCGCTGTTCCATAGTTCTTCAATTGTGTTCTTTTTCACGCGTATCCATCACCGAAATCCTATGATAAAAATGCCATAGCTCCCTATCTCTTACAAGATTTCTTAAAGGCTCCTGCTCAAATACGAGTAGTATCGTCTTTGATATAATTTAAAAACTTCTTTGTTAAGAACCATAAAACCGCCGTTAATTATAGCACCGTCATTTTCGCTTTTTCTCTAAAAAGACTTGATAATGCATCTTCTTCAACGGTGGTATCGCCCTTAGCCTGACCTATATTAACCGTGGTAAGAGTTGCAATCCTACCATGCTCTTTATGGGACTCTAAAAAGTTTATAAAGATTCACATCACTAAGCGATCTCCGTGAGTCATCATAAAACTTTCCTCATCAATATAGTCCTTGATTCTCTTTATTCTGCACGCCTGTCATAGTATTAAGTCCGGTATCGACAAGTGTAACCCTCAAGGCTCGGAATAGTTAGTATGCACCTCCATAGTATTTTTAGTCATATCAAAGGTGATATCCGGGTATGAAGAAAATAATTCAGAAAAATTCTTTTACTATATATTGTTTTTATATCGAGGCAGATTATAAAATCGTGAAAACCGTAGCTTGAGATAATACTTCCTCCAATATGCCACAGTATGGGCTTATCTCCTATTTCTATCATAGGCTTTGGCTTCAAATGGCTCTCTTCCGTAATACGACTTCCAGATCCTCCTGCTAAAATTACAACCTTCATAAACTCATCTCTACTTTCCTTATGAGACATTTAACTTGGCATCTCTTGAGTATGCCCGACCTTCTTATCCGTGCAGCATCATGTCTGTGCTGAAATATCTCATTAAGCTCTTTATCACTGACTTGCATCAGAACTCAAGTGCAGCCTCGTATTCTTTTTCAAAGTTTTCCTTCCTGTACTTTGCCATATTCATCTCATAGAAATTTGTCATTACATTGCCGACTATAAAAAGTACGCATATGGCGCGGTTATATGTATGTTATTCTTTTCTTTTTCGTATAGAGCTGCTGCCGAGTATCAAAGTAGCAGCAACTTCTCGAACTGGAATTGCAGGCATACCTGTGAACTCATGGCGTAGGGCATCATTATCAGGAAGATCCATCTTGAAAGCGTAACCAGCAGGTGACTTATCAGTGCTGAAAACATGCAGTACTAAGAAATAAAGCTCGTCTTATTAGCTCTGAAATAAAGAAATATTGCACATACATGAACCAGCAGGACCAGTACCCCCACATAGCTCTAACTGTATCGGAAGCTTGAGATCATTTATATAGTCTCCAACCCCTACTAAGTATTGATGCGAAGGACTTAGCATAAAGTCTTGCAAATGGATCAGCATACTTTTTAATATCCTCTCCCATGCTCATACTTGTACTGCCGGCATGTTCTTCCACCGAGTGCCTCATGCTGTATATATAAAATAAAGTAGGTATAAGGACATTAATAAGGTGCTAATATGCCTTTTAAAAACTTTTACATTTCGCTTTATGAGCACCGCCGTTAGTACAAAGCATCAAGCTTGCCGCATAAAATAGCGGTATAAGGACCTGCTGTTAAAAATATGCTTATATAAGGAAGTGTACACATAAATATATCCTTTTTACCCGCCTCTTTTTATATACATATTTATCATATGAATAATAATACAATGTAAATAAAAAGAAAAGCATACATAACCCGCATTACCGTAGCTTAACATTTCCCTTATTAAGCGAAAATATACTATAAATATACTTACAAGTATAACTAAAGGGAGTTTTTGTTCTGCAGCATAGTTATACACTACTAGGGATGATGGGGTAAGAAATATTATTCCCAAATACATATCAAAATCTTGTACTGTGCAGAGTGCCACATTAATTATTCTTTCAAATAACTCACAGGTCCAATCTGGTAGTATATCCGCACCGAGGTGGGGTTTCGAACTGTATACGTCCGGAAAATACGAATTGATTATTCGTATATAATCCTATATACACATCAAAGTGGATGCCTTGATATAAACAACTAAAAATAAAAGCTCCCATAAGCGGAAAAAGTATATATAAAACTTCTTCAACATATTCCTCAAGCCCTAATCTATTATATTTTTCTATCATGCAACTTGTCCTCATCCCCTTGTGCTCCTGTGCATCAGGCAGGTAGAAGTATCAATAAATTTAAGTTTCGTTACGGCAAAGGCTCTATATTAAAATAAGATATATTCTCAGTAATATCCACTAAAGTATTCTTCTTTATCATCTACCACAAGTCTTAACTGCTGCCCCTTCAACAAGACTCTGCCGGGTACATGAGCTCCAGATTTATACTTGCCATCTTTATCCGCCATTACGTAAATTTCGCTTCTGATCCATCCAGCCGTCTCTGTAGTGGCCTTTTATAATCTCACATTTACATTACGCAGCATATCCGTAACATCACTGAAGGCGTTATTGGCAATCTCTTCGTAAGCACTATCATATGCTGACCTGTTGCCCTATATCTCTATAGAATTCCTATAAAAGGTGAACGCTAAAGCCTTCACCTGTGCTTGTCAAATGCAGCAGAAAAAGTGTATCTGCGGTGAGACTGCTCCATCTTATAGTAATTACCTATAATATAAATATCTTTATCAAATATTTCATCCTTGTACTTTCCAAAACTTACATCCGCAAGAAATTATATCTTGATTGGTGATTGATATGTATACCTTGTATCTTTCCATGGGCGTACAAATCCATGGGCAGTATACTACACCAAAAAGTATTACAAGTGCAAGCGGCATATAATTATTGAAATCCATATCAAGCATATTGTTGGCGTTACAAGCTAGCCTTCTTATCTCTCCGTAAACATGAGCTGAAAGAAGCAAAGCACATACACAAAGGTCCCGTATACCCACCTGGGCTCCCTCTTATAGTTACCGAAGAAGGGCATTATACAAAGAACTAGGCTATAAGATAAAAATAAACTTATACTTATAGAATCGTGGAAGCTGTGTTTCTTCTTTATATTTTTAATAGAAACTATATATATAAAGACTAAATCTCGTAATTAAAACAAGTATCGAAAATCCACGCTGTATTTAATTATCAGAGCCGTATCACGCCAGGGCACTCCGTTTAGGTCTCCGGTCCGTCATTAATACCAATCCTATAAAAGCACATGGAAATAGCGTTCTTAAAAGGCATCTTTTATATTAAATGTGTCTGCAACTTTAGTATGGGAAGTTCCGGCAGGGATATCGTACCTATAAAAAATAAATCTATAAGTTGTATAAATCATGCAGGCTGCCACAGGATAAATATAATTAAGTGCCTTTCTCCTTTTTATAAATATTGCATATATAAATAAAGGTAATAAAACCATATATCTTTCATGTGTAAAAAGCTTATCAAAAGGTAAGAGTCGCTATATACAGATTATTCTCCATACCCTCTTTGCTTATGTAGGTATGTAACAAATAAAGTATACCTAAAAAGAGGCAAGGCATAAAGCTTCCATCAAAAGCCTAAAAGCTGAGATATGTTATAATATGAAAATCTTGAGCTTAAAAATACCACGGCAAGCAGTAGTGCCACTATCCTTGAGCCGGACAGTTTCTTGGCATATATATATACATGTTGCAAGTGCTGCTGCAAATATTATGTTAAATACCACTATCCACGTAATGTTATTTCTTGTGATACCAAGCTCTAACCAGGCGATAAACCAATACACCGGTCTAGTCTCGTGAGATTTAAAGGAAATACATAGTTTATAAAGCTATCCTCACCATGGGTCGACCACATACACAAATCATCCATATATAGACCGGATATTCGTATTCCTGCATTGACAATAAAAGAAATATATCAAAACAAACTGCTTACAAATAAATCAATCAGCATATGATACTTTTCTACGTCAAACTTTCTTTTCAAACATCTATCTTACTCTCCTAAAATTGCTCTGCTTTTTATCCTATATATCTTAACATCTTCGTAGCTTTATACTCCTCTAGCTCCGTCCTCCAACATAAATTCTATAATTTCCAGCCCTGTCATGCTCGCCGAATATTTTTCTTCTGTACATATATACTCTATTCGGGCGAACTTAAGATATCTTTTAAAATTATCCAAAGTTTTAACAAGCACAGCATTGCCGCCGCTGCCTACCACATCCGCATAAACCCTTATATCAAGTCCCAGATGCAAAAGAGTATTGTCATCGGACATTAAAAGAGTTCTGGGAGATCCAAGCTCGGTCAAATCATAATACACCTCTCTGAAATCTTTCCTTCCAAACTATCAAGTTTTCCTGTCATGATGATTGTAAAATCCGAGATTCCCCTGCCTACTATCGGGCCGAATAGAGTCCCTTAATCTCCTGCTGAGTAATGCTGATTATGATTATTGCACATAGCGTACAAGGTGATGAGCTGCGAATAATTTCTTGATATCATCAGTATCTCTCCAACAAACAAACATTTATAATTCATCCAGACAAAAGAATAATATAAAATAATTACCGTCTATTTGATGTATCCTATACAGACCAAACAAACTTGTCATCATAACCGCTATAAACAATATCATCAAATAGTTATATAATCTTCTTTCTCTGTTCTTATTTTTGTATCTGTATATTACTAGCATATATTATTCAAAGTACAATTAAAAACTAATAAAAGAACTGTGGGTGAGGCAATGTATATATGTGTCTCCTCTGTCAGTACTAAGAAGCTGGTACAACCTATAAGCCATATCTACCTTTACATCTGCCAAATTCATACCTGCACTGTTACAATTATCTATAGTATAGGAAAAATGTTTTCCATGCCGAGGTTTATGCCATATAGAAGATATACCGAAGTGATTACTATGTCCTGTCAGAATATAGAGTCACTTGCAAAAACAGTACTATTGCAACCAGCGGATATAAAGAAGAGGCTGTAAGTTTCGAGCATTTTTAATTTCTTTATTTTCGATATTTTACTTTTTACATCTTCTACGGCGTTTTTGCAAATAAAACTCAAACACAGGTACATGATACCGGCAAATCCTACAGCAAAGCTGAATAACGGAGCGAGTAGGTTTTATATCGGGCTTGAAAAGCAGTGCTGTCAATGAGAATATGATATAGTAAGCCTTCTTTTCTCTACTATGTGGAACCATGTGAGAGTACCGGATATCAGCTGCATGAGCAGGGTTATCATATCAGTCTTTTGCCGATATTGACATATTAATAACAGCGGTGTTACTGTCACATCGCAATTAAGGCTCTTGTTATCTATAAATACCCCTGCCTCTACTTTTTGATGTCGAGCTATAACGATCTCATATACTCGCCAGCAATGTTAATAAAGGGCACAGACGTAGGTAAAACTTAATATGAAACTGAAACTTCCTCTAGTATTGAGTGCAAAAGTAAGTATTTCAAGATCCCTTAGGATAGACATGTATACGTCATTTACCTTACCCAGGTTGTCATATGTATGCAGAAATCCCCAAAAAGCACAAGGCTTCTAAAACCGTGCCTTACCGAGTCATAATCAACAGCCATGATAAGTCTTCCCAGTTGCATGAGGTAAAAACCGATAAAGTAAGAGCCAGAACAGAGCCCATATATCTATCTTTTTAACTCTAAGGTATATACGCAATTGTCAGGTCATTGACTTAGCGCCGTAATTTAAGCATCTTAAGCCATGTATATATCAGTATAACACTTATAACCAAGCCGAAGCTGTAGTTTAACCACCCTTATGGAAGCCAGCTTAAATGCGGAGGCAGACAGAAATTGATATAACATAGCTAAGGCTCCCTATAACAAAGTTATAAGCAAACGACATAAACAACTTTCTTCTATATGCTCCACTCATCACTTTTAATTAACAAAAGCTCTCCAAAGTAGTATTAATGCGGCTACATATGCAATATTTAGAATAAGTGCAATTAAAACCTGATGCAAAGACAAATACAGCATACCTATAAACTACCGACAGATGAGAGCTTTATATTGCATCAAAATCAATAATCAGGTAAAAACTTATAAACAGTAAAAATGTCTAAAAGAGTCTTATAGTTGCGGGGTCTTTTAAAATCTCGATAAGTTACTTGCCTAACATAACAAGGCTGTATGGAGACTTATAATAAGCCGAATACAAACAAAGATATATAGTAGTGTCTCTTACTTTTATAAACATACTCCCGCACCCTGTAAACATAACCATAACTTGGGTGAGAGTAATTCAAACATCTTTGCCTCCTCTTCCCTGCCTTTTTACTTCGAATCTATGCATAGTTTTGTAGCCGACTCTTTGTGTATTCTGTATACTATAAAGCGGTTTCTCAACACATATCCATCTGCCGTCTTTGGCATGAGGCTTAAGCAAGGTCAGTGATCCAGGACAAATTTATATCCTGCGGGAAATATATTATCCCCACAGGTATCATAAGTACAGCTTGGACAAATAATAGGGTTACCAAGACTTATACTTAACCTTTTACAAACTTAAGGTGATTTAGTGCCGCAATTCTAAGCTTAAGCTAGAAAGCTTTTGATTATATTTGCCAAGTTGTGGTTACCTATTATTTATCAAACTTATGGAAGGGTGCCAAAAATAAACTCACTTATCCTTATACTTTTTCTTGTATTTTTAATAAAGTTTTTAGTATAGTCTTTTAAGTATATATACATCCTGATGAGCTATTATTTACCAGATTGGACTTTGCTTTTTCACTAGGCAAAGTTCCAGTCTACTATATCAGGCTTTCCTCTCTTACATAAAGATTTGTTTTATATTTATCCACTAAAGCCTCTTATATGGCTGTTATCCGTAGATATTTCACATAATTATATCTGAGACCACGGACTGCCTGTAATAATGATTTACTACTCTTCCAGATACATGGACTTACCGTAAGCCGATATAGCAAATGTGTGTTTCATAAGTTAATATACTCCCCTCCCTTTTATATTATTATAACATGTAAACCCCGATACAAACACCTATTTCACTTTCCTTACACCGCCCTGCGAGCAATCAGTAGTCTGCTTTTCTCACTACTCGCTTGCGGGGCCGGTGAGATCTCACTAAAGCGATAGTTTTCCTCTTATCGCCCCTGCGATTCAGCTGCGGCATCAAGTAAAAACTTTGCCAGCCTTTATTATTATTCAGTCTGTTCAAGTTTAGAAGCTCTTGCCTCTACCTCTTTCTTTTGCACATCTCCCGGTGCCTGCTCATATCTTGCAAACTCATAGGAGAAGGTACCTGTACCTCCAGTTGATGATCTAAGCTCTGTGTATATCCGATAGCTCAGACATGGGAACATCCGCCTTGGTAACCTGTTTTCCGTTGCATGCGGACTCCATTCCAAGTACCCTTCCACGGCGCTTGTTAATATCTCCCATAACGTCTCCGGTAAACTTATCGGGTACTACTACCGAAAGTGCAGCTATAGGCTCTAAAAGTACCGGTGTAGCCTTCATAAATCCGTCTTTGAAAGCTATGGTAGCCGCCATCTTAAACGCAAGCTCGGAAGAGTCTACCGGGTGGTAAGAACCGTCTAAAAAGCACAGCCTTGATTCCAACTACCGGATAGGCTGCCAAAGGTCCTTAAGACAGCATTCCGCAATACCCTTTTCTACAGCAGGCTGGAGTTTTAGGAACCGCTCCTCCAAATACCTGCTCTGAAAATTCATAAGGCTTGTTCATATCTCCGCTCGGCTCAAAACTCATCTTTACATCACCGAATTGACCATGTCCGCCTGACTGTTTCTTGTAACGCCCTGCAGCCTCAACCTTCTTTCTGATGGTTTGTCTAAATGCTATCTTAGGTCTTGACAGCTCTATCTCAACCTTGTACCTGCTGAAGCTTGCTGCAAACCACATCAAAGCTGCGCGATCTCCTATACCGTAAAGTAAGGACTGTCTGTTTCCCAGTGTCCTGCTGAAACAAGTGTGGATCTTCTTCCATAAGCCACTTAAGCCTGAAGATAATTTGTCTTCCTCACACCCTTAATGACTACCTTGTATCTCCTATAAATGTAAAGGCTTTTGGATCTTAGGTGCATGATAGAGTACGAACGTTCTTAAGAGCTATGGTATCACCTGTTTTCGTGCTAACACTAAGCTTAGCTATAGCACCTTATCACCTACATTAGCTAGTGCCTCTATACTTTCTTTTTCCTCTGAGGACATAAATCTTTCCGGTCTTTTCTTCAGTCTCTTTAGCCACATTGTAAATATTTGCTATCTGACGCAAGCACTCCGTACGTACCTTTATAAGCGAATATAGCCGATAAACGGATCTACTATGGTCTTAAATACCTTAGCTGAAGGTTGGCATCTGAGTTATACTTAGCTACAAATCTCTCAGCTCCTTACATCCACACCTACACATTCATTATAGTCAGGTGAAGGAAGTACTTTTCTATAGCCATTAAAAGCGCTTTAAATCCAAGTACCTGAGTACCTGAACCAAAGTAATACCGGAACTATTGAAGGTCGCTTACATTAGCCCTAAGTGCAAGTGATCTTCCTGATCACTAAACTCATCTCCCGAAAGATATCTTTCCATATACTCTTCACTGGTCTCTGCAACTGCCTCCATCAAAGACTCTCTTGCTATCTTAAGGTTTGCCTCGGAATAATCAGGTATAGCACATTCTTCGTAATCAAAACCGTCAGTAAATCTTCTACCCTTCATCTTTACAACATTTACATATCCTATAAAGCTTTTCATTTTCACGAATAGGTAAATGGAAGACTACTGCTTTCTTCGAAATCTGGATGTCAAGTTTTAAAGCAGTTCTCTGTAACGCCTTGTCATCATCCATGTTAGTAACGAATATAATTCTGGGCAGCTTATACTGTTCACAAATCTCCCAAGCCTTCTCTGTTCCGACTTCTATTCCTGCCTTGCAGTTTACCACTATTATAGCGGCATCCGCTACACCCACCACCCTCTTCGACCTCTACAAAATCAAAATATCGGGTGTATCAAGAGGTTTATCTTGATTTGCTGATCTTCGTCCTTGTACTCTATGGGTATAAGGGAGGTACTTATAGAAAAACCTCTCTTGATTTCTTCTTTGTCATAATCACTTACAGTATTACCGCTTTCAACCTTACCCATCTTTGATATGGCTCCGGTTACATAGCACTATAGCCTCAGCTACTGTGGTCTTACCGCAGCCACCGTGCCCCAGTAAAACGACATTACGAATACTTTGCTCTCGTAGCTCATTCATAAATTAAGACCTCCTGAGTTTATCTTCGATCCCAAAACTAAAAACTTGAAAACTCAGGTTTTTGCCCTTGATATCATGTTATAAGTATGTTACTATAAAAGGCTTAAAAATACAATATTCACTATACAATATATCTAAAATACGTTGAAATAAAAGGCTTTTTATATATTTCTTTGAAATGTATTTATATAAATACATCCATTATTTTGAAACAAAGCTATTTGACTTTTTGGCACACAGTTATTGTTAGGAAGTCTAACCAATGATTGATATTTAATACAATCAATATAGGGTTGCCGAGCAATCCTTATATTACATGAGGAGTTGCTTATGCATTTTCTCATAGAAATATTATATCAAGTAAGGATACCCTAACCTATGCAAATAAGTGGAGGCTAGTATGCTTGATAATTTAGTTGAAGGCTGAAATCAGCAAAGTGTTCCAGACAGGTCAGACTTGGAATAATGCTAAAACAGCTCCGTTACTAAAACTCTCAAACCCTCAAGTATGTTTTTGTAACTACAAAGGGCAGCTTATGTATGTGAGAATATGAAAAAAGCCGGATTGGACTTTGTAACTCTCTATGAGAAATCCGACAGAAATTTGATTTTTGTTTATAGGAGCTTAGCTCTTGGAGAGCATTTGTTTGCTGATGAGACATACAGTTATCTTAGGTCTTGTGATTATAAAAGGAAAATGAGTTTTTCGGATTTTCTCCCAAGGCTTAGGAAAGAGACTAAAAGCATATTATGAGAAAAGGATATTTTTCCCCATGAAGTAGGAGTATTCTTAGGGTTATCCTCTGTGTGATATACAAAGGATTTTATAAAGTATCAGAGTGATGCTTACCTATTTAGTGGATATTGGAAAATCTACGATAATCTCAATCAGACTCTTTTGAAGTTCGCAGATTTTGACAGAGCCAAGGAAGAGGCTGTTGATGAATGGTTTGCAGGCAAAAACACTTTATGAGATAGCCTGCTGACATATAAATACATATATTAAAGGAGAGATACATATGGAAAAAGGTAAGTATAGTTTACTGGAGTCAGACCGGAAATACCGAGGCTATGGCTAATATGCTCGCAAAGGGTGTTGAGGAAGCCGGAGCAAGTGCTGAAATAATCGAAGTTTCAGACGCAAGTGCAAGTGATTTACTCGCACAGCCTGCATTCGCATGGTTGCCCTGCTATGGGTGCCGAGGAGCTTGAGGACTCAGTTTTGAGCCGTTCATAAGCGAAATCGAGTCAGGTTTATCAGGAAAGAAGGTAGTATTGTTCGGTTCATATGACTGGGGCGATGGAGAGTGGATGCGTACATGGCAGGAAAGAATGGAAAAAGCCGGAGCAGTTATCGTAACAGGCGCAGGCATAATCGCTAATAACGCACCTGACTCAGACGCAGAAGCAAGCTTAAAGGCTGCGGGAGCAGAATTAGCTAAGCTTTAATCTTCTGATTAATAATTATTTTGGTTTTAATCTCTGCCGGGGTAAAACCAGCGGTGTTAAAATAAAAGGAAGCTTTAGCTTCAAGGATACCTGATGTTACACATATTGAAATTTTCCTCTTACTTTAGATATAGGGAATAAGGCCTGAGCAACCTTATTCCTATATCTTTTAGATACACTATATTAATTCAGTTGCAGTTCAGGTAGCCCATTCATTTTGTCAAAACAACCTAAAAATATTTAATCTTATTTATAAACCGGACTAATTATAAATGTTGGCAGTAGCCTGCTGGATATATGTATATATGCTACACTGAACTGTAACTAAATTCAGATAAATCAACAACAGTTATGAAGCAGCTTTATATAAATAGCATACTTTAGTTATTATTAATCACTATACCTTCCGAAATATTTTTGGATTATATCCGTTTATAAGCAGCTCTTCCAACTTATACTTGCAAACATTTTTCGGTCGCCGGCATCAAAATAAAGTCGTAAATACATAAATACCCGCAACCACTGTTGGAAGACAACTTGCATAAGCGCTTATCGAGATAACCGTCTTTTATAAGATCCACAATTAACATAATTATCAAAATATATCCATTACAGCTGTCCGCAATTCCCGCCACCAATAACTTGATCCCGGGTAAGATCGTATAACTACCTCACAATGATCCTGATGCTTCCTAATCCTGCCATATACATAACAATAGTCAAGATTCTTTCCAAAACCTCGCCTCAGCCGGTATAAAAACCGACCAGTTCTTTTGAAAAACTTTCTTTATAAGAAAAATTCGAACCTTGCTTTAACAAAGTCACTATATCCTCTACACTCCTTTTTACCTTCATTTTTCCTTTTATATAAAGCATGGCTATCTCCTTATACTAGTGCATCGTTTCTTAAATAACTATACCAAACAACTTGTATCTTTTCCTGATTGCATACATCAAAAATCCTCAGCGTAGCCCCACTACGCCTGCGTTTTTTGATGTACACACTCAGAAAAATATTCATCGTTTTTGGTATACTTATTTTGCGAACGATGCACTAGATATTATTTAACCAAAAATCCTCACTTCCTACAAGATATAACAGAGTTCTGGCTCTTGATGCTCCTATATAAAGTAGGGTCGCCTTATCCTCCTCTTTTATCTGCTCCAGATCACACATAACGACCACCTTGGAATCGAGTCCCTTATATCCGTGAATAGTGGAAAATCTTGGCGTTCTGTCGCTGCTTTTATCATTAACATCTTCATTGACCTCAAAGGCTATCTCGGAAAGAATCGAGTGTTTGTATCTTTTAGGAGACAAGAAAGAATATCCTCCTCCTTTATATTCTCCGCTCTTAAGCCCTTTACTATCTCTTTGAGCTTTAACTTTGCATCGTCCTTATCAGCAAACTTTACTTTTTATTATCTCCTCACCGTTTTCTTTAATAAACTCCCTTCTCATCAAGCCTATCGCATCAAAACTGTAGGTACCTATATTTGTATCGTATTTCTGCAATTTGTTGACAACTTTAAAATTTACTCAGTTGGTATTCTTCCAAAAATTTAATACCCTCATCATACTCGGGATTATAAATATTTTGCTTCTCATCGTGAGAAAGCCCAGTTACCCTCCTTGAATCCGCCCTTTAGAGATAATCAAGCGGATACAAACTATATAGGATTTTGCTATATCCTGACCTTCATCCATAACAAAGTATGTCAACTGCAAGTCGGCAAGTTTCTCCCTTTTTCCAAATAAATTACAAAGTCTAAAAACATTTCGGTAAAAATATTGTTAAAAATAATTTTGTGCATCCTTTTTACTTCATCCTTGTCAACCTTAACATATTCTCCAAAAAGGGCATGGATATTTATGATCTTTAACCTGTCCCTTTCTATATTCATAGTATTTATCACATTTTTACAAGATTTTTATTAAATGCTAAAGTAAAAAGTACCCTTAAAGCCCTCTTCCAACTTCTCTTTTACAAAATTCATTGCCAAACAGTCTTACCCGTTCCGGCGCTACCCTCAATCATAAGCCTTTTATTTGCAGCCAGCCCCCTCATAATATTGACCTGCTCATTGGTAAGACGTATAAGCTTATCATCAATCTCATTTAATCTGTCCGAGAGGCTTGGAACAAAGCAAAAGTTACCTCTTAAATACGATATGATTTCTTCTATATCGGAGGAAAGCTTACTGACTCCCTTGTGACCCTTCAATACTCAAAAACTTGCTTCATATATGCACTTATATCTTCGGTTCTTTTATCATAGGTAACTTCCGGTATCACTTCCTCGGTCTTTGCATCAAAGATTATGTCCGGAAACATTACCCCGCAGGCAACAAGAACATTTTGCATATGTCTGTTTGAAGGAAATCTTTCTTTCAGTCTATTCTTAAGGCTGAACATATTGTCTTTTACCTGTGTATAAGGGACCTTCGGACTTTTCATTTTCATTACCGTACCTGTTGGTAAAAATCCATTTACCGCCTCTGCACTCTACCCTGCCGCCTTTTATTTCAAGACAGGCAACACCAAGCTCACATACAACAACAAAGTCTATCTCCCCATAGATTTTAGTATTGTGCCTTGGCAAGCCCAATGAATGCAACACATAGGCATTCTTTAGATTAAGATCTTGTAATACTTTATAAATTTTTAATTTCCGCTTCGCTTTTTATCTTTTCGCCTGCATAGGGCGGTATAAAAATAGGCATAGTTTTCTACTCCTTGTGTTGTTTTGTATATTAGTTGCATACCCAAATATAATGCTGCCAAAAAGTAGAGGATATCCTTTGTATTCCTTAAATGTATATTAATATAAGGTTGGCGTAAAGTAAATACAAATACACCATAAATATACCTACTATTTACTTTATAAACTCTAAGGGCTATTGTTATAATAAAACTATCCTTATATTTATTTTGTCTGTTAAGGAGAGACTATGGAAAATAAAGATGTTTTTAACTCTCATCATGCTTCAAAGTCAGGGATAGACGGTGCTATAGCACCTATGAGCAGAGACCGCTGTGATTTTTGGAAAAAGAACTAAAAGCTCGGTAAGCAGTATGTTGCTATAACACAAAAAGCTTGTGATAGGATAACTATAATTGATAACAAACAATTACCGAAAATGAGGTGTAGCCTATTAAAACAAGAAAGTGAAGCATTGTCCGTATTTTTATAGAAACTTTTATGAACAGCAGGGCTGCTTTGGCACTTGATGATATCTATGACAGATTACAATGGGCAGGCGAGGAATATATGCTTGAAGAACTTGATGATGAAGCCGGCGGATAAAAAAAAGCCAGCGTGAAAAAGGGATTCCTATATTCCAGATTATCTATCTCATCAAGAGCAATGGATATAATTTGTTCTTCTTTTATACCCTGTGATAACAGATATTCTTGATATAAATTAAATAACAGATATGACTTTCCACATCTTCTTATCCCTGTAATAATCTTTATTCTGCCATTCTCTCTTTCTATCTATGATTTTTCTTTAAATAATAATCTCGTTTAATTATCATACAATTGCCTTTCTCGAAAAAGTTAGGTGGATTTCCGCCTTTTTATTTCTAGTTTATTTTACCATGGATTTAAAAACCACGCAATGAAGCATGAAAAATTAGAGCGAGTTTTCCACCTTTTTATTTCGAGTTTTAGGAGATTATGGTCGAGTAGTAAATGTGAGCGAAAGAGTGGATTGTAGTAAAGGGGTGCGGATGGAAGAGTTGAAAACTATGACTTGTCTATAACATAAGACCGTTACAAAACCCACAAATCTTTTTGCATCAATAACTCCTTATTCTTCATCGCACCTGAAATTATATTATTTTTGGGTTCAACGAGGAAGCTATAAGCTATTTTTCAAAAACTTGAAACAGTCTCTATAATAAAACTTACTTATTTTTAATAACATCATTCAACTCTTTCTCATATTCTTTTAAGAGCATAAATAATTTTTATCAAATGATATCTTTTCTCCAAAACAACATATTTTTCATACTGTCATAATCCTTTGAAAAGATTTCTAATCCTTCCTTTGACGGTATTAACTTTAAATTACCATTCAGGATATTATCATATTTCGCTCAATTACTTGCATAGAATTTTTCTTAAAATCAATAACTGTTTTTAGTAATGCTATGTTTTCAAAACTCTTTTCTCTAATATCCGTTAGCATAATTTTATAAACATCGTAAAAATGTCTTGAATATCTTGCCGGATAATTTCCATTCCTCGATTTGCTTCTCTATGAGTATAGTTATCTTTTTCATAGAAAGTTCTTAAACAGTCTACTACCTACAACTTCTATATTCTCGTTAAATACTTCCAGGGTAAAACTTCTTCAATATAAGTTTTTTATATTACTCGAGGTATTGGTTCTGCCAAACTTCCAATTTCAATCTTATCACTTGGAGAATCGAACTATCCTTATGATTTTTTAGGATAATCAAAAACATATTGTCTGTCTGTCATTCTCATCAATATAAAAACGATATGCTTTATAGTATTTCTTGAAAAATCATTTTTGTAGAATGGGGCAGAAATTCATCATGCACTTTTGTATCATCATTTAATTTATCATTGAATTCTTGCTGCTTGGTATTACTTCTATCTTTATAGGGTTCTGTTTTTCATATCCTAAAAACTTTCCAATCTAATGCAATATCTATATCTTCAGAAAATCTCTCCAATCAACTTATAAACTTTTTGATAGACTTGTTCCGCCTTTGTCTACAATAACATTCCTATCTTAAAACTACTAAACAGATGTTGTAAAATCACACAAACCCACAAATCTTTTCTACAATAGCTTTTTCGACATATTAAGTTTATCTGAAGTGTTTTTGTATAACAAAGCTCTAATTCTTCATTTGATATTTCTAATAATTTACTCATGTTTTAATCTCCTGTATCTTTTTGCTAAAACTTCCTGTATCCAAAAAAGGAAGTTTTAGTATCTTCCTTCAGGTCTTCTTCGATATTTTTGCAAATACCTCCGACTTTTTAATATGTTCTTCACTGATGTTATCCTTGCCCAATGCTTTAACTGCCTGTATTAGAATAGCAAGTTCTTTTGAGTAAGATGTTATATTTCTATTTGTTGTGTGTTTAAAAATAATATTCCTATACAAATACTCTCTATATGCTCCGTCTGAAATATAAATATACTCATTGGGGACTTGAGTAGATAAGCCTGTGTAGTTTAAGGCAGTATCTCCTGCAGGAGCTATTGTCCACGAAAATTTATCTGCAAGCTTTTTGGGCAGCCTCACTTGCATCAGGATAGGAATACTCTTTCAAAAATATTGCTATATTTCGGTTTTTATATATAGTCCATCCATAAGCCTTTTAATCTTATTTTTCTTCATTTAATCTGTATAAGACAGATTTAATTGTATTCTTTGTTCAATATTATAGAAATCATTAATAGAAAAAGATTTTTCCTTGATTTTTCCGACATAATATTTTCTATTTGCTTTGTTATAGAATTCATATAAAACACCTCCTTGCACCTAAAAATTATATTATTTTTAGGTGCAAAAAGTCAACTATAAAGCTATTTAAAACTTTATAAACAAAATGGAATACTATTCAACCACACCAATATCTATATTATATCCTCTATGGATTAAATTATTGTATATAATATTTTTCATATATATACAAGAGCGGATTTTATGGTTTTGAACTGCATAGGGGTTGAGGTATACGCCCAAAACCTATGTAGTATAGAAATGTATTGATTAATAGATAATTGAAGAAAAAGTATCATATGTGACTCTAATTCTTATGTTATTCGCTTCTTATTCTACCCTCACCATATATGATCTTATAATGCTTATGACAGGATGTGCAGATCACATTATCGACATTCTTATTCGGTGAATCAACATTTCTTCCGCTTGGTGTTTTGTTTTCACAGTATGGACATTTTGCTTTTTGATAATTGAGACCATACTTTTCTCCTTTGCTTATCCACTTATTAAAAATATTTTTTAATACCTCTACTGCTTTTTCTACAGTATGCTGTAATAATGCCTTCTCTTGCATAACCAGCTAATTCAAAGCTATTACTGGTCAATTTAATAGATATAGTTGCGGTGTTTTTGATTGCAAACCCTGACGTATATTTTGTACTGACTTCGAAGCGAGGCAGGGATTATGTTTGTGCTTTGGATTTACTGTCAAAGTTGACATTGAAGGTAATAATATCCTTGCCGACCAAGCATGTGGGAGTTTAAATAAGGGGAATATGTTTCCTACCAACAAACTGCTATACTATTCCACCAAAGCCAACTACAGCATTTTTACAAACTCGCATCTGATGGAAAAGCAGTCTTGCTTTTAGTCACTTCACGAAGCTGACGGTTGAATCCCCCGATCGCATTTGTTGTGTAGATCAGGCGTCTGAGTGCCTCAGGGTACTTGAAATATGTGATAATGTAGCGCGGTTGTCATGCGAGGGATCTATATATCTTTGGCAATTAGAATTCCATTTATCCTTAAACAGTTCCGGTTCATTTAGTACTCCTTCTTCAATACAAGCACCATATACCTGCTTTAGATCAGACATTGATTTTCTGATATCTTTATATGAAACAAATTTTGTTGAAATGCGTATCTGATGAATCATACACTGCTGTACCTCAGTTTTAGGATAAACATCTTCGATTTATTGTGGAAATCCGCTCTTGTCTGTGATCCAGCTTATGGTACTGTCAAAGATATCAATATCGTATACTTCACGCATATGAGTCTCTATGTCTGTGGTCGTCATTCCTTTGGCATGCACATAAGTATTTTCTCTTCCTTGTCTTGAGTTACTTTGATACTTTTTGATCAACTGAGACTCATACTCTCCGTTATAATCACTTGGGATAGCTATATCCATATCTCCATAACCTGTATGTATAGTTTTTTTGAATGTACGTTTCAACTGTTATCCGTCTCTTTATTTCGATAGTTATGCTTGGGGTAACCTAACTCCTCATTTAGTACCTCATCCAAAGTACCTTCTAAAATAATAGACATAATATCACACATGATACGGTTTACATCAGTACCGCCTTTGATGCTTATATCATTATTTTTCAGATAGTCACGCATCAGTTCTATCGTTGCCGTGTGGGCTGTTTTCTTCTTACCATAAATAACGTCCAAACTGAATAATTATATCTTCATCAGTTTGAGGTTTTACACAAACTTTAGGATACTCCCATTTGGAATTAGCATACTAGCTAGTCCTAAAAATCGTCCGCTCTACTCTATAAAATAACTGTTATAAATCTTATATCAGTTCTTAAGTATACACAAAATTTATTAAACACTTTTGCTATCGCAGAATATGACATACGTGTCAATGATTGTAAGAGATCTTTCCGTCGTTTTAACTTCTACTCTATCCTTGTACATACATATTCTTTAATTGCCTATCTCTTCCAACAGATTGTTTACTGCTACAACCTTCATTAAAGTTTTTATTTCATCTATGCTCATTTGTTGTAGCCTTTTCATCAATTATTACCCCGTTATCTGGAGAGTCCGTTGATTTTTCTTTCTGTATCATTTCTAATTGATCACCTATATTTTGAGAACTCTTATTATATCTTGATATTCATTTTCCGTTTTATCTTTTATTTGACTTATTACTTCTTGTATTAGCAAATACTTTTTATCAACTACATTTCCCAATATACTCTGTAGATTGAGATATTTTTCTCGTTATTCAAACTAATCTGACCTAGAAAAAGTTTCTGCATTTCATATGATTTTGTATTTTCACAGATTATTTCATCCATTTTTTATGTTCAATTAATAATTCTTCAATGCTTGATTTATTCTCTTTTCAAATACCTTCCAATGCAATAAAACTCATTTTCAAGTCTATTTTCTATTTCCTTTATTGATTTGATGATATTCTTCAAGTATAAATCCAAAACTGTATACGTAAGCTTTGCTATTTTCTCTTGTCTCCGCCTTTTAAACTCTTTCAATCCAATTTTCCTTTCCAGCCATACCTACCCCTTTATTCAAAGTCTGTGAAACACAATCCGTTGCATCCAACAAAAACATTGGTATAATACAATTTTTCCTTATCGCTCTGCTCTAGCTCATTATCTCTACCATTTTATCAAATTGTTCTTTTTACTTAAGCTTGTAGTGAAAACTCTTCTTGTTCTTCAAATATACCACCAAATAATCTTCTATATCCTCAGTCATTTAATGCAATTCTTACATTCTTACTAAGGTTATCCAGCTTCCTTAATAACCTTTCTTGTAAATTGAGTCATTGCTTTCTTTTCATTTCCAGAATCCATCTTCAGAATTGATAAACACTCAGAATCGTCCAAAGACATTCTCTTAGATAAAAGGATTTTAATTCCACCGTTTTATTGTTTTTGAAATTCTTTCTCTACCTGCCTTTAATGCTCTTAAAATTAGCTATATTACGAGCATTGTCTGGCTCTTTGACCTACTACCATTTCAATCAAAGTCATCGTGGTAATCTTCAATATATTGATACATTTTTCTATTGTCGTAACTTCTTGAAAATATCATCTGAAAAATGAAAGAAGAATCTCATTAAGTCTATCTGTTGTATAAATATTAGCCTCTTTTTGTTATATGATTTTTCTCAGCCTGCCCTTTCAGCAAAAAGCATCTTGAACAGCCTCTTCCTATATTGCTTATTTCACTTCAAAATCACCAACCATTTCAATACTGTCTGCCCCATGAACGAAATAATGATCGAACGCCATACTATCCACTCCTATAAGCTCATTAACTTCATCACATACTTCAATCAAGTAATAAGCTTCAATCATTTGTTTTTGCAGATTGTTCATAATCATCGATAGATGAGTATTCTATAGTTGCTCTACTTGCCTTTGTATTGAATCAATAGTTCTAGTATTTCTGTTTCAACATCATCGTAGATTTCCTCAATGCTTGAATGTATCTCAGTAGCAACAAGCATTCAATGCGTATTTTGAGACTTAGCAGTCCTCCATCGCTGTTTCCTGCTCCAAGGAGTCATCTTGATAATTTCCTTACATTCACTATTATCAAGCGAAACTTTTTGACATCTCATTATCAATAGTACCTTTTATTTTAGACAGAGTTTTATTAATCTGCAACTTTTATACGTTTTGATTCTAATATTATATTTAATTACTTTATCTTCATTTTTGATTCAATATTTCGTGAAGTTCTAACATGATAACCAACTTCTCCTTCAACTGTCAACCAGTAGCTTTCAAATGAACTTGTTCATAAAACCGGTAAAAATCTGTATCGGATGTTCAATATTCTCCAAGAGTCTGTTTTGATCTGTTTCCCTGCTTCTTCAGCCGGTTTTCTTAAATATTTCAAATGGATTTTTATAACCTCTAAATCATTATCGTACCTCCTATACCGCCGCCACCAATTATTGGTATTGATGGAATTACTAATAAAATCGCTCATAATATATCCCCATATTCAGCAAAAGGCCCTTTATAGCCCTTTCTAATTCATCTGCTCTCTTTGATGTAGCCATCTTCAGATTCCTTAAGTAGTCTAATTCTATCAGATTCAACCTCTTTATATTTTAAAATCATATTCTTCCTGCTTTTTCTTAATCTCCTCTATACCACCTGACTTTAGAGTCTTGAGTTATTTCTTCTTGTGCAGCCTATTTTGTTTCATTGCTTCTTTAATAGATTCCGACAAGTTCATAATTTCCAACAATATCATCTAGTAACAGCTTCTTGTAACGTCTTGCAATCTCTCTTTGAATCTTATTTTTCGTTAGCCTAACATTAAGTGAAATCTGTCATTTCCTGATATTTTTGGTTAATATCTTTTATTCTAAACTTTACGAATAATAGAGTTTGGAATCCCCCATATTTGTCATCATCTTCAGTCAAATCATTATATTCCTTTAAAGGTATACAAATATGCTGAAACAGGACCAAATGTTTTTCTTTTGCTAATTCAGAAGCTAGCATATGCTCCTTTTCTTTGAGATACTTTAACCATTCTTCTTGTTGCTCATTTCCAGTTATCTATGGGACGATTTAAAAGTATCTATTTGAGTTGCGATAATGTAAAACCTTTCCCGGATTATATCTGGTATTAGCAAATACACCATATATTGTCGACATTTCCTGTCAGTCAAAGCATCAGATTTTACACAAGCCAATACAGACGTGGCTCTATCAATATACTCTCTTGTGATATTGGATCTATATTCAACCACATCATCGGGTCGGCGTATCCAACAAGTACAACTCCTTCAGGAAGTTCAATTCCTTTAATCAACCTCAACTTCTACAAAATAATGGCATGCTGATTTTGAAGAAGTCCATTTTTAATTTCAGATCTAATTCTCTCCAAACAATAGTTTTATCTTCGTTCCTAACCAACTACCTTTTTTCTGTCGGCATTTTAGTTTTCTTATTCTTCCAAAAATACTGTTGCCTCTGCATCAATGCACTTTTCCATAAAGACTTCCATTCACTATACGAATAAAGAACTTTAACATAATTATTGGTTCCTAGAAACAGATGCTGTTTCTGGTGTTACTTTTGTGAAACATATTCATGCCTAACAATGCGTTGATAAACGTTGATTTTCCTGACTTTAATTGCACCTACCAAGGCTATGTGATGTCTGCATCAGAACACCTTCTTAAAAAATATCCATAGTCTTAAACTTTGTTTTGATGCTATTAATTCGCTAACACCTTCCGTTTTTAATATTTCTCTCACTTTAACCATTTTAGATGCATGCTTGTAGCGCAGTTTGATCCATAAAATGAACTATCAATCTCATACTATTTACGATGTAGTTCTGCCGCTTTACCTTCCATGCACTGTTTGCAGGCTTCTTCACTTATAAATTTGAAATCTACCATTTACATATCCTCATAATAGTTTATTATCACTTTTTCGAATTCTTTTTTGCTTCTTTTATAGTTTAATTATCATTAAGTCTGTAACAAGTATCTCCAAAGACATTAATGCATTTTTATATCTTTTATATCTATAGAGCTTCATAAATAGCTCCCGTTCCATCTACTAATTCATTGACTAATAACATGTTTTTAATAACTTTTCTATATCATCAAAAGCTTGTTATTTAACTTATCAACTCAAACTTTCCATAACCCTAAATTGAGTTTCGTGCATTATTATAGAAAGATTTAGGTTTTATGCCTTTTTACTAGCTGAAATATTGAATTTCAATGTGCATTACACCTTAAAAGGTGTGGGAAGTTTGAGTTAATGTACTCAAAGTGTTGAAATGTCTTAACAAGCTTTTACTGACAATCAAAACACCTAATTCTATTCGTGTGACATTTTGCATCTCGTCTCCAACAAACTTTTCAAACAAACTCTCAACCGTCTCTTCCATTCACCCCTACTGTTTTTCCCCAAAAATATCCTTTATCTTCATCCCGTCTATCTTAACCGTTTCACTTTCATCGCAGCTACCGCGCACTTAGGGCAATGTACCCTTAGGTTTGCGGATCTTTTTATACTTATGACCGCACTTTAAGCACTTGACTTCTTTTGAAAATAATGACATCTCTGCTCCTCCTTAACTCAAATACCTTTTATCTTGTCCATAAACCCCTTTTATAAAACTAAAAGCTTTTTGCCATGGTATTTTTATCCGCTGTTTCAGATTTCAAGTCTTTTTATGTAATCTTTAACTAAACGTTGTTTAATAAAAATTCATATAATAACTTAACATCCATACAATTAATGACATTAGCTTTTTCAAACTCAACTAAGACAAACACATCTGACTTATATATTTCAAGTGTTTCACCACTCTGATATCAGAGACTGAACTTTACTTTCTACTCCACAATCTCTATTCTATCCCCTTGACTTCTTATCCACATATCCACTCCGTCACCGAATACCTCCGCCTGTATCAGATACCTTCCGGCTTTTTGTGATAAAATCTTAGCGGTTGGGAGTCTATCAAGTATCGCCTCCAGATTATTCTTTTCACATCTGAACTTTATCCTCCTTAGCCTTCCGCCATACATAAACTGTATTCTTTTCAGGAACTCACCCTCTTCAAAACGGGAACTGTAGGGTATATGAAACTTTTTGTCAAGTACCTTTAGCTTACTTATCCTGTCTATCCTGTATATCGTGGGAAATGAGTCATTTAACACATCAAATTTTTCCCTTACTTTATCCTCATCGTCTATAAAGGCGGTCAGATAGAAATAATGCTCCGAGAACATTATTGCAAGGGGCTTAAGTTTCCTTACCACCACAGTATCATCCGTCTGTGTAATTTCTATAAAATTGGCTGTTAGCTGATAGCCTCATGCCACCTTCCACATATCTTCTATAAACTTCTATGCTTTGGCTCTACATAATGAAATGCTTCATTTGCAATAAGTTCTGATACCATCTTTCTGTTTTGCTGCCGGTACGCAGCACTCTATAAGTCTTCTGTAAAAGAGAGAGTCATTTCTTCATTGGTAAACGGTCTTGTCTGCAAAAGTGTTTTACTATCGCAGTATCTCGCTGTTACTTAGCTTGCCTGTGAATGTATTTTCCAAAGGCATAGCTTTTCTCTTTCACTGCTATATTTACTTGCATGGTTTCATCAGCTTCGTCACGTGCCTGCCTCATCACAAAAGTTTCTTATGTCATTAATATCCCTTTGCACACTTCTTTCACTCCTCCGTGCTATATGTGCTCTCCGTCTTATTTACTTTCTTTCCGGATCGTAGCCTTGTATAGATGTCCAGTATATTCTGTCCAACCTTTTTCCATCCACAACATACTCCTTATAATATTTTGCTTACACGTCTAGATGGGTCATTCATCTTCGCCACTAAAATGTTTGTTTTGTTTATAAAGTCGAGCGAAGATGAATGTCAACAATGTACTGTGAGATAATGCATATATAATATATACACCTGAAAGCAAAGCTTTAATTTGTTATGTGCCTATATCTCTAGCCTACGCAAAGCTGTAACATATTTTGAATATGTTAGCTTCGTCTGCAACTGCTAAAGCAGGCTTGTTGTATTACACAGTTCAGGCGGCCTGAGATATATGTATAATATGCAAAATGAAAGCTTGCTCAACCATATTATACATATATATCTAACGAGACTTCTGTCAATATTCATAATTCGTCTAATTTATAAAGTAAGGAGTTAAACATAGATTGTTTGTTTTTGACGAAGATGAATGAGCTACCTGAACTGTAACCTTAATATAGCAAAGTTGTTGCTTGACAAATTCTGTCACTCTGTGTGTGTATTAAAAATATTATAAAGTGTGTACCTATGTATCGTATTATATTTCATAAAATTAAAATACCTTAAGTTAATGTTCGTATTTTATATATAATATTTCTCGTTTAAAGTCTGTTAATACATAAAATCACTAGCGCTTTGACACATTGATATTTAACGTATATTCTGTATCTCTGTCATAACCTGAAAGGTCAAGAGCATAGTTGAAAGTGGGGCGATTATCAGCATGACGAACCACCAGATACACAAAAAGGTTATAATAGCCAGTATTAAATTTCCAAGTCTTTGTTGAATATTAATGATGGGTTTTGGAGAGTTGATTAACATAAACCGTTAACCTTATCCCGCCAAGGATAATCTGTAGAATTGCCGCTACTTGCTTTATTTTCCACGCCTCCAAACCATATCAAAATTTCCTTATATTAAGGTGTGAAATATTCGAATATTTGAATATAATAATATCTGCTATAATTTATTGCAATAAATTTATACTGAGGAAGTTTAATATTTATGAGTTATCAGGAATTTACTAACTTCGAAAGCCGGAAGTTACTTAAAAGCTATATCACCCCAGCACGTCTGTGCCTTGTACTGTCTGAACAGGAAAGTTGCAATGTTTCATATTTTACCAGATATGTGTGGGAGTAAAACCAATCCACTGTCAGCCAACATTTGGCTAAACTTAGGGATATTGGTATAGTGGGCTGCCTTGCCAGACAGGGCAAACTATAAACTATTACTACATGAAGAGGTTAAAAAGATAGTGAAACTTATGTTTGGGGAGGAGACAAAAATGAGGTATTATTATAGTCGGCGGTGTTGCAGGTGGTGCTACCGCATTGGCAAGACTTTCGGGAGACTGGATGAGTCTGCTGAAAGTATGCTGTTTGAAAAAGGAGAGTTTTGTTTCGTTTGCAAACTGCGGTCTTCCATGTTACTTGGGAGGTCACTTATCGTGATTCTATCTTTGTTGCAAACATAGAATCTACTCAAGGGAGTAAAAAGTACAATGTTGATATACGAAACTTTTCAGAAGTAACAAAAATAGACAGAGAGCACAAAGGAGTTTAAAGTAAAAATGTAATAAGCGGTGAAAGAGTATTATGAAAGCTACGATAGTCTCTGCTCGCAACAGCTCATATCCTTTCGTTTCCGCCAATGGAGTGTTGAGGAGCGGAAAATGTATTTACTCTTTGGAATGTGGCCGATGTGAGATAAAGATTTGCCATGTGTAAATAAGCCATGCCAACCTAAGTCCGCTGTAATTGCAGCGGTTTTATTGGAATAGAAAGTTGCGGAAAATCTCCTTGAAAAAGGCTCCATACTCCGTACTTTGGTTGAGTCCAATCAAATACTTCCCTCCTCTTGATAAGGATACTTCTGGCTAGAATAGCTGAAAACCATATACAGGACAAAGGGCATAAAATTACTTTTAAATACAGGTGTAAAATCAGCTGCTTTAAAAACGGTGAGCAAATAGAAATTAAGTGATTAGTATTATAGATACGGATATGACCTTGTGTGTCTATATGGGTGTAGCCAAGACCGAATACCGGCGCAGCCAAAGAGGCGGGACTTGATCTTAAGCAGGGGCGGGTGTGTGTCAATGAGTTTATGCAAAGCAGTGACAAAGGATATCTATGCTGCCATAGGTGATATGATAGAAGTTACAAATAAGGTAAATTCTCTTAAAAACTCTGATACCTCTTGCAGGTCCTGCCACCAGTAAACAAGGGCGAGCTGGCAGCTAATATGCTGGACTTAGCAAAACCTATGAAGGAAGTATCGGATCAGGAATGGCCAAGGTCTGTGATCTTACCTCGCTTCCCACCGGTGAAAATGATCCCTTATATGCAAGAGGGCTTAAGATTTGGGAAGATTACGTAAGTATGGTACATCCTATGTCTCATGCAGGTTGTACCCCGGAGCAAAAGCCTATGACCGTAAAAGCTTATTTATTCAAATAAAGATGCCAAAGAGTACTCGGAGCACAAATAGTGAGGTTTTTGGAAGGTGTAGATGACAAAATGAATACGATAGCCATCATGCGTCTATACATTTAAAGGAGTATATATGACCTTACAAAGCTTGAACTTGCATACGCACCACCACTGCTCTTCGGCAAAAGACCCTGTATAAATATGGCAGCTTATGCGTAGCAAGCTAACTCTATGAAGGGTTTGAGTGAACCTGCAAGCTGTGATGAATTCCCTTTACCTCTAAAGAAAACTATGCCTCTTTTGGATGTAAGGGAAGAGGTAGAAACTGCTGCAGGATCTATAGTCTGCTGTAAAAATACCATTAACAAAACTTAGACAAAGACTTTGTAGGCTGAGTAAAGACAAGCACGTATAGCGTCACTTTTGCGCCAATAGGTTTAAGAGGTTATGCTGGCAGAACGAATATTAAAACAAGAGGGCTATAAAGTTATCTTCTCGGCGGCTACAAAACTTGTAATGATATAAATTATGTTCCCGGCAATAAAAGGCGCTTATTCAGGCAGAACAGGATAGCTCCCACAGGGAAAAGCTCTTCTGCTTTGGAGCTTGATGTTATGCGGTCTTAGCTGCCCGGGTCCTATAATAGTAAGTGTGACAAAAGAAATGGATAGCTTAAAGAAGGTCAGACTGCTTGCTGACAATACTGGCGGCTTTTGTATTGATATAGAAAGTTGGTGTAGTAAATACCAACAATACTCTAATATCTAAGGCTGATAATAAAGTATATATATAATGTAATACTTAAAAGGGAGTTCAAATAATACTACAAAGCCCTCTTCCAATTCCAAAGACTATGATAGTATTTGATGGAACCTTGATAAAGGCACTGGCTGCCTTTTATAATTGCTCCACCGGAGGTGCTGCTATGGGCAATAAGGTAAATATGTTTTTACCTTTTGGGGACTAATATTACTTAGAAAAGATAATCCTCCTTTTTGTAAAAGGATTTTATCTCTAAATTATTTGCATTTATGATGCCCTGGGGCTCTAAAAGCTCACACTTTCTAAAATGAATTTCATGCAGGCATGGGTACTAAGATGATGGGGGCATTATGAAAAGAAAGGAATCAGCTCTTTAGAAGAAACTTATAGAAGAAATGCAGAAAAGCCGGTGTAAAGATGACAGCCTGTCAAATGTCAATGGATGTAATGGGGCTAAAAGAGGAACTTATAGACGGTATTGAAATAGGCGGAGTTGCTACTTGATGGTAAATGATAATGATCAATGTATAGTTTATTTATTTAAAAGTGTACAAATGGTTGCACGCTGTCAGACACAAATGAAAATATCCTAAATTAGGTATATAAAAACGTTCCTTTTATTCCGGTTTCCTTGTTGACAGTGAGGCTTTTACCTTTGGAAGCACTAAGTCATCCGGATAGCTTAAATACTGTCTTTAAAATTCATCTGTAATACACAGCATACCAAAGGATTAACCCACTATCAACAAGTTTTACCGGCATAAACAAGACATTTTCATTTGCAACAAGTAGGATATACCCATTTATATTACAGTTCAGGCAGCTCATTCCTCTTTGTCAAAACAACCTAAAAATGTTGACCTTATTTTATAAATTAGACGAAGATCAATGTTGACAGTAGTCTGTTAGATATATATGTATAATATGTGCCTGAAAGCAAGCTTTCATTTAGCATATTATGAATATGTATAGTGTAGTGTATCGTTGATATCTAGCTTTATTACTACTTGGTCAATAGATTGTGTAACACATATAGTCAAAAGATAATTAAGAGCTACTCTGCTATTGCTGATATTAATTAAATATTAATGATGCATTACACTAGCCTACCTGAACTGTAAGCCATTTAGTAGCTTATTCAATAATCTCCAAACTATTGACTTTTTCATCTTTATTTTATTATAAAATCTACCTCGTGTCGCAGGTGTAGTTCAATGGTAGAACATCAGCCTTCAAGCTGAATACGTGGGTTCGGTTCCCATCACCTGCTTTTTGTATTTGAAAAACCGTTTCTTTTATATTATCTTTTTATATTATTTTTCTTTATATTGTTCTTTTGCCTTACCTAAATGTCCGTTTGGTTTTACCTCTTAGCTATAAACTGCACATCAACTTTTTATTCCTATCTTGCCTAATACGTAACGATGATATACTATTCTTTTAATTGAAGATAATTCTTCAATCACATTTTCAAAAGGAGGAAAAAGATGTTATCAAAAACTATTAAAACATTGTTGACAGGGTTCTAAACTTCCGCTTACTTTTATAGGAGGTGTAGCATTCCGGTACTCTAGGATTAAAAGTCTTGCGAGCAAGGAGGCTAAAAGTTCTATGCTGCAAAGCAATCGCTAAAGGATATAAGGCTAAGGACAGTATTGATGAAACCATTTCCAATATAAAAGCAACACGCAGATGATGTTTTGGCTGATGCCGGTGATATATACGAAGCCGAAAAGAGAAGAAAATCTTGATTTTGTAGAAGGCGAATAGTATGACATTTAATATTTTACACAGCAGCAGTAAGCGAGTAAGAGTACGAGCTTCTTTCAGATGCACTCTTTATGTGCAGAAATATCTTACAAAGCTTTGCTGCCGGTTTTCACAAAATCAGACATATACATTTTTATACTGATATGTTCAGCTTTGCAATTATATTTGACAAAAGCAGGCAGTCAACAGGTTGGAGATTTTCTAGCCCGGTGCTGATAAGGATGTAATCGGGGAAAAGTATCTCTGGCCCCCGATGTAGCCTTTAGACTACCCTACCTATGGTTTCAAAATGCCCTTATAAAGGCTGCTTTTCAATGCATTGGTGCCAAGTCCGATAAAAGTTCTTATAACCGCTACCGTTCTTTTAGAGTATATTAAAGATGCGTTTTGTTTGCTTTGATAAAGGGGACAGCTACATGGAGACCCTTGGACGGCGGAGTGCAATAGCCACTATCCATGTGCAAAACAGTTTGATAAGCACTCTATAATGTTTATACTGGGACTTGGGGAGCAGTTAAGTCTTTGGACACAGAAAAAATCTTTCGAAGATCTGGAAAAAAGCCTTGAAAGTAAGAATAAGGAAGTTTGGGTCTTAAGGGATGGCGAGCGTACACAAATTAATTGCTCAAACATAGCGCTTAACGACATAGTTATAGTATCAGAGGGCAATGAGATACTCTTTGACGGCAAAATTACTAAGGGAAGAGGCAGCGTAAATGAAAGCTCCATTACCGGAGAGGCTTTCCCTATTGATAAAAAAGTCGGAGATTTGGTTTATTCCAATACTATTTTGGAAAGCGGCGAAATCTACATAAGCGTATCCAATGTTAAGGCAAATGCCCGTATATATCAATTAATTGATTTGAATAGAAAAAGCCGATCCTGTTAAAATGATACCAAGCAGTATAAGTTCATCTTAGCCGATAAATTAGTTAAGTATAATTTTTTAGGTGCGGCACTGACCTACCTTTTTACATCTTTTCATTCAGCAAGGCTATATCATTTTTATTGGTAGACTACTCCCTGTGCACTGAAGTTGTCAACGCTCGGTTTGCCTATCTTTCAGCAATACAAAATGCTTATAGATAAGGAAATAGTTGTAAAATCCGCATCTTCACTTGACATTTATAACAATATAGATAGCTTTATATTTGACAAGACGGGAACTATTACAAAGTCACATCCCGAGATCCATAAGATAATTACCTTCTATGACTATTCACAAGAAGAAGTTTTCAAGAATAGCCGCCTGTTTGGAAGAGCATATCTATCATCCGATAGCCAGTGCTGTGGTAAATAAGGCAAAAAGAAAAGTATCGATCATCCTGAAATGCATTCCAAAAGCTTTACTCTCATAGACTCAAGGAATCATATCCAATATTTCAGGTGATAAGGTGGTTTGCATCGTGACCTTATGTTGCGCTGGAAGAAGAGAATAAAGTATTTCCGAGGAACAAAGACAGGCAATTAATAAGTACGCCGACAACTATAACTTACTTTATCTTGGATATAAAGACAAATTAATAATATTTTCTGTGTAGACATAAGTTTAGAGATGAAACTCTTAAGGTGTTAAAATACGCTTTAAAACAAAGCGGTGGAGCTGATTCTTTTGACCGGAGATACAAGGCAAAAGAACGCTTAGTACAGTTGAAAATCTGCCATTTGATGAAATGCTTACGTACTCAAGTACCAATGCGCTGTAAAAACAAAGTATGCGGTAAAAAGTACTTAGTAGGAGACGGTCTTAATGAAACTGCCGCCCTTTTCCGCCGCCGATATCAGCGTATCCACGTGGGAGGGAGCCGATCTTTCAAAACAGGTCAGCGATATCTCCTACTCGGACTCACTGACATCTTTGCTTGAACTTAATAATATGGCAGCGGGACGAAAGGTCAATGCAAATGCAACCACTGCGCATGGTCAATACACTCCCTTAGGTATGTGGACTGTTTTGACCTTTATCGTCAAAAATACTTTCTATTTGCATAACCTCACAACTTTTTCTATAGTTTTGACAAGCTTTTAATATAAGAAGTGGTTAGCAGCATAAACAATTAAACATCAACAGTGTAGGAAAACACTCCTATTTCAATCATACCCGCAGTATCTAGTTAGCAAGTTTCGATAAATTTACCATAGATCCGGACTCGTGCTCGCCTACTCCGTGGCGAGCCGCACTAGGACATGCTCACTATAAGTTTGCTAACTCACTTTATTAACAGTATAAGCGCTAAAAAGATTGAAATAGGGAGTGTTTCTTTAATCGCCAGCTCAGCAGAAATAGCTGATATAAAATTTGGTGTATATAATAGCTATTGTTTATGTTGCTAAGTGGAAGATGGGGATGAGCAATCTGACTGTTATTTCAAATTTAAAAAGCTGTTCGTAGGAGTAATAAGTGAATGCGATAATACTAATCTCATTCCCTTCATCAAAATCCGGTATAAGGGAAGGATTACTTTTAAGTTTGAATAAAGTCGTTCTCACACCTCATCTCTCACCCTCTTAGGTAACATAAAACTATTATAAATATATCATTTATAATAGTAGTGTGGCGGAAGATACTCCTTATAATTCAATCTTTTAGCGGTTAACCCTTTTTGAGAAGCAGGCTATTCACGGACGAGGGACTGTTTGAGCGCCAGTCCACCATGCTTTTTGGTGGACAAGCGGAGTTCCGCAGTCTGTGTGTGAATTTCATGAAGCTTTGAAAATGGGTTGCAGAGTATGATTGAATTATAGGAGTTTTTATATCAGTATTAATTGTTTATGTTAGCAACAAATTATATTCTTTATCACCCTCAGTAACTCAAGCCCCTTTAAAACTGACTTTGATACCTTATCATCAACATCCCTTTACTTCCACGCGATCAAGTTTTCTGTCACTAAGTCCTGTAGCGTAGTTGATTTATACGAGGATCGCAGCTACTTCCATACCCATATGTGCACTGCCGCTCGCAGAGCGAGTGCTCATACCTACCCGCATCGGCCCATAAGTTTATACATTCTTATCTCTGCCGCACTTTCATAATTAGGACCGCATTGAAGATAAACTCCCTCTCATATCTAGTACTAAGTTTTTGCAACTTCCTTTATTACATTTACACATCTTTTAGAGTAGATCTCCTCATATCCGGAAATCTTGTACCCAGTTCATCTATATTGGGACCTATAGAGGACTTCTTACAAAGCTGCTGATATGGTCGGTTAAGATCATAAAGTCTCCGGGATGAAAACTTTGATTTATTCCGCCGGCAGCATTGCTTAATATAAGCTTCTTAGCTCCGAGCATGTACATAATTCGTATAGGCAGCACCACGTCATCTCTTTCCTCTCATGGTAATGCACTCTTCCCTGCATAATGATCACCCGGAACTTTTCCTATATATGCACAGATAAATCTGCCCTCATGTCCGCTTACAGTGGACACCGGAAAGTCCTTTATATCCTATATATGATGGACTTTCAACTATTTCTATATCCTCCGCATAAGTACCGAGACCGGAACCAAGTACCAAAGCCACTTCCGGTTTAAAACTAAGCTTTTTTCTTACCTCATTAAAGCAGGTATCAAGTTTTTCTTTAATAGATAACATATCCTCTCCTGATATAATAATGGTGTAGTCGGGCAAGACTACTTGGTTAATAGATTTCTAATCGAGTAGGGAAGCTTTAGCCCCATACTCAATCTGATGTAATGTATTATTGACATTTAATTAATATCTGCAATAGTAGAGTAAATATCCATTCCCCTTGTTGTGTATTTTGTTACAATCTATTAACAAAGCAATAATAAGCTAGATATCAACGATACACTACACTAGGGGCGGTGTTCGCCGCAAGTCTAAAGTCTATATTCCTTACAGCACCCTGCTATAAATAAAAGGAGCTGAAAATGTCTCAACAGCCCCTTTTTATTATTGCAATACCTAAATATCAATTATCCCACAGGTACCGTGTAGCTACCCTGTTGATATTTTCGAACTCGATACTTTAGGTGTTTTACCGCTTTACAACTTCCACAAACAATAATCAGTTCAGATATCATTGCATCAATACAGCAGTTAAATCAATGCATTGCATATAAAAATTAGCTCAAGCCGCTCTAGTTGCTCATTTTTGATGCATCTTTTAATTAATATATTTTCGCTTTCGGTGTAAGCATTATCTGCAAGTACTACAATATTTTATTTAACAAGTTATGTTTTATATTATCATCTGCAAAAAGCCAGATTGGCGGCATTTATCATAAGCTTCTTTATGACATCCTCACCAGTGCGAACTCATTGCCATGCAAACTCAAGTTCCTTTTCCATAGTACTGTTACTTACGGTTCTGTTATCAGTATTAACGGTAACTAAAAGTCCAGCTTCAAGAAACTCTCTTAGAGGATAGGCTTTGATATCATCAACGCGCCTTTGTCTGCAAGTTACTTATGGGACACATCTATGCCTATGCCCTTATCCTTACAAAGCTTTATAGCATCTCTTTGTCCGCTTAAGGCTATTCCGTGACCTATTCTTAAAGCCCCTGCCTCTACGCTTAAAAGCACATTCCTTACATCCCTGCACTCTCCGGCGTGTATTGTAAATGGATAGCCCATGCACTTTGCCTTTTGAATAAGTCCGCCAAATAGCTCTATAGGATAGCTTTGACTCATCTCCTGCAAGATCAAGGCATTAAGACCGAAGCCCAGATAATCCCTTATCTCAGAGAACATTCTAAGGCTTTTTTCAGGCTCATGATGCCTCATGGTACAGGCTATAAGTCCCACATCTATACCGGTAAGTGTTTTACCTTCTTTTAATCCCTCTATCACCGCTTCCATTATATCCCTTAACTTAAGATTAGCATTAACTGAAAGCAGCGGAGCGAATCTTACTTCCGCATAGATTATATTATCCGCCTGTAGGCTTAATACAAAAATCTTTGCTGCACCCTTTTACATCTGCTTTATAACTCGTAAGAAAGTACGCAGGGCAGATCAAACTTTTGCAGGTATTCAGTTAGGCTCTTACAGTCCTCAGACACGCTAAGCTCAGAGTCTTCTACCTCTCTTCCTAAAAGTTCTTTAATGGTAGCCTTTGGAAGAGAGCCGTCCAAATGACAGTGTAACTCAATCTTCGGTAATTTTTAATATAATCCATATATTTTACTCTACAGAGCTTACCTCTACCACTTCCGTGCTTATATCGGTAACATTGTCTCCTGCAGCCTCATCGATAGCTATAGTTAGCACTTCCGCTCTTTGAGCTCTCATATAATTTATCATAATCTTCTTTTGTAAAATTCTTGAACTTGGAACTTTCCATAGAAGTCCTACTCCAAGATCGCTTGCTGTAAGTATAACCTTGGTTTCGCCTGGAATTTTTCCGTTATAAAAACTCTGCTATAGCATTGTATACTGAATCTTGAAGATTCTTAGTAGCTGAGGTTATAACTGTAGGTGACTCAACCGACTGGTCTACATCCACTCCTATAACTACCTTATCTGCAGCCTCTGCCGCCTTCATAACTGAGTTTCCTACAGCACCGCCGCAAGCAAATATACATTCAACACCTTCATTGTACCATGAAGCCGCCTTTGTCTGGTTTTCAGGGCTTGCATCAAAGTTTCCTACATAGGTGTACTTGATCTTTACATCACCCTTGGCAAGTCCTAATTCCTTAGCTGCCGCATCTGCACCCTGAACATATCCGTAACCGAATCTTACAACCGCAGGAACAGCTATTCCTCCCATAAATCCTAAGCTCTTATAACCCTCTTTTACCGCTGCATAGCCTGCAAGGTAACCTGCCTGCTCCTCAGCATAAAAGATTGCATGTGAGTTTTGTGCTATATCTGCTGTATCACCTGACTTAGGCTCTGCATCTATTGTAACGAACTTTACATCAGGATACTTAGCCTGTGCCTCATGTACAGGTCCTTCAAATAAGAATCCCGGTGTTACTATAAGTTTTGCACCGCCCTTAACCGCAAGGTCTATAGCATCAATACAGGCAGCATCTGATTTTTCTGCCGGCTTGTAATACTTATGGGTAATATTGCTCTGTAGCATACTTATCAAGCCCTTCCCATGAACCTTGGTTAAATGACTTGTCATCTATAGTTCCTACATCTGTAATAAGTGCAAGTTCGTAGCCTGAAGCGGCAGTTCCTTCGGAAGCCGCCTCGCTTCCCGCATCCGATACAGACTCGCCTGCCTGACTTGCATCCGAACTTGCCTGAGTTTCGGTTGTCGGCTTTGCACAGGCTGACAGTAAAGATAGTGCCACAACTGACACTCAATAATACACTTGTTAATTTCCTCATAATAAATCCTCCTTATTATTTTAAGTTTTTACCAAAATATGGCATTTATACGCTTACGTATTTAATTTTACCATTAATTGAGATATAAGCAAATAGATAAATTTTTTATAAACATATAAAAATTATTTTAATTCCTTTCTAATCTATATCTATCAGCTTATCTTCAGGCATGGACTTGCTAAGTCCGAAAGAATAACTGTAATTACCGTTTGTCCATGTATGAAAGACTTACCTGCCCTCTTCATTGCCTTTTAAGCTTACTTTAACACCCTCTACTTCTGTTTCTTTTGAGTTACTATACTGATTATAGTCACCACTTATCATACTGTCATTTGCCTTGTTTGACTTTCTTATGGTTATACTGTTTTCAGCGGCACTGTCATCATAGATGACCTGTATCATCTCGTTCTTTACCGCCTGTATATATCTATTTTCATAGCCTTCTATTTTTTCAGGTGCTGCAATTTCAAAACCTGCACACTTTTGCAGCCTCTTCCAAGGTATTAAAATCCTCAAAATACTTATTGCACCTTGATCTGTAACTGTGGATCCGTCCTCATTTATTACTGCTACACTACTGCTTTCCATTACTCCTTTCTGCACGCTCTCCTGTGTCGTACCTTCCTGTACGCTTGCCTGTGTGCTTTCCTGTGCCGTACTTTCTAAAGCCTTGCATGCTTTCAAAGTGCCGGAATTTGGGCAAGCCGACATAAGCGAAGCACCTAAAGTATTGCCGTTAGAAATTTATATTTTTATTAACCCAATGTACTTTTTAGAACCATATGAGCAGCTAGAAAAATGACTGCCAATCATAAATTTATCTCTTTTTCTTCATCAAATTACTCCTTATGTAAATCTGTTATAATAATTTTGTTACAGTTTGGGCAAAATATACATATATAATATACCAAATGAAAACTTACTTTCAGGTGTATATTATATATGTATATCTATCAGACTACTGTCTGCATTCATCTTCGTCTAATTTATAAATAGAAATTAAACTTTTTATGACGAGATGAATAACGCCCTACCTGAACTTTTAGCATAATTTTTCCTATAGAAGAACTGCCTATTCTTTCACAAACCTAAATTTATAAACTCCTCCATATCTTCAAAGGGTTCTTATGCCTCCGGCTGCTTTTATCTTTACATCCTTTGATATATGCTTTTTAAAAAGCTCTATATCTTCTTTTTTTGCACCTGAACTCCCAAAACCTGTTGAAGTCTTTATAAAATCCGCCTTAGCCTTGCTTACTATCTCACAAAGTTTGATTTTTTCTTCTTCATCAAGATAACAGCACTCTATTATAACTTTTAAAAGAACCTTATCTCCTACAAGCTCTTTTAATTCCCTTATCTCAGCCTCAACCTTATCATAGTCTTTATTCTTCACATCACAGATATTTATTACCATATCTATTTCTAAAGCACCGTCTTCCAAAGCCTTTCTTGTCTCGGCTTTTTTTGCTTCGCTGCAGGCATATCCCAAAGGAAAGCCTACTACCGTACAGATAACAAGCTCCTTGCCGTACTTATCGTACATGCACTTTATATAATGTGGGGGTATGCACACGGAAGCGGTCTTCAACCTTATAGCCTCCTCGCATAATTTATCAATATCTTTTTAGGCTTGTATCAGCCTTAAGAATCGTATGATCACATGTGAACATATAATATCCATTTTTAATCTCCATTCTTCCACTAGTGCATCGTTTACAAAATAAGTATATCAAAAACGATGAATATTTTTCTGAGTGTGTACATCAAAAAACGTAGGCGTAGTGGGGCTACGCTGAGGATTTTTGATGTATAAAAAGATAATACCTTTTCACCCCTTGTTTACTTACCTTGGCAAGCATAAGCGGCCCTACATTTACTTTTTCATCACTAAATTCAAGTCCCGATAAAAACTTTTTCGCAGCCTCGGTAAATAAATCCTCATTATCCGCGTACATTATGCAAAGTACATCTGAGGAATTTACATAATCTCCGGTTTTAATAAGTTTTTATACCTGCACTGTAGTCTATACTGTCTTCCTGTAGTCTTTCTTCCGGCTCCCAAAAAGACTTGATGCTATGCCTATGGTTTCGGTATCCATATGGGCAATATAGCCTTTTCTGTCACTTTTTAGCTCAAAGCTAAACTTAGGCTTTCGACTTTTCGCTATTTTTATAACTTCCGTATCTCCGCCCTGTGCAGCTACCATTCTCAATAAGTTTATCAAGTGCCTTACCCGAACTAATTGCCTCTTCCACCATTGAAAAACACTCTTTTAATTCTTTACCAAGCCCCAAGTGCAGCATATTTGCCGCAAGCTCCTTGCTTACTTCCAAAGGTCTTTCGGTCCTTTGTTTTTAATACTTCAACCGCCTCTATAACCTCAAGGCTGTTGCCTATATTGTTGCCCAGCGGTATGTCCATATCGGTAATTACTGCCAAAGTTTTCCTGCCTGCGTGTTCACCTATATCAACCATTTCCTCGGCAAGTTTTATCGCATCGTCAAAGTGTTTTCATAAACGCTCCCGCTGCCACACTTTACATCAAGACACTATGCAATCACTTCCCGCTGCAAGTTTCTTACTCATAATTGATACCGCTATGAGGGAAATGTTATCGACTGTAGCGGTTACATCTCTAAGAGCATAAAGTTTCTTGTCCGCCGGTGCCAGATTGCCGGACTGCCCCACTACAGCTATTCCGGTCTTTCTTACGATATCAAAAAACTCTTCCTTGCTGAAAGCTGTTCTTAAATTAGGGATTGACTCAAGCTTATCCACCCGTACCGCCCGGTATGCCCAAGTCCCCTACCTGACATCTTTGCTGCCTTGCAGCCACAGGCTGCAACTATCGAGTGCAACTATAAGAGGGTGGTCTTATCTCCTACACCGCCGGTAGAGTGCTTATCCACCTTAACTCCTTCTATGGAAGACAGATCCACCATATCACCGGACTGCGCCGTTGCCAAGGTCATAGCCGCAGTCTCTTCCTTGTCCATGCCCCTAAAATAAACTGCCATAAGAAAGGCTGCCATCTGATAATCGGTACCTCACCTGCCACATAGCCTGATATAATATAGTCTATCTCTTCTTTTTGAAAGTGTAAGAGCATTTCTTTTTCATAATCAAATCATACATTCTCATAATATTTACCCCTATCGATTCACTTATCATAAGGTATACCTTAGTTTTTAAGACCTTTTAAAGTATTCTGATTCACTTTCTCTATCTGATTGACTTACCATAAGGTATACCTTAGTTTTTCAGACTCTTAAAGTATTCTGATTCAATTTATCTATCTGTTTAATTTATCTTAAGGTTTACCTTATTTTAAGACCATAAAATATTCCGGTTTACCTTACCTATCTGCTTGACTTATCGTAAGGTATACCTTCTGCCTTCGGTGCCTGTGAACTCTTGGAAGAGAACATCAGTACTATAAGAGTAACTATATAAGGGAACATCTTATAAAACTCACTCGGTATCGATAAATCTTTTAATACTGGTATGGACGAATATGCACTTGCAAGAGTCTTCATAATCGCAAAGAAAAATGCAGCAAAGAAGATTTTGTTGCTTCTCCATTGACCGAATATCAGTACCGCAAGTGCAAGGAAACCGTATCCTGCAACCGTACCGTTAAAGTTCGTGGAAGTAGGTACTACGAATACCAATCCTCCTATACCTGCCAACACACCTGAGATCACAACTCCGGCATATCTTATCTTGTATACATTTACTCCGACAGAGTCGGCAGCCCCCGGATGCTCTCCACAGGCTCTAAGCCTGAGTCCAAACCTCGTATACTTTATAACAAAGGCTGCAAATGCAAACATCAAAAGTCCTATATAGGTGGTAATGTACGCCTTCTTAAAAAACATATCTCCTATTACAGGTATTGAAGAAAGTACGGGTACCGCATCTATACGGAAGGTATCCGTAAATTGTACCTGCTGGATTTTTTGTATCATTCTGGCTGTAAATATTACAAAAGGCAGGGGCGAGACATATGCTAAGTGCCGTACCGCTTGTGGTCTGATCCGCCTTCATGTTAATAGCCGCAAATGCATGAAGTAAGGAAAAAAGTCCTCCGCTTATACCTGCTATAAGTATGGCAAGCAGCAAAAGTCCCTGACCGCTCATGCTTTTTTGAAATATATTTATAAGGAAAATACCACAAAAAGCTCCTATTACCATGATACCCTCAAGTGCTATGTTGATAACACCGCTTCGCTCGGAATACATACCGCCTGTAGCCACTATAAGCAAAGGTATAGCAAAAAACATGGTTTGTTGAACAATAAAGCTTAAAATATCCATACTATACCTCCTCTTTCTTTGCTGTATTATCGACAGCCTTCTTTTTGTTTCTGATAAATTTATATATCAAATGTTTAAACAAAAGTGATAAGGCACCGCAGTATACTATAGCCGCTATGATCATATCTATAACTTCAGGTGCAAAGTCAAAAAGCTGCATATTGTATCCGCCTACTGTTATATGAGCTATAAAAAGTCCTGAAAAAAGTATGCCTATAGGACTGGAAAGTCCGAGCAAGGCTACAGATATTCCGCTAAATCCTTCCGGTGCTATTATATCAAGTACCTGTAAGTATTTGCCGGAGTTAGCCAGATATAAAAGTGCGCCTCCAAGTCCTGCAAGCCCTCCTGCTATAAGCATTGACAGGATTATATTCTTCTTTGCGTTAATTCCTGCATATCTGCTTGCAAAGCTGTTTTGCCCGCAGGCTTTAAGCTCGTAACCGAATACCGTCTTGTTAAGCAGTATGTGTATTAGAATTACTGAAAATATTGCTATAAGTATACCTACATTGATACTTGTGCCGGGAAATATTTTATCAAGTCCCGCCTTGCCTAAATTAGCTGTTGCCATAACCGCCTTGGATTGGTTTTTAACTCTGTCCTCATACGGAATTTTTATCATTATATTTACCGCATACATTCCTATGTAGTTCATCACAATAGATGAGATAACTTCATTTACATTAAAAAATGCCTTAAGAAAGCCCGGAATAAATGCCCAAGCAGCTCCTGCCAAAATTGCACACACAAGTGCCAGCAGGCAGTGAAAAATGCCGGCTGTATGGGCATCTTAGCTCCTATCCATATCGCCGCAAAGGCTCCATGAGTAAGTGCCCTGACGCTCCTATATTAAAAAGTCCGGTCTTAAAGCCAAATCTACCGAGTCCGGTCATGATTATAGGTGTTACTATATACAGCACCTGACCTATGCCTTTTATGCCGTCTGTAAATCCGCCCTGCACTATCATAGCCTTAAAACCTCCAAGTGCATGACTCAGCTTGCTTACAAAGCAAAATCAAAAAGTCGAAAAAGCAGTCCGCAAATAATTGCAAGTATTGATGACATAAAGCTATGTTTTCTCATCTGATAATTAAATAAATTCTTAAACTTCCTATCACCTTACCTCCTTAGCCCCTGACATATAAAGTCCGAGTTCTTCTACAGTTGTCTCACCGGGAAGTACATTTGCCACTATCTCTCCCTCCTTCATGCAAAATTCTGTCGCTCCCATTTCATAACTTCATCAAGCTCAAGTGAAAATAAAGCACCGCCTTGTTATCCCACTTTGCTTTATAAGTCTTTTGTGTATATACTCTATAGCGCCTACATCAAGTCCTCTTATCGGCTGCACCGCTATTACTATATCCGGATCTCTGTCAAGCTCTCTGGCTATAATAGCCTTTTGCTGATTACCTCCGGACATCGACCTTGCGGTGCTGTCTCTCCCTTGCTGGAGCGGATATCAAATTTTTCTATTAACTCTCCCGCATACTTTCTTATTTCACCGAATTTAAAGAAAGCCGTGTTTTTGGAATCTGTCACTGTCATGGCTTTTGCAGTGCAGATTTTCTTCCAAAATATAGTCAAGCACAAAGCCCGTCTTTATGTCTGTCTTCCGGAATGTGAGCCATACCGGATGAGTTCTTTCTCTTATACTTTTTAGTTATATCATTTTTGATTAAGATATATATGCCCTGAAGCACAAGGTGCCAAACCTGTAAGTGCATAGGCGAAAGCTCCGACTGACCGTTGCCGTCTATACCTGCTATGCACAGTATCTCCCTGCCTTGACTCCAAAAGAAACATTCTTTACGGAAGAGTTTGCCCTTATGCTTGGAGTCTACATTTAAGTTTTCCACTTTTAATATATCAGCTCCGGGTAAGTTCCTTTTTATCCAAGATAAAACTTACCTTCCTTCCGACCATAAGTTCAGACATATCTTCCTTGGATATTTTATCTACATCTACAGTTCCTACGCTTTTGCCCTTTCTTAAAACCGTAAGCCTGTTAGCTACTTTTTTTATTTCATTTAACTTATGGGTTATGAATATAATGGACTTGCCCTCGTCAACAAGCTGCTTCATTATCTTCATAAGCTCATCTATTTCCTGCGGAGTAAGTACTGCTGTCGGCTCGTCAAATATAAGTATGTCGTTATCACAGTAGAGCATCTTAAGTATCTCAACCCTTTGCTGCATACCTACCGTTATATCCGATATATAAGCATCAAGATCTATTTTTAGTTTATATTGCTCGCTTAATTTAAGCAGTTTTTCTCTTGCACCCTTCATTTGCAAAATCGAAAACTTGGTCGTTTCCCTTCCAAGCACTATATTTTCCAGTATGGTGAGATTATGAACAAGTTTAAAGTGCTGATGTACCATACCTATGCCGAGTGCATTGGCATCAGTTAGGAGTTTCAGTGTATCAACTTTTTACCGTTTGTGCTGATCTCACCTTCTTCCGCTTGGTACAATCCGAACAGTACACTCATAAGTGTGAGACTTACCTGCACCCGTTCTCACCAAGCAGGGCGTGTATCTCTCCTTTTTTTACCTTTAGCGTTACATCATCATTTGCCTTAAAATCACCGAATTTTTTGGTGATATGGTTCATCTCTATGACATAATCCACAGCAGACCTCCTATTAAAAAAGTGTCACTAACTATAATCTCTTTTATATCCTTCATAAGCCCTTCGTAACCACGCACTATGTCCGCATAGGTTACATCAAATTTCCTTGTATACCAAGGATCGCTTATATCTTCCTTGCTGCCTGCAAATTCAAGAAGTTTCTTTATCTTTCCTTCTTTGACACTCCTTTCCGTAATTCTTTCTATATTTCTTACATTCATATCATCCATTGCTATAATGTAATCATAATCGTTATATTCTAACTTTTCAAGTTGTTTTGCTCTCTTACCTACACAGCCTATACCATGTTTTTCAAGTTCCTGTTTAGCCTTAGGATAGACCGGGCTTCCGATCTCTTCTGTGGAAGTCGCTCTTGATGCCACCTCTACTTTGTCTGAAAGCTTTTCTTTTTGTAACATATCCTTAAATATAAATTCCGCCATAGGGCCTGCAAATATTGCCGTGGCAGATGAAAAGTACTTTTTATCATAAATTTATTCCTCCTAAAATCTTGTGGTTTACCCTGCTTTGTAGGGCTTTTCAAGTGTTTTATAAAATGCTTTTGAATAATGAAGTATGGCAAAAGCAAAAACAATATTTAGCAAGTTGTTACTACTACTAAAAATAGAGGAAGAACGATTCTCCCTCTACTCATTAAATATCTGAGAACTCATGCCAAATTGCTTCTCTGTTGCTTTCTAATTTTGAGACTCGCTGAATCAGACCATAGCAATGGTTATCATACTCCGGTTTAACAAACTTTATCCCTTCGTCACATTCTACGAAAACTTAAAGTTGTTTTATAATGTGAAATCAGTTTTCCCTCATCTCAAGTTCACTTTTCCCTTCTGTCCTATCTGCAGCAAATAAATAGATGTATTTACACCCCTACTTGTTTAGTAGTTTCAATAATTATAGGCGATAACTTCCCAAAAATATTCCAAATCCAAGAGGAATATCTACATCTTCCGGAATAACAAAACTCTCATTTTTACATAAATGTCTCAATTCTATAGCTGAAATACAATTTGAAACATTTATAGTATTTTTCTGATTGTCCAATCTCCATAGCTTCATTTTTAGTATCAAACCTACGGTTTTGCAATTCCAAAACAATCTATCTACTTCTGCACCATACATTGAACTTCCAGCATCATACATATTCTTAATTCCGTCTTCATCTTTAGCTTTCTTTTGCAGAAATAACCGCTTCAACAAATTCTTCATGTTCGTCAGATAGTTTTTCTTCTAAATTTTCCCCTACCAAAAGTCCACATTTCACAGACAAGGCGATGTTATCAGACTTATCCTTAACAAGATAAACTCTTGTTTCACCATCCAAATCCTCAGTCCACGCCCTGTCTTTATCTTTTATATACAATTCAAGCGAATTGTTTTCTTTCTTTGAAACAAATCCACTTAATAATTCAATGTTTTTCTGGCTTGGAGGTTAAAACTTCATATTTAAACTCACGAAAAATAATTTCGTTTTTCTCCAATATTAATAACAATACCTCCCTTATACCATTGTAGCCCTTCGATCTATCAATTCTCTGGTGGCATCAACCTTCATTGCATCAAGCGACAATTCTACATTCCCATCGTCAGCAGCTTCAAGTCCTTTTCTTGCTTTTTTCCAAGAAAATTCTTCATGAGATAAGCTACTAAGTTTTCCATGATGACAAAAGAACCACTATCTTTCCATAACACTTTTTCAATAATTTCAGTGTTGCATCAGATAATGTTTCAGATGACTCAGATGCTAATGTATTATTCTTATATGCACTTCTAACTTCCTTTAATACAGGTCCATATTTCCAACCATAAAATATTCCATCAAACAAAGGCTCATTATTGTATATTAGGGATTCTCTTTGTGAAAAAAATACATAAGTTTATGCATTTCATCTCATCCATACATATACCATTCTGCTCATAATACATTTCATACAAAGCCTTTTGCAACGCACAATGTATTTTTCCATATACATCCCTCCTTCAATTTAGTAATAGTCACAATATTATACTACTCTTACCTGTATTTTACAACAATTTCTTTCAAATTAACACTAAAATTGTAACAGTTCAGCCTTGTAGGAACTGAAATAGAGAGCTACAGATATTGAAAATTTAGGCTCGACATTGAGTAGAAAATAACTATTATGATAATACTGAAATGCTCATGATTTTGTGGCTGTAGATTTAGAAATTGGACTAGATAGCCAATTAATAACAGTAGTAATATATATTTCTGAGTTACAATTATCCTATTAAAGAGAGCTAGAGAGGTGGTCAAAATGTTTGGAAATTATGAAAAAGGATTATATAACCAGTTTGCAGAAGTTATGGCACGCCTTGAGTCTGTGGAGAAACTTTATAAGAAGGATGTTAAAACTCTAAATGATCGTATTGATGAACTGACAGAGGAAAACAAAGCCCTTCGTAAGGAAAATAAACTTCTTAAGGATGAGAATGCTCGATTAAAAAGCATAATTAACAATGATAGTTCCAATACCTCACTTCCACCATCAACTGATCAAAAGGTGGTAAGTCTGCCAACGCATTTAATGGGAGAAGCAAGACGGGACGTGAGGCGGGTGGGCAAAAGGCCACCCGGAACAACTGCTTACAAAATCTGATATAATAAAAAAGATAGAATCAGAAAAGTGCAAACATAAGATTCAGACCATTGGTGTAGTATCAGATTCCAATTATATTACAAAATATGTTGTTGATTTAAGCGTAGAGCCTATCATTACAGAGATACGTATATATGCGGATGAAAAGGGAAACTTTTCCATACCCACGCAGTATCGCAGTGACGTAACATATGGTGAAAATGTAAAAGCATTGGCTGTTTCTCTATAGTGAAGGTGTTATGTCAAACGACAGAATAGCTTCTTTCTTAAATTCAGCCGGTGGTGGAGAATTATGCTTATCAGAAGGCAGTGTTTATAGTTTTTGTCGGAAGTTTGAAGAAATATCAAAGAACAGTATTGAGCATTTGAACGAGACACTAAGCATAAAAAATATAGTAGCAACAGATGCAACTACTGTGACAGTAAATGGCAAACAGAATTACATTAGAAATTTTAGTACCGTTGATACGGTAGTTTACAATGCAATGAAAAGCAAATCCATAAAGAGCTTGAAAGATATTGATTTTCTAAATAAGTACGCAGGAACTCTGATTCATGACCACGAAACAGCATTATATCATTTTGGTACAGACCATGCAGAATGTAATGTACATATCATACGATATCTGCGTAAAAGTTCTGAAGAAGCCAAAAACAAATGGTCAGAAGATATGATTAAGCTATTGGGTAATATGAACAAAGATAGAAAAGAGTTAATATCAAAAGGGTCTAGTTCCATGCCTGCTGAGATGTATAAAAAGAATATGAAAGAAATATTTCTCTATTTTGAAACAGGAGACAAAGAGAATAAAGGTACTACCCATAAATATGCAAAAATGGAAGAAGCTACACTAATTAGGCGGATGAGAAAATACAGTCATAACCATCTGCTATTTTTTGCATGACTTTTCTATTCCGTTTGATAATAATATATCAGAAAGGGATCTGAGAAAGCGAAAAATAGGCAGAAAAATGGCAGGAGGTTTCCGAAAAGAAGGTGGACATAAGATGTACTGCTCAATTATGACCATAGTCGAAACTCTAAAAAGAAATATGGGTCTAATTGAGAATATAAGGAAGTTATTCATAGGCACACCGGCTATATTTTTACCCAGTGTAGTGTCAGTTAGGATGTAGCTGGGGGCTGAACTGTTACCTAAAATTTTATTAAAAGTGTTTTTAGAAAAAAATACGCTTAGATTTTACACGATAGCCGACTAAGGTAATAATATCTATATTATAAACAGAATGTCATATACACCGGTATACACACTTTGCTTTCTTTTATTACAAAGATTTCTATAATGAATAATATAGCTCTCACTTATTCTCGATCTATACTTTTTGTTAGCCTATTCAACGAAGCTGCAGTGTATTTTCTTCCTGATTTAACTTCTACAGGATGCATTTTATATTTCAGCTTCTTTGATTATTGACTCTAAGTGTTCTTATCATTTACCCTTTCCTAAACAAATCTCTAATCTTTGCTTTATCCATCTCCAATATTATCCTTGCCTCCACATATAAATCATCCTGCCAAAGAATATTTCTTCTATCCAGTTCGTTTAAAAGCTGTTCATACCCGATAAAAGCTCTGGGTATTTTTACTATTTTCTTTTCTCCTGCGTAGATTACACATGGATATGCCAGCGCCTCACTAATAATCTTTGCATGTGTTATCTCGCTCCAAAGATAATCCCTTCTTTTTAACAGGAACTTATTTATTGATATACTCTCATCATCTAATTGTATTTTTACTAAGTGACAGAATGGAATACAGACCGATAATCAAAATAAATAATAACAAAAAGCCATCTGACTGTTTCGGCTGTTACCGAATCATCAGAGGGCAAGGCTTGCCCTAAACCCCAAAACATAAAAAAACCGACAGCTATATCTAAAATACCGCCAAACAAATATACTATTCCGGGTCTTACTACTATTTTTTTATCATTCAATACGAAAATCCTCCTCTGCAGCCTGCATAAGAACAATCTTATAATCCATACTTTGACCTCATATCAGAAATCACATAATCCGCATCCCTGAACATTTCCTGTTCTCTGGACTTTTTCAATTTTGCAAGTATCTCTTTCTCGGTCATCGGTGTATATGGATTTGTTCCTATCTGTCTTCTTATTTCAAAAGGAAAACCATTTGTAGCGACAGCCTGTGTTAAAAACATTCTGATTGCAGTTGTTGTATCTATACCCAAGTCCTTAAACAGAGCATCTGATTTACTCTTTAACTCATCCTCAACTCTTATTTGAATTGTCTTAGCCATGCTCAGTACCTCACTTCCATCTATTTACTTCAGTATAATGCCACATCATTTCTATTTCAATACATTTGTATTGCTTTTGCAAAATTAGTCTATAAAGATATTCCGGTATCTTTCTTTTGTTCTGTTCCCGGTCATGTAACATACCTAAAAGAATATTAGACAGTATGCAAAATCCCACACTTCATTCCTATTAATCATCACAAATTTTTATCATTCATCCGAGGGCAAAAAAATTCCCCAAGCATATTCGCCGGGGGTTTTATCTTAACTTAGAATATTCTCCAACCTACTATAAAGTTTCTTTGCCACCATCCTCCCAAGGATCTTTGTACAACTCTTCCGTTGGATGATGAAGCATCTATTATCTGACCGCCGCCTGCTAGCAAGCCGACATGACCGCTAACCACTATTATATCACCTGCCTGTAAGTCTGAGAAGTTACTTACTCTTGTATATCTTCCGGGGTTTCTCCAACCTGAGCTGGTCATGTAGGACTGGCTTACACCTGCATTATTAAGACACCAATATATAAAACCTGAACAGTCGAAGGCATTAGGTCCCTTTGCCCCCCATACATCAGGGCTTCCTACCTTGGATGAAGCTACGGATATAAGGTTTCCTACGCTTCCTCCGCCTGAGTATATAGGTCCTGACGGTGCAGCTGCTCCGCCGCCTCCGCCTCCGGCATTACCCCCGCCGGCGTTTCCGCCACCGCCTCTTGCGTTGCCGCCACGGTTTTGCCTTGCAGTAGTACTTGGAAGTGGTCTTAAAACATTATCCGAAGTAAGCTTTGCTATGGTAACCGCTCCTACCGAGCCGTCAGAGTCAAGTCCGTTTCTGCTTTGGAATGCCTTTACCGCATTCTGTGTTGCCTCACCGAAATATCCGGTTATATTATCCGGATGTAAATATCCCCACTTTGCAAGCATTTTTTGAATATTATGTACCTGATCGCTTTGATCGCCTACTCCAAGTCCGTTAGGCTTTGCATCGGCTGACATAATAGCTGCTCTGGTAGATGGTCCTATGTAGCCGTCTACTACCTGATCGTTTTTGACTGGAATTGTTTTACCGCAAGACTTGTATCAAGTCCGTAACTTCCGTCAGGAGTACTGGTCATATAGCCAAGCTCAAAAAGTCTTTTTTGAATCGCCATGACCACATCGCTTTTTTCACCGTATGCAAGCATATTCGGCCTGATTTCTTCTGAATATATAAGGTTAAAGAGTCTTTATACCTACCTTTCCGTCTTGCTCCAAGGTATTGACCTCTTGTAACTTTGATACGGCATCTCTTGTTTTTTCATCATAGGTACCGGTTACCTGTCCCTGATCCGCAAGGTAACCAAGCTCATAAAGTCTTGACTGTATACGCTCTATATCAGTACCCACATCACCTTCCTGTGCCGCATAAAACTTGGCATCATCGGACATAAGCAAGTTAAGTGTATCCGTACCTATAATACCATCCTGTGAAGTTTTATTCTGCCTTTGGAATACCTTAACCGCCGCTATGGTCACATCTCCATAGTACTCGGTAGGTTCATCATTTTCCATAAAGCCCGAGTCTCATAAGCCTTTCCTGTATCTTATGAACTATAGGGTGGTTGGTTCCTGACCTGATAACTTCAGGAACCGGCTCCGTGGTTACCACATCAACCGACAATGACGGAAATGGTGCTCCTATTGCAGCGGCAGGGAACTATATCCGCCTGCGGAATACTTTCCATGTAGATTCTCCCTCTGAAACAGCCTGTGTTTCAGATGCCGTAGCTTTTTGTTTGAAGATACCATGGCTCTCACCCACACAACCGACGGTAGTACTATGATTACTGTAGGTACCGCCACCATGATAAAGCTTACTTTTTATCCCATTTTATTAAAAATTATTTTCCTTCTTTCTTTTTGCCATAACTTTCTACCTAATTATTTTTCTAAAGTTTACTTAAACAATCACTTAAAACCACAAAATCCTCTAAACTAAGAGCCTCTCCCCTAACTCGCTCATCAAGTCCTGCAAAAGAAATCACCTGTAGCAATCTCCTCCTTTGTAAAACTAAGACCTGCCGCATTATTAAGTCCGTTTTGCAAGGTCTTTCTTCGTTGATTAAAAGACGCTCTGATAAGGTTAAACATAAGCTTTTCATCCTTGGGGTTAAAAGGTTTTTGCTCATGTAATCTTAATCTTACAACCGCAGACGATACAGCCGGTCTTGGGATAAATGAATTGGGAGGAACATTAGCCACAATCTTTGCCTTAGTATAATATGCCACCGCAAGTGATATTGCACCGTATTCTTTTTGTACCCGGCTTTGCAATAAGCCTTTGTGCCACCTCCTTTTGTATCATTACGGTTATACTTTCAAGCTTAAGCTTTCTTTCAAGCAAATCCATAATTATTGGAGTGGTGATGTAGTAGGGTAAATTTGCCACCACCTTTAGCCTTCTACCCTCAGCCTCTTTTTCCTATAAGTGCTTCCAAATCAACTTTTTAATACATCCTCATTTAATAATACTACATTTTCATAATCAAATAAAGTCTTTGTGAGTATAGGTATTAAAATTTTTATCTATTTCTATTGCTATGAGCTTATGTGCCTTTTGTGCTATACGCTGACTAAGCACACCTATAGCCGGTCCTATCTCTATAACCACATCTTCTTTGCTTATATCTGCCGCACTGATGATCTTATCAAGCACATGAGCATCTATAAGAAAATTCTGCCCGTATTTTTTTTGAAATACAAAGCCGTGCTCCTTTATAATGTCTATGGTATCCGATGCTTTTCTATCATCCTTTTCTTCATCCACACCTACCTTAACTTAGGATATAATCTATGTGCATTTTCCGAAGTCTTTTCTATAATATACTCAGAACTGAATGCCTTTATATCGGATATGGCATTTACTATGTACGGTATATATGAGGACTCATTTCTCTTACCCCTGTAAGGCACCGGGCTAAGATATGGGCAATCCGTCTCCAAGACCATGCTTTCCATAGGCAGATACTCTATAACTTCTTTTAGCTTAGGGGCATTCTTATATGTAGCTACACCGCCTATTCCAAAGTAAACTCCCAGTTTTAAGTACTCCTTTGCCATTTCCAAACTGTAAGAATAACAGTGCATAACTATATTAAGTTCTTTAGTATAGTTTTTTATAATATCAAAGCTGTCCTTTGCCGCATCCCTTGAGTGTATCACCGCAGTAAGTCCAAGCTCCTTAGCAAGTTCAAGCTGTCTTACAAACTCTTCCTTTTGCTTTTCTTTATGCTCGGTACTCCAGTAATAATCCAAACCTATCTCGGCTATAGCCACTACCTTCTCACGCTTTGCCAAGTCTTTAAGTTTTTCTATGTAGTCACTTTGCATTTCATGCACATAAGACGGGTGCACTCCCACGGTAGCATATATATAGTCATACTTATCAGCCAATTCTATACATTCCTTAGAGCTTTCAATATCTACCGCTATATTTACCACTCTGTCTATACCCTTAGTCGGCAGACTTAATAACAGTTCTTCTCTGTCTTCGTCAAAAGCCTCATCATTATAATGGCTGTGTGTATCTATAATTCCCATAAAACTTTTCCTTCCAAAACTTCTTAAAATATTCGGCAAAACTTTGGGCAGTCTTTCATAAAACAACTTCAAAAGCTCATTATTACCGTTTTTCATAATTCGCTAAATACTGACTAAATGCACAGCAAATATTTATTTAGTAAATACTTTTCATCTCCCGTTATATTACTATTGATAATATAAAGCAACAACAAATGTCGGATAAAATACATAAAAATAAATACTTAAGCCCCTTGCCCTTTTCACCGTTATAAAGGCAGGTGAAAGTGCCGCACCTATTACTGCCATATCCAAAAATAAAATTGCGGTTGCACCAAGCTTTGCCCAGTTTTTTCTCTATACAAATAATATACAGCTATTATTATAACACCAATGTATGAATAATCTGTTTTTAAAGCCATGCAATGAAAGAAAAATTAAAATTATTATAAGTCTTAATAAAATGCTTTTGATCATATTTTTCACTGCCATAAGCATAAGTATTGCTATTACAAAAGTCCAAAGCACATTTTGATAATCAAGGTAAAGTGCTCTTCCAAAAATGCAAAGGTCATATATAGGTTCCGTTATTAGTGCAAATATTAAAAAGCCTTATCAGGTATTTCTTTACATTTCTTGTATGTACAAAGCCCTCTACTATACAGAAACAAAAATATCGGAAAGGATAGCCTTCCTATTCCACGCATAACGTCATAAACAACAGTTATATCTATATTTATGAGCTCCTGTAGCATATTATAATAAGGTACCATTGTAGCTGCTGTATGGTCTATCAACATAGTAATAAGGGCAATCCACTTAAGAGATGACAAGCTGAGTACCTTATATTTATTAGCGAGACATAGGCTCCCCGACCTCATATTTTTTCAGGTGAAACTATTGAAAGATTACCCTCGTTATCCTCGGCACTAAAGCACCATGCCTTCGGATGTAAGTCCGGCTATCTGTCTCGGTTTTTAAGTTTACAAGCACAAGTACCTTCTTGCCTATAAGATCCTCCGGTTTTGTACCAGGCCTTGATTCCGCTTAGTATCTGTCTTGTAGTTGAACCTATTTTTATCTGTGAACATAAAAGCTTCTTTGATTTTTTAACTTCCTCACAATGTACTATCTCACCTATTTGTATTTGAAGTTTGTCAAAATCCTCATACTCCACTTCCCGCCTTTGCGTCTATATCCATTCCCTCTTCCTGCTCTTCTTCATCTTTTTCATTCTCTGCAGGGTATCCTCTATACCGCTTACGGCTTTATACTCATCAATACCTTATCAAGTTCAAGTCTTGCAAAAAGTATTGAAGGCTTTTCTGTAACCTTTAGACTGTCTATAAGTCCGAACTTATCGAGCTTTTCATAATCTCTTCTTTCGGCATTAAGCTGTGACAAGTATAGCTTTGGAGTATCGGGCATAAAGCTTTCAAGCAGGCTTGCACCTATAAGTATTGATTCCGTAAGATTATAAAGTACGGTTTTAAGTCTTTCTTTCCTGTCCTCATCTTTTGCAAGTACCCAGGATAGGTTTCATCTATGTACTTATTGGATCTTTTAAATATATTCCAAATCTCGCTGATAGCATCGGCGACTCTGAAGCTTTCCATCTTTTCAGACACTTTGGCTGCCGTCATACTTACCAGATTTATTAAGTCTTTATCAAGTGCCTTATCTTCCTCGCTGTCTGCACTATCAAGCCCTCTTGATACCACGCCCTCAAAGTATTTGTTTGACATGGATATGGTACGACTTACAAGATTCCCAAGTACATTGGCAAGCTCAGAATTATATCTTTCCACAATCAAGTCTATGCTTATGATACCGTCTCTGTCATAGGGCATTTCATGCAAGACAAAATACCTTACGGCATCAACTCCGAAAAGCTTAACCAAGGTATCGGCATATAGGACATTTCCCTTCGACTTACTCATCTTACCCTCTCCGAGTAAAAGCCAGGGATGTCCGAATACCTGCTTAGGCAGCTCTATGCCGAGTGCCATAAGGAATATAGGCCAATATATGGTATGGAATCTTACTATGTCCTTACCTATAAGGTGCAGATCTTCGGGCCAATACTTTTTGAAACTTTCCGCACTTTCTTTATAACACTCATATCCGAGTCCGGTAATATAATTACTGAGTGCATCAAGCCATACATAGGTTACATGCCCCTCATCAAAAGTCACAGGTATGCCCCAGCTGAAACTTGTTCTTGAAACACACAGATCCTGAAGTCCGGGCAGCAGGAAATTATTCATCATTTCATTTTTTCTCGATACCGGCTGTATAAACTCAGGGTGTGTATTTATATGCTCTATAAGTCTGTCGGCATACTTACTCATTTTGAAAAAGTACGCCTCTTCCTTAGCCGGCTGTACTTCCCTTCCGCAGTCAGGACAGCGTCCGTCAACAAGCTGTGCCTCTGTAAAAAAAGACTCACAGGGAGTACAGTAAAGCCCCTCATAATGTCCTTTATATATATCACCTTGCTCATATAGCTTCTTAAATATATCCTGAACTATCCTCTTATGCTCTTTATCGGTAGTTCTTATAAACTTATCATAAGAGGTATTCATCATATCCCATATTTCTTTAATAACGGCACTGGTCTCATCTACAAAGGTCTGCGGGTCTTTTCCGGCTTCTTTTGCCTTTAATTCTATCTTCTGTCCGTGCTCGTCCGTACCGGTCTGGAAGAATACGTCATAACCTTCAAATCTTTTAAATCTGGCAATGGCATCAGCCATTATTATTTCGTAAGTATTGCCTGATATGGGAGCTTTCCCGAAGCATAGGCAATAGCTGTAGTCATAGCAAATATTTTTTTATCCTTATGTGTAGACATAGTATCTCCTTCTTAAACTTTAGTATCCGAAAAGTAGAAAAGAGAGCGTAATATACTGCCCTCTTGTTCTATAAACATTACAGTTTCGCTAAGTTGCTTGTAATTCAGATTCATACATCACACCACTTACTTATGCGATATTACATATAGATATATGCATAATATTCAGCTTGAAAGCAAACTTTCAGCCGCCATATTATGCATATATTAACTTACACAAACTATAAACTAATTGCTTGTAACCTTTTCATAGTCCAAATTATACTGTATATCCGTTGTTTCTGCTGTAGCCGTTCCTTGTACCTTGACAGTTATTGCATCAAGTTCATAATTTTCCACATATGTATTAGCCAATGCTACAAGTGTCCTCTTATCGGAAGTGTCTAAAGCCGATAAGTCCAAGGTTGCCTTTTTATTATCTTCCAGAACAAAGGAGAGCATCGTAGTGTCAGCAGGTATAACTCCGAACTCTATAAGCTTTTGCAATAAAAGATTGGCATCAAGTTCACTTGCATCTATAGAGTCCATCTCCTTGTCAATTCCACCGGTCCCCTCATCCTTAGTATATACTGAGACTACAGTAACTACAGGTGCATTCGGATCCGGTACCTTATCTTCTCTTCCGCCTGTCTCACCTGCTACAGGCATAGGTGCGGTTTGTTCGTTCTCTACAGCAGATTTTGAACATGCTGTCGGTGCAAGAATCACTCCGACAATCATAAGCGATACAATTATTTTCTTACAAAAATTTTTATCATGAATTATTTCTCCTTATACTCTTATTAGTTTAAAAGTATCTTTTAATCTCCTTCAATACTAATGATTTTTTCTTAGGGTAAGATTTGATCAAGCCATGCCTGTATCTTAAAAAGTGCATCTGTTAAAAGTTTTACCTCATAATCCGACAAAGCATCAATCATAGAATTTAACATATTTTGATGAAATTCTCTATGTTTCATAAAGGCAAGTTTTTCCTTTTTCCGACAACTCTATGTGAGACAAGTCTCCTGTCCTCTATACCCCTTTCTCTATTGACATAACCTTTCCTTACCAAAGCATTGACAGCTGTAGTAAAGAGAGCCTATTATTACTGACAGCTGAGCCGCTACAGTGGACATATTCTTTTTACTCCTATACCTATAGCATCTATGACATGCATGTCATTATTGGTAATATCAGAAAAATCAGACTCAATAATTGCCCTAGTCTCTATGTCAACTATATCATTAAATAAACTTACCAAGACTGCATCAAGCCGGCTATACTTATCCACATACCTCTCTTCATAAACATAATCAGCCCAGTCTATTGTACTCTATAAAAACTACTTTTTCAATAAAAATGCTACGGGTATATTACAAGATTATTTATAAACGACTAACCTTTTTATGTATATTTACTCTTATGTCTACCATATATGCCGCTTAACATAGCAATGTGCCATATCAGCTCCTCTGTAAGTTCATCCCTCTTCATTCTCCATCTCCAGTTATTTCCCATGGTACTTGGAGTATTTATGCGGGACTCCTCACCTAAGCCTAGGTAGTCTTGCATGGGGATTATAACCGTATCGGCTATGCTTGAGAATACCGTGCGTATTGAATCCCAATGCAAATTTTCATAGGGAGTATTCTCACTTCCCTGATATCTTACCATATAAAGCCTTTCTTCTTCCGATAAGGTCTCAAACCAGGCTCTAAGCGGTGAGTTATCATGGGTTCCGGTGTAGGCTACACAGTTTCTCACATAGTTATGCGGCAAATACATATTCTCAGGGTTTTGATCATAGGCAAATTCCAAAACCTTCATAGCGGGAAATCCGGAATCTTCCACAAGTTTTATTACGCTGTCCGTCATAAGTCCAAGATCCTCTGCTATAATAGGCAGTCCTTCTTCATATTTTTCAGGATGCTTTTTTTGGAAATACTCGGTCATCTTATTAAATATATCCATGCCCGGACCTTTATTCCATGTTCCTTCTATAGCATTCTTTGCCCCGAACTCTATTGAATAAAACTCATCAAATGCCCTGAAATGGTCAACTCTTACATAGTCATACACCGATAAGGCATATTCAAGTCTCTTGATCCACCACTCATAAGAATTTTTCTTATGATAGTCCCAGTGTATAAAGTTTCCCCAAAAGCTGTCCCTCTTTGGCAAAGTAATCCGGAGGACAGCCGGCAACAACTTTTGGCATATGCTCCTCATCAAAAAGGAAAAGTTCCGCCTTACTCCAAGCCTCGGCAGAGTCAAGAGCTACATATAGGCATATCACCTATTATTTCTATTCCATTATCATTTGCATATTTTTAAGCTCATACCATTGCCTGTTAAATACTGTCTGTATCCAGCAAAACTCTATTTCTTTTCAAGCCTTAGCTTTGCTTTTTCCACCGCCTCTTTGTCGAAACAGCGCAGCTCCTCTTCCCAAAGATCCCAGGACTTTCCTTCCTGCTCGTTCTTTGTTGCCTGATAGAGGCAGTAGGTCTTTGTTTCTTCTAACAGTCCTTCTATTTGTTCATTAAATTTAAGCAGGCTATCAAGTGTTGACTTAAATTTTGTATGAGGCTTTTTCAGTAATTTTTCTCTGTTATCATATAGTTTTCCATAGTCTATATAACTTTCATTCTCAAACCACTCTATATCTTCAATCTCTTCCCTGCTTAAAAAGCTCTTCTTCCACAAGTTTGTCAGAGATCTATATAATACAAATTCCCACCAAAAGCACTTAAAGCTTTGATAGGGTGAATCCCCATATGAGGTGGGGCCAAGCGGCAGTATCTGCCAGTAGCTTTGACCGGCTTTACTCAAATAATCCACAAACTCATATGCTTCCTTTTGAAAATGTCCCTATACCGTAAGGACTCAGCAAACTTGATATGGGCAAAAGTACCCCGCATGCTCTTTTTCATAAATGCTCCTATAACTATTTAATTTTTGGTACACATCAACTTTTTATATGCCAAATCTATATTATTTCTCATCAAATTTCACTTTGATTTTTCTTGTATATCCCACTTTGTACTTAAAAAATCGTCTGTATTGCACCAGCCTCTTGCACCTATAGTAAGTGCCGAATCGGTATAAGACTCAAGATAAGTAACTATTTTTCTGTTCGGATCATTCTTTATGATCTTCTCATGATCTTCATAAACGGACTGAAAGTATTTTTCTGGCCTTGACTATATCCGTATCATAACTTACATAAGTTTTTACCTCAAGCATTCTTTTATCGTAGGCTGTTAAATTAACTATCACCTTACTTGACAGGCTTGCATTAGGTATGCTTACTTTTTTATTATCATAGGTTATAAGTGTGGTGTACACTATATCAATGATCTTTACAGTACCCTCAGTCTCTTCAAAAATTATATAATCACCTGCTTTAAAAGGCTTGGTAACAAGTATTATTATTCCTCCCGCAACATTGCTCAAACTCCCCTGTAAGGCAAGTCCTATAGCAAGTCCGGCTGAACCTATTACGGTTATTATAGAGGCTGAATTAATACCCAATCTTTCCGCCACTACAAATATCACTATAGTGTAAGCAAAAAAACCTGAATACGGATATAAGGAACTTACTTGTTCCTTTATCCACCTTCATTGCAGTTAAAGAACTTATTCATAAGAGAAGTAACCAGCTTTATAAGTCTGTTTTGCTATAAATATTTATCAGTATTATTATAAGTATCTGATACAAAAACCGCAATTATGGAAGGAAAAATGATTTTTAACTACATCAAAAAGCCGTACTAGGATTGACCTTGTCCAGAATCCTCACTGATCTGTTCCGCAACCTCGAGGCTATGGTTTCAAGTGCGGCTGTTTTCCGTGGCAGCGTCTTCTACAGCAGCCGCCTGTAGCATTGTATACAAAAAGTAAACATTATTTCACCTTAGGAGAAAATCAAAAATACCGAGAGGAGATATTTTAATATCTATGATGAAATTCTTTCCTTCCTCATCCTCTTTCGCCTTTACTGCCCTTGCATTTTTAATTCCTTACCTCCGTAGTTTCAAGGTCGGAGTTAAATACCTCTTTATAACTTGCAGAATAAGGCACTCTGATATCAAAGCTTTCATAGCTGACCGGTGTGAGATTGCAAACCACCAGAAGATCATCTTCCTCATACTCGCTCTTTCTTGCAAAGGCAACAATATTCTCCTCGTAAGAATAGCAATTGGTCCATCCAAAACCTTCCGGCTCAGTATCTAATTTCCACAAAAGCTTCATTCTTTCTGTAAAAAAGATTGAGATCCTTTACATATCTGTGCATAGCGGCATGAAGCGGGTCTTCAAAAGTCGCCCACTCGATTTTCCTTATCTTCATTCCCTCATTTTCCTGTGCAAACTCCTGCCCCATAAACAAAGTTTCTTACCCGGATGTGTCATCATAAAACCGTAGGCAACCCTTAAGTTGGCAAGTCTGTCTTCTATATAAAATCCCGGCATCTTGTTCAGCAAGGTTTTCTTACCGTGTACCACCTCATCATGGCTCAGTACCAATATAAAGTTTTCACTGTATTGATACAGCATGGAGAAGGTAAGTTTTCCATAATGATATGATCTGAAGTAGGGATCATTTTGCATATATGAAAGAAAATCATTCATCCATCCCATATTCCACTTAAAGTCAAATCCCAGACCGCCTTCGGAGAGTTCTCCGCTTATTTTAGGCCATGCGGTGCTTTCCTCGGCTATTAAAAGCACATCACTGAATCTTGTCTTAAATATGGAATTAAGATGCTTTAGAAACTCTATCGCCTCCAAATTCTCATGTCCGCCGTCTTTAGTTGCCACCCACTGTCCGTCTTCTCTGCCGTAATCAAGGTAGAGCATAGAGGCAACCGCATCCATACGTATACCGTCTATATGATAATACTTCGCCCAGTAAATGGCATTGGCTATAAGAAAGTTGCTTACCTGCGGTCTTCCGTAATTATATACATAGGTGCCCCAGTGCGGATGTGTCCCCTGTCTGGGGTCTGCGTGCTCATCACACATGAGTTCCGTCAAAAACTCCAAGACCGTACAAATCTTTAGGAAAAATGTGCCGGTACCCAGTCTATTATTACTCCCTATATTTTGTGAGTGCATATAATCCACAAAATACATAAAGTCATGCGGAGTCCCGTATCTCGAAGTCGGTGCATAGTAGCCTGTAACCTGATAACCCCAGCTGCCGTCAAACGGATGCTCCATCACCGGCATAAGCTCTATATGGGTATAATTCATTTCTTTTACATACTTTGCAAGTTTTACGGCTATCTCCTTATAGTTGTAAAACTCGCTTCCTGCTATTTCCTCACCGTTATCATCAAACTGCCTTTCTTTTCTGATCCATGAGCCCAGGTGCAATTCGTATATGTTAATAGGACAACCGTCATAATTCTTGCCGTCAGACTGCTTTAAGTCCCTGTCAAGCATCCAATCCTCATCATCCCACACATAGTTGTTAATATTGTATACCAAAGAAGCGGTATTGGGTCTTAACTCACAAAAATATCCGTAAGGGTCGGCTTTTAACATAGGTTCTCCCTTTATGGTCTTTATTTCGTATTTGTAGTTGTCAAGCTGACCTACTCCGGGTATAAATATTTCCCATATGCCGCTGATCCTTTATCTTACTCATTTGGTGTACTCTTCCGTCCCAAAAGTTGAAATCTCCAACCACTGAGATTCTAAGTGCCTCAGGAGCCCACACGGAAAAATATACTCCCTCTATACCGTCCACTGTTGCAAGGTGTGCCCCCATTTTTTCAAATATATCATAGTGCACTCCTCTCGCAAATCTATCCAAATCTTCATCACTGTATAGGCTAAACTTCATATAACTTTCTTGCCTGTCCACACTGTTATATTCATAAACTACATGATAATGGTATTTGGGAATAGTTTTTTGTTTCAGCAATACAGCACCGGCATCATCTTGTTTCTTCATATTAATTTCTTTAGCCGTTTTCTCCAAACAAAAAGCTTAACTTCCTTTGCATTTGGAAAAAAACACTGTATCAGTATTCCCTCTTCCAGTTTCTTAGCTCCGAGAATCTCATGCGGTCTTGAACTTTCAGAATATACTATTTCCTCTACCTGCGCCCAGTTCATAAGATTATAAAGTATATCTTCCATAAACTATTACTCCAATAATATTTTCAGTTATAATTTTTGTACACTTTTTAAATTTACATATATCAATAAGACTTTATGCTGATTTTTATCATATAATTCACACTAAAATATAGTATAAAATTAAATAAGATAATTGCACTTAACAAAAATATTACTTGTAGTATAAGCTGTTTATAATCTAAAATAATTAGCATGTGATTTCATCCTCTGCTTTATTTTGAAGGTGCAAAGACGGCATAATATACATGTCTGCTTGCAATGTATGCAAAACAAAAGCAAAAATCGGTTTGTTTATTTAAGAGACTCTACACTAAACCTAAATTATCAATATATAAAAGGGAGACATTATGGCAAACAATAACGATAATAATGAAAAGAGTAAGTTTAATTTAATGGCAGAGTTAAAAAGCTGGCTTGGTATTATAGTAACCGCCGCAATAATAGCTTTCTGTCTTAATAATTTTATTATAGCCAATTCCCATGTTCCTTCCGCCTCTATGGAAAATACCATTATGACCGGAGACAGGGTTATAGGTTTTGAGACTTTCTTATCTTTTGAAGATCCCAAAGAGGGATGTGATTATTTTTCAGATACCCTGATGATGAAAAGACTTTCTATGTCAAAAGAATTATCGGTATTCCCGGAGATGTGATTGATATAAAGAGGGGCACGTATATCTTAATAACTCTACCACCCCTATGGAGGAGCCTTACATCAAGGAGCCTATGATACCTAGAGCCCGACATGCATTTTTGAAGTTCCTGAAAACGGTTACTTTTGTATGGGGGACAACAGAAATTCTTCAGGGAGATGCAAGGTATTGGAAAAATACTTATGTGTATAAGAATAAAATCATATCAAAGGTTATATTCAGGTACTTTCCGAATATAAAGCTTGATTAAAGTAGAGATGTAATATAATTGTCAGGCAGGGCATTCATCTTCGTCAAAAATTTATAAGTAGATAGAGATGAATATCAGCGAGTATTTTCTTAGATATAGAAGTGTAATTAATAATTTAAATAATAGGGGCTGTGGCAAAATAGATATTGTGTACAAGTGTAGTGGTATTTTATAAAAATACCATCATATAGCTTGTGCAAAATCTTAAAATGCAACAGCCCCTATATTTTGGGGTTTGTAACTTTATTTATCTAAGAAAGCAGCCCTATATATCTTTTTATTCTTCAGAAGTTCGGCAACCTTATCTATATCAACAAGTACACCGCCGCCTGAACCTACGGTTCTGTCTCCACTTCTGTAACTTGGAACGGCAGCAAATTTAAGCTCAGACCATACCAGCATATTGGCACTTTCAAGTACGTCCTGATACTTATTTGAATTAAGTACCTCTCTTACGCTTTCCTCATCCGCTCCGCACATTTTCGCAAACTCGGTAAGCAAAGATTTATCTTCTATACTTAGATCCTTTTCAAAATAAGCCTCATACACAAGGAAATTAAATTTATTTACATCCAGGTCATGATCTTTTAGAAAATGCACAACTCTTGCAGCAAGATCGCTGTGCATTTTTGCAGGTTCAGGTTTCGGATGCGCCTCTGCAGCTATGTAATTCAAGTGCACCTCCCTCATTGCCGTTAAGGAACTTCCCTAAGAATCCATAAGCCCCTGATAACAATACGGGCAAGCAAAATCATAAAAATACCTCTAATTCCTTCTTCATAACTCAAATCCTTTCCTTAAAAATTTCTCTTGATTTTATCAGTCTATATAAAAAGTAAATGCTTATTATTGCAACTACACATTCACAAAATAAAAGCGATAACCACACGCCGAGCATTAAAAATACCTTACTTAGTATTACTGCCGAGGGTACCAATATAAAGAAACCTCTGCACAGTGATATTATCTGTGCCGGTACGGCTTTTTCCATAGATATAAATACTATAGAAATAATTATATTAAAGCCTAAAAAAGGTATAGCTGTAAAGTAAACCTTTAATCCCTCAACAGCCATTGTCTGCAAAACGTTATCATTTTCCTTGTTAAAAATAAAGGCTATGTCAGAGGCATAAAAGTATAAAATCACATATATGCCTAAAGACAGTGCAAACATCAGAACAAGAGCATATTTAAATATCTTCTTCATACCGGATGTATCTTTTAATCCCGTAACAGTTACTGAGTAAGGGCTGTATAGCCTGTGATATCCTCATGTATAAAATAGCTGTTACCACCATTGATATGTTGGCTATTATACCGTAGGCGGCAACCCCTATGTTACCTGATATCCCAAGTATAAGTATATTAAAGACTATAATTACCACTCCGCTTGCAAGTTCAGTAATCAGTGACGGAAGTCCCAGTTTTAATATACCAAATATTTTAATAAAAATCAAAGCTTGTATTTTACCAACTTAAAATTATTCTTTCCTCTAAGCTTATGCAATGACAGTATACAAAGACCTATCACCGGTGCACAACCTGTAGCCAACGCCGCCCCGAACATTCCCATATTCAAGGGAAATACAAAGATACAGTCAAGTATTATATTGGAAAAGCTGCCTATAACCATAGCAATCATGGCAAGAGCCGGGGCATGGTCATTTCTTACAAAGCATAAAAAAATATCAATTTGTGATAAAAGCAGGTGCAAAGCATAAAAATCACCCTAAGATAGGTAACCGTTATATCAAATATACTCTATCGGCTCCAAGTATTTTAACCAAATATTTGCTTGCCGTTATACTTAGAATACAAAAACAAACTTATTATAAATCCGCTTATTACAGCTAAGGAAAATATTTTATTTGCCTCTTTTTCCTGTCCCTGTGCCTTTAATATCGAATACTTTGTAGCAGCGCCTATACCAAACATAAGTCCGCTTCCTTGTATAAAACTGAATGCCGGAATTGCTATATTAAGTGCAGTAAGCCCTAATGTACCTACTCCCTTGCTATAAAAAGTATCTGCCAAAATATACAAGGATATTGCCATCATACCGAATATATTATTGACACTATATCTTATGAATAATATGCTCTCATTCATACACTTAAGTATTGACTCCAAAAACAAAAATTTTATAATTGTATTTTTTATATTTTTAATTAAGAAAAGTACTGACCGAATGTCAAACAATTACAATTTACGGTCAGTACCTTATATCTTAAAAAGAATATATTAAATTCTATATTAAATAAAGTCATAAATCAAAGCTGAATTTTTAAAATATCATTTTGCTATTATAAGCCATATATGAAAAATATCCTCTTTATCATAAATGAAAGCAAGCTTTCGTTTATATATTACACCTATGTATAAAGCCTGCTTCCGACATTTATCTTCATCTGATTTATAAATAAAATTTAAAACATTTTCAATTTTAATGAAGATGAATGAAATATTTGAACTGTAACTACACAAACTCTATTATATTTCCACCGCATGATTTTATAAACTCATAGTCATGAGAGATAATTATAACAGTCTTGCCCCTCTTTTTCCCATATCTTTTATGAATTCTATTGTTTTTCATGTTATCCTTGCAAAGACCGCTTGTAGGCTCATCAAAATATTACCAGAGGCTTTTTGAAGCCATGCAAAGAGATATCGAAAGTCTTTGTTTTTCTCCGCCGGAAGGCTTTGAGAGTGTTGCTGCCTCTTATCCCACAACAAAAGCTGCACAATACATCTTCTTTTAATTTCTCATCATCGCTTACGAGAAATCTCTTCCAAGACACTCTCTGTAAAAAGCTGATAATTCATCACTGCATCACTAAAAATAAGTTTTTCGGGTTTTTAATAAAATTATTCTCGTAATAAAAGCCTTTTCCAAATCCCTTGTTAAGTCCGCAAAGGCAACGAACAAAAGTACTTTTTCCCAATGCCGTTTTCACCTATAATAAAATGAATACCTCTTGAAAAGTCTATGCTACAAGTCAAGTACCTTGTTTTTCATATAGGAGTACTTATGAGTTTCTGCAACTAAGCACCTTTCCTTCTTCACCCTAAGTCGCTTGTTAAACTATTGTTTATAGGCACTTTTCTGTAGCAAAAATCCTTACAGCCCTCTATAAGCTCCTGTTTGCTTATCTCATTTTAAGGTTCTTAAAGTATGTATTTTTATACTTTCTTCATCTATACTCTCAAGCTCTATAAGTTTAGCATCTTCTATAGTATAGAGTTTATCCAGTATATCTTTTAAATAATACAGCCTATGTTCTACTATAATAATAATCTTTCCCAACTCTTTTTAATATTTTTATAGCCGACTTAAGCCTTCTTATGGCATCTATATCCAAAGAAGCTGAAGGCTCGTCAAATATATAAACCTTTTTGTTTTCATACAGGCTACAGCGGTAATAGCCACCAGTTGTTTTTCTCCGCCGGAAAGCTTAAAAATATCTCTGTCAAGAAGCTTTTTTGTACCTAAAATTTCAGTATATTCCCTTACCGTATCTACTATCTCATCCTTTGGCAGGTTTCTGTTCTCCAATGCAAATACTATCTCATCAGTAGTATTTATACTGTAAAACTGACTTTTGGGATTTTTGAAATACGGTAGATATAAAATCACTTCTAGCTGCCACATCCTTTTGAGAAATATCCTCCTCATCTATTATAATACCACCTTTGACATCCGCATTTACAAATTGGGGTATCACACCGTTAAACAACTTAATAAGGCTGCTTTTTCCGCTGCCTGACGCACCCGATATTACACTTACCGTACCCTCTGCAAAGCTTACATTTATATCTTCCAATATTTTTATCACCATAAGACAAATTAATATCCTTTAATTCAAGCATAGTCTCTTCCTAAATCAAATAGTAATTAAATCAATTCTTTCACAGCCTATCTATAACTCCTAAAAATACTTTATATAATTTATTTTGGCAGATAACGGTTTTGTCGGAGAGTTTGTAGCATAAACAATGATAATATTTTATAAAAATATCCCGCCACACTACTCTTACAAAAGATTAGTGCTGTGTAGATATGTTATAATTGTTTATGTTGCTACCTCCTTGACCTATAAAAAATACTCAATATAAATACAGCTGTAAATAACAGCATCAGCACATAGTCCTGTATCCTAAGTCTTGCGTCGGACACACTGCTTCTTGGCTTTCCAAGCACCATACCCCTTGTCATGGCAGAAATAGCCACATCATCAGCCGCCTTGGTTGAACACATAAGCAAAGGAACTATTCTGTATTCTACAAGTTTCTCCGGCTTGTTCCACAGATTTATAAAGTTAAGCTCATGCATTTTCATGGCATCCCTTATCATGCTGTAGTCCTCTCTTATAGAATAAAAGAATCTGAATAACAGTGATACAGGTATAATTATAAATTCCGGTACTTTAATATTTCTCATGGATTTTACCATGTCCGACATGGTACTTGTATACATAGTATAATAGCCCATAATCACTCCCGGCATCATACGTATAACTATACCTACAAAAATAATGCTATACCGTCAAGCAACATTCCAAGTCTTCCTATCGCAAATCTTTCCAGAAGCCATGCACAAACTATCATAATGCTGCATTTAATGCACATTATGTACCTTCCATGCAGCAGTAATAATAAAAAAGGAAATATTGATATAAGCAGTGATAAATACGGCAGGCTATACTGTAAATTGCCTGTAATCGCAATAATTCCTATAAGCATTGTAAGATAGAATTTTTGTTATAAAATCCAGGCTAAATTTATAATTTTTCATAATACTATACCTATTAGCCTTTTTCAAAATGCTTCTTTAATATAGATATACCAAGGTAGCTCCAAGATATCCTCCTAAAGCTCCAAATAAGGTAATCGGTAAAAAGTGACCACTGCGGAAGTACTGCAAACATCTTATCAATGAAATCCTGAGGATATCCTCCTGCTAAGAGGTGCTAATATATGATTCTCTTGCAATAAACATGGGCAAAAAGATTAAAAAGCGGCAAACAGTACAAATACCGTATATGCCCATCTTGCATGCTTTATACTCTTATATCCGCCCATTTTTAAGATCCACTCACCTATCAAAGCCAGTAAAACAGTTCCCGGTATTACATAAACTCCGTGTCCTGTAAGTCCAAATACCAGACTATTATTCCAAGTATCAACATCATGCCGAACTTATCTATTTTAGTGCTGTAAAAGCATGAATGCCGGTCCTGCAACGAAGCCACAGATAAAAGGAACAGCCGGCATAGTTACCGGAATAAAACCCAACATACCTGCACACCAATAAAATACTACTATAAGTACAGAGAATAAACTTGCATTAACCAAATCTTTTACTGTAAATTTCATCTTAAAATATCCCCCTTTTAAGTTAGTCTTACCCTAACGATTATACTCTTATATCCTTTGAACTTCAATAGTTTTACTGTTAAAAATTACAATAAAATTTGGTATATTTATTATTTTATATATACTTACCAAAGTTTCTGTATTTCACAAATTTAAGTCAACTAAAAAAAGGCTGTAGCGATTACCAAGTTTTAAACCGCTAAAGCCTTTATTTTATCATCTATAAGTCTTTGTTTTAGACCCTCAAATATCTTTTCTCTTGCCTTTTTTGCATCCTCCGCACTAAGTGCTTCCACACCAGCAAGCGGATATTTAAGTCCCATAGTTTCATACTTAACTGTTCCCATTGTATGATAGGGAAGTACATCAAGTGCCTTTATATTCTTAAGAGAGCCTAAGAAATACCCCAGTTCATATAAGAATTTATCATTGTAGGTATATCCCGGAACCACAACGTGCCTGATCCATACATCTTTTTCTTATCTGAAAGGTATCTTGCAAAATCTATTATGGCAAGGTTCGGTTGAGAGGTAAGTTTTATATGTTCTTCATTATTTATATGTTTTTATATCTAAGAGAAATAAGTCCGTAACTTCCAAGAGTTTATCAAACTTTGCCAAAACTTTAGAATTTTCCGCATTAAATGTTATACCGCAGGTATCTACACAGGTATGCACACCTAAAGCCTTCGCCTTAGTGAAAAGCTCTATTATAAAATCCATTTGCAAAAGAGGCTCACCGCCTGTGCAGGTTATGCCGCCTCCCGTTAGATATGCTTTATATTTATTATAATCCTCAATTATCTCGTCCGTTGTCATCTGTTTGCCTATACCCTATTTCCCAAGTATCCGGATTATGACAATATAAGCATCTCATAGGGCAGCCCTGTAAAAATACTACATATCGGACACCGGGACCGTCAACGGTCCCGAATGTCTCGATAGAGTGTATATTGCCGATAAGCATATTACATACCCTTATGGAAGGTTCTTGAAATTACATCATCCTGCTGCTCTTTTGTAAGCTTGTTGAAGTTTACGGCATAACCTGAAACTCTTACCGTAAGCTGTGGATACTTCTCAGGATGTGCCTGTGCATCAAGCAGTGTTTCCTTAGAGAAAACATTTATATTAAGGTGATGTCCACCGTTTACTGAATATCCGTCTAACATACTTACCAAGTTATCTATTTGTGCATTTGTTGCCATTTTTTTCCTCCTTTAATCTATGCCTTCATGCAGTGTAGGCACTGAACATGCCGTATTGTTACCTGCAGGCACAATCATTGTTTACTTGTATCTTTTTATCTTTACTTATAACCTCAAGATGACCGCTTCCGTTCTCCATAGCATCGTCTAAAAGGCTTACCAGATAATCTATATCTATTAGCTTTATCAGTTGTTTCCGCAAAAAGCTCCCTATAATACTTATTTATAGTATTATTTGTTATCTTTTCACATTCGGACTATACATATAAAGTATAGCCCTTCTTATGTTTTAACAAAGACCAATATCCTTTCCTTGCAATAACAATTATTTTACACTAAGCTCAAGCTCCGCCTCTTTTGCCAACGCATCAAGATCAAGCTCACCTGCAAACACCTTATTATCCTTGCCCAGTGCTCCCGGTATTATAGAGAATGTAGTGGATATTCCGTCCTTTGCAGACTCAAACGGAAGCTTTGAAACTGAGGTAAGTGAAGCCAGGGCTCCATGTGTATCCCTTTGGTGCATAGGATTGGCTCCCGGTGCAAAGGGCTCTCCGTAACGTCTTCCGTCCGGAGTATTACCTGTCTTCTTACCATAAACTACATTGGATGTAATTGTAAGTATTGACATAGTCGGTATAGAGTTTCTATACACATGATGCTTTTTGATCTTGTTCATAAAGCCTTCTACAAGCTCTACCGCAAACTTGTCAACCCTGTCATCATTATTACCGTACTTAGGGAAGTCGCCTTCTATCTCATAATCGGTAACTACACCGTCCTCATCTCTTATAACCTTTACCTTGGCATACTTGATAGCACTTAATGAGTCGGCAACTACTGAAAGTCCTGCTATACCTGTGGCAAAAAATCTTGTTACTTCTCTGTCATGCAGCGCCATCTCAAGTGATTCGTATGAGTACTTGTCATGCATATAATGTATAACATTGAGTGTATTGACATAAAGCTTTGCAAGCCACTCCTGCATATCGTCAAACTTGCTCATAACATCATCAAAGTCAAGGTATTCACCCTCTACAGCTCTGTACTTAGGACCTACCTGTACCTTTGACTTCTCATCCACACCGCCGTTGATAGCGTATAACAGACACTTTGCAAGGTTTGCCCTTGCTCCGAAGAACTGCATCTCCTTACCTATAGTCATAGAAGACACGCAGCAGGCTATAGCATAATCGTCTCCATGCTCAGGACGCATGATCTCATCATTCTCGTACTGGATGGATGAGGTATTGATTGACATCTTGGCACAGAACCTCTTGAAGTTTATAGGCAGTTTGCTTGACCAAAGTACTGTAAGGTTAGGCTCCGGAGATGTACCTAGGTTGGTCAGTGTGTGCAGATATCTGAATGAAGTCTTTGTAACCAAAGGTCTTCCGTCAACAGACATACCTGCAAGAGACTCTGTAACCCAGGTCGGATCTCCTGAGAATAATTGATTGTACTCCGGAGTTCTTGCAAACTTAACAAGTCTTAACTTCATAATAAAGTGATCTATGATCTCCTGTGCCTCTGATTCGGTGATAAGTCCCTTTTCCAAATCACGCTGCATATATATATCTACAAAGGTAGAAGTTCTTCCAAGACTCATTGCCGCACCGTTTTGCTGCTTAATTGCCGCAAGGTATGCAAGATACAGCCATTGTACGGCTTCCTTTGCATTCTCTGCCGGTCTTCTCAAATCAAAACCGTAGATCTCTCCAAGCTGTATAAGCTCCTGCAAGGCTCTTATCTGCTCTGACAGCTCCTCACGCAGCCTTATCTCATCTGCATCCATAACATCTACAGTAATATTAAGCTGCTTTTTCTTATCCTCTATAAGATAATCAAGTCCGTACAGAGCAACTCTTCTGTAGTCTCCGATAATTCTTCCTCTTCCGTAAGCATCCGGAAGACCGGTAATAATACCTGACTTTCTTGCCGCCCTCATCTCGGCAGTATAAGCATCAAATACTCCTTGGTTATGAGTCTTTCTATATTTGGTGAAGATATCAACTACCTCATCATCTACCTTATATCCGTAAGACTCACATGAAGTTTCAGCCATACGTATGCCTCCAAACGGCTGCAAAGACCTCTTGAAAGGCTTATCGGTCTGAAAGCCCACTATCTTCTCAAGCTCCTTGTCAAGGTAGCCCTGACCGTGGCTTGTAATTGTGGATACTATCTTTGTATCCATATCAAGCACCCCGCCTGCCTCTCTTTCCTTCTTAGACAGCTCCATAACCATATCCCAAAGCTTTGCAGTCGCCTCGGTTGCCGGAGCAAGGAAACTGTCATCACCTTCATAAAGAGTATAATTATCGTGTATAAAGTCTCTTACATCTACACGCTCACACCACTTACCGGGTTTAGAACCCTCCCATGCCTTTTTGCATTGTAAAACCTCCTTATTACATTTTAGTTTTTATAATTAAAACTTGTATTGTGCACAAAGATATTCCTTATTGATACTTTATGAAACACTATTAAGTATAAATCAACATGCCGACTTCCCACTTTAAATATCAACGATACTACACAGCGGTGCCATCACTTTATTTTAATTTGTTATATACATGGCAATCTTCATAAGGCAAGTATACTAAATTACTAGGATTAGTCAACAAGCTGACTGCTCTTTTTGTATACAAAAATAACAAAAAGGTAGGCTTTGCTAACTTGTACTGAAGAAAGTGCATTTTAAGGGATACTGCCAATGATTTCGACTCTATTTATAATTTTATGAAACTCTGTTATAGCAACCATATGGATTTGTAACTTTTTGTTATAACTATTCGTGCAAAAATATTACAGCCTGCCGATATATATAACATATACAAACAAGCTGTAATACAACAACTTTTAAGAAAGCTGATATCTTTTTATATTTTTATGCCTCAGCCAAATTTCAGCTTCATCTTTGTCAAATTTATGATCCATATTACAAGTTTTTGCAGGATTTTTGGCAAAGATGCGGAACTTAGTGAACTACCCATAGTCTAAAGCCTATGGGCTTCCTGCTTCGCTGACCTCGCAACCTACTATCTCCACAGGTGCTAATTCGGGCAGTCCCTGCCCTATTGTTTTTCTTATACTACCTTTAATCCACCGTCTAAAGCCGGTGGGATTGCGGTAGCATTATTTCAAACCGGAACATAAGTTTTAGGAGTCATATTATAGATAAGTTTTTGATATTTATCTATGACTCACCGAACTCACTTACCAAGGCTGATACTGTTTGCTTAGCATCTCCGTAAATCATAACCGTATTATCATTGGTAAAGAGCGGATTTTCAAGTCCTGAGAATCCTGTACCCTTACCACGCTTTAATACGAATACCGTCTTAGCTTCAAATGCATTGATAATAGGCATTCCGTAGATAGGTGAGCTCTTATCCTCTATAGCCGCAGGGTTTACAACGTCATTGGCACCTATAACTATAGCCACATCCTGCATAGGCATGGTAGGATTCATTTCATCGGCAGTCTTTAACTGCTCGTAAGGCACATCCGCCTCTGCCAAAAGTACGTTCATATGACCCGGCATTCTTCCGGCAACAGGGTGTATTGCAAAGCTTACCTCCGCACCGTTTTCCTCAAGCTTTGCAGCAAGTTCCTTAACCGCATGCTGTGCCTGAGCAACCGCCATACCGTATCCCGGTATAAATACTACCGAGTTTGCAGCCTCAAGTATAAGGAAGGCATCTTCTACAGATAAAGCCTTAGGCTCTTTTTCTTCTCCGCTCTTAGCCTTGGAGCCTGTAGCACCGAAGGTACCGAATATAAGGTTATAAAGAGTTCTGTTCATAGCCTTACACATGATAAGTGTAAGTATAACTCCCGAAGCACCTACCAGACAGCCTGCAACAACAAGTACGGTATTGTTTATAACAAAACCGGCAAATGATGCAGCCACACCTGAGAAAGCATTAAGAAGTGATATGATAACCGGCATATCTCCACCACCGATTGACACTACCATGGTAACACCAAGTACAAGGAAGAGTATTGTAACTACCGCCATGCAAAGTACTTTTAATGCCATATTTTCAAAGAATGTATAGCCCAGTATTGCCAAAAATCCTACTATAACCAAGATTGCATTAATCAGGTTCTTAGAAGGAATAACAGTTTGTTTCTTAAACATCTTTCCTGAAAGCTTACCCCAAGCAACCACTGAACCGGTAAAGGTAATAGCACCTACCGCTATGGTAAGACCTCCGGTAAAAGTCGAAAATGCATCAAAAACCGGTTCATCAAGATTTGCCTTATTGGTAAATTCCGCTATAGCTACCAAAAGTGATGAAAGACCGCCAAAACCGTTAAACAAAGCAACAAGCTCAGGCATACCAGTCATTTCCACTTTCTTGGACCATACTGCACCAACTATCCCTCCTACAACTATTCCTGCAATTACAAACACATAGCCAATCATTAAAGGACCTATTTCAGTACCCTCTTTCCAGTTCATTAAACCACTTTCAAAAAGTACTGCAACTACCGCTATAAGCATACCTATAGAGGAATAAAAATTACCTTTTCTGGCTGTATCCGCTTTACCCAGCATCTTAATGCCTCGTATAAAGAATATACAGGCAATCATATATGCAACTATTAAAAGCACTTTTTAATATAATTAATAGTATTAAGGTCCTGTATCAAATCTTCCATTACTTTTTATCCCCCTTTTTCTTAAACATACCAAGCATTCTGTCTGTAACCATATATCCGCCTATAACATTGATAGTGGCAAATACTATCGCAAGAAAACCAAGTATCATTCCTGCCCATCCGCCAAGACTGACTGCAGTTACGGTAATCGCACCTACTATGGTTATACCTGAGATAGCGTTGGTACCTGACATAAGAGGTGTATAAAGCTGAGAAGGAACCTTGGATATAAGCTCCACACCCAAAAATGCGGATATTACAAATATAAATATAAGCATTAACATGATTATTTACCTCCGTCCTTAAATCTGTCATGAATTATCGCTCCGCCCTTGGTTTATAAAAGCAGCCCTTCATAATCTCATCTTCAAGTTTTACGTCAAGTTCCTTGCTTTCTTTGTTATAGAAATGTATAAGGAAGGCTGATATGTTTCCTGAAAGCATCTTAGATGCATCACAGGCACCTGTCTTTCAAGCATGTCACCGACATGATGGTTACTCCGTTTTTCTGTAACTACATTTTCAAAAAGTACCGAACCTTCTACATTACCGCCGGTAGAATACCGCCATATCGACTACTATTGAGCCGGGTTGCATACGGGCAAGCACATCGCCCTGGTTATAAGCACCGGAGCCTTTCTTCCGAACACCTTTGCTGTTGTAATAACTATATTGGACTTTTTCACATACCTTAGCCTGAGCTTCCTGCTGCATAGCTATTTGCTCCTTGGTAAGTTCCTTTGCATAACCTTGAGCGGTCTGTCCCATTTCTCCGAGGTTTATCTTAACAAAGCTTGCACCGAGGGATTTAACCTGCTCTTCTACTACAGGTCTTGTATCAAATGCCTCAACTCTTGCACCGAGTCTTTTTGCTGTAGCTATTGCCTGCAAACCTGCAACACCTACACCTATAATAAATACTCTTGCCGGTGAGATGGTACCTGCCGGCGTCATCATCATAGGGAATATCTTAGGGGCTTCGCTGCCGCATTAATTACTGCCACATAACCTGCAAGTGAAGTCTGTGAAGACTGTACGTCCATTTTCTGTGCCAGGGTAGTTCTTGGTATCATCTCCAAAGATACCGCCATCGCCTTCTTCTCTACGAACTTATTTAAAAGTTCCTTTTCATTAAAGGGATCAAGGTAACTTAAGTGTAGAGTATCTTCCTTTAAGTTATCTATATTAGAGGGTTTTAGTATCCTTACCACTATCTCACTGTCTGCATATCCGGCATCGGCACTCTCTATAACCTCAGCCCCTGCATTAACATAACTTTCATCTGAAAATCCGGACTTAATACCTGCGCCGCTGACAACCTTGAACTCAAAGCCCATATTCTTAAGCTTCTTGATATCATCAGGTATTAGGGCAACTCTGGTTTTCCAGCGAGTCCTCTTCTCTGCAAAGCAAAAACCTTTTTCATATCTTGTATTTCCTTCCGTAGTTTTTATTACATTCAATAGGTTAGATTACCCTACCTAGTATAGTATATGACAAATATTTCTTTTTCAATCCGATTTTAGATAATGCTTTTGTTTTTATTTTAACATTTGTTTTATGTGCTTTTTATCTGTTTATAAAATATCAAAAGCTTTTTAATGTGCATTTTTATCTAAAACACTCATACCCTATATGAACATTCTTCATAACTTAATATTTTTGCCACGCTATATTTGTTAATTGAATATCAATTGTAGATGCTGCTTATTTCAATCAAACTTGCAGTACCGTTAATAAATTTTCGGCAAATATATTTGTTTATGTTATAAATCTGTTTTAAATACACAAAAAGGCTGTCATCAGCAAATACAGAAACATACAAGATATAATGATAAGCGGATCAAAAATCTCCATATAATGTATTGTTTTATTTTTATGCGACAGCCCATTTTCATCTGATAATTATAAAATTATTTTTAAAAGCTTATTTGGACTTTAGTATTTCTATTGCTCTGTTTAATTGATTATCACTTGCCTCGCCCTTAACAGCACCCTCGTCAAGCTCTACAACTTCATCCGGCTCTATACCCTTACTATGCAAATCAAAACCTGAAGGAGTATAATAATGCTGGGTGGTAATCTTAACCGCAGAACCGTCCTTTAGAGGTACTACAGACTGCACTATGCCTTTTCCAAAACTCTTGGTTCCCACCAAGGTTCCGTACTTAAAGTCTTTTTATGGCACCTGAGAACACCTCTGAGGCACTTGCGGACTCTCCGTTAATTAATACCACTATGTCCATATCGAGTTTTGATTTCTCTTCGGAGTAGAAATCTTCTCTTTTTCCATTCTTATCCGCCGTATACACAACTATACCCTCAGGCAGTATGTAGTCAAGCATATCAATGGTTGCATCTAAAGCAAACCTCCCGGATTATCTCTAAGGTCTATCACAAGCTTAGAGATTGACTTTTGCTTAAAATCCTCAACCGTATCCCTAAACTGCGGGTAGGTAACCTCATCAAATTGATTAACCTTAATATAGCCTATGTTGTCATCCAGCACTTTACTTTCTACTGTAGGCACTTCTATCGAGCGTCTTGTAACCGAGAAAGTAAGCTCCTGTGCATCATCTCCTCTTAGAACCGTTATTTCCACAGAGCTTCCTTCTGCACCTTTTATGTAGGTTCCTACAAGGATCTCAAGATCCATACCGCTGACTTCAACATCCCCCACCTTATAAATGATATCTCCCGGTTTTAATACCCGCCTCTTCAGCGGGACTTCCGGCAAAAACCTTAAATATAGTTATTATTCCGGTGTTGACATTCTTATTGATCATGGCACCTATTCCGTAATAAGTACCGCTGGTTTCCTGCATTAAATCCTTATACTCTTTCTTAGTGTAGTATACAGTGTACGGATCGCCAAGACCTGACATAAAACCTTTGTATATGCCGTTTTCCACATCTTCCATATTTTCATCAAAAAGGTAGTCCTTAGCTATAATTTTTTGCAAACTTTGTAACTTGCTATTAATATCATCCATAGGCAGTTCTTCTTCATTTGCACCGGTCTTGGGCTTCTTGGCATCCTTAGATTTGGAGTCCCCTGAGTTTTGTGATGTCTTACCGCTATAATCACTTTCAACGGTAGTTAACAGCCTGCTTCCAAAAAATATGGTAAATATAATTTGCTGTTAAAAATCCCCGATACCGCACCCAAAAACTATACCAAGTCCCAAAAGATGAGGATTTTTGAAGAGTTGTAAGGTACTTTTTACTGTTTTGACTCTCAATATCTTGAACCGCTTTGGTGCTGCTTGCTTCTTCACTGCCTTCAGAAGCCTCTTGTACTTTATCCTCTTGCTCTATGGTGCTCCCAACTTCTTGGACAGGCAGTTTATTGGTATCATCCCTATTTTTCATCAAAAGCTTGCAGCCCCTCATTTACATTTTCATCGAACATCTATTAATAAACCTGTCTTTCCATATACTTCATATATTTTACAACCATAAGCGCAATCTTAAATGTTATAGCATCCTCAAATACTCTAAGGTCAAGACCTGTGATCTTTTGCAGTTTATCAAGTCTGTATACTAAGGTATTTCTATGTATGTAAAGCTGTCTTGAGGTCTCTGACACATTAAGACTGTTTTCAAAGAACTTATGTATAGTTACAATTGTTTCTTCATCAAAATCATCAGGGCTTTTATTTTCAAAAACTTCCCTTATAAACATCTTGCAAAGAGGTATCGGAAGTTGATATATAAGTCTGCCTATACCAAGCCTTGCATAAGCCACTATGTTCTCACCGCTGTAAAAAATCTTGCCTACATCAAGTGCCATTCTCGCTTCCTTGTATGACCTTGAAACTTCTTTTATTTCATTTATTACGGTTCCGTAAGCTATATTGACTTTATTCATCCCCATAGCGGCAAGCTCATCTATAATAAGCTTTGCTACCTTGTCAAGTTCGTCATAGGTATAATTATCCTTAACTTCTTTTACAAGGATAATATCCTTCTCATCCACTGCGGTAACGAAGTCTCTTGCCTTGTTCGTAAATAAAGCTCTGATGTTCTCCAGTGAATTAATATCTCTTTGAGTCTTTGTCTCTATAATATAGACAACCCTTTTTGTATTGGTTTCTATATGGAGTTTCTTTGACCTGTTATAGATATCCACTAAAAGCAGATTATCTAAGAGCAGATTCTTTATAAAGTTATCCTTGTCAAATCTCTCTTTATATGCCACCAGCAAATTCTCTATTTGAAAAGCTGCAAGTTTTCCCATCATGTATGTATCGTCATTGTCACCCTTAGCAAGAAGGATATACTCCAACTGATGCTCATCAAAAACCTTAAAAAATTGATATCCGCTTATAACTTGAGAGTCTGCCGGCGAAGCTACAAATGATACAACTGCATCTTCATACCTGTTGTCATCAGGAAATGTAGAGGCAAGCATTTTACCCTCCGTATCACAAATACCAAGCTCTGTTCTACTGATACTCTTAAGTCCATCTATTGTGCTTTGAAGAATTTGATTTGAAATCATAATCCCGGCTCCTTTGTGTGTATATTTTACAATTATATTTTTAATAATAATGCAACTTGACGAAAAATACAAGTCGTAATCCGGTAGATATAAGATTTTTTTAGTGCATATTCAATTATAAATACTTAAAAATTTAATAGAATATACAGAAATATATAAAAATTTAACTTGAATACAGCAGTAAACTCTAATTAATAAAGCCCATTCTACAAAAATATGTATTTTGTATACTATTCTTCAAAACCTTCTCCAAGAACCTCTCTTGCATCTGAAACTATTACAAAGGCTTCTTTATCTATACCCTTCACTAAATCCTTTACATCTGCAATCTCCTTTGGAGAAACCGCACAGTAAAGCATAGTCTTGTCCGCCTTTGAATACATGCCTACCGCCTTGATTCCGGTTACACCTCTGTTCATATCCTCCATAATTGACTTGGATATAGCCTCTGCATTTTCGGAAATAATAAATACCTGCTTTGCAAACTTGATACCCTCAAGTATGTAATCCGACATTTTAGTTCCCACATATATAGCAATCAATGCATACAATGCCTTTTGTACTCCGAATGCGAATATACCGCCGACCACTATTGCACCGTCTACATATTGTAGAGATCTGGGCAATGCTTATATGTCTGATTTTTATGCAAAGTAGCGGCTACCATATCGGTACCTCCGGTACTTGCCTTATATCTTAATACCATACCGAGACCGATTCCTTGCATCACTGCTCCGAATACGGAAGAAAGCAAAAGATCCTCAGGAGCTACCGGCATAGTAGGAATAACGGCAAAGCGCTACCGACAGTATTATAGTGGATATCAGTGTCTTTTTAATAAACTTCCATCCCAGTACCGGTATGGCAAACCAGAAATATAGGAATGTTGAGTGCGGTATTGCTGACCCACAGAGGTGTACCTGTGAAATATTTTTATTACAATGGCTGCACCCGATACTCCTCCTGTAACCAAGCTTGCAGGATCCAATAAATTCTTTGCGGCAAACGCCACCAATACGGTACCAAATATAATAATAGCATATTCTTTTTATAGTTTCTTTTAACTTTTCACTCATTTTTAACTACATTCTCCTTGATAAAATTCACCCTTATATACTCTATATTCTTTCTATGTGATCTTCATATATTTTTATCTTATTGCTCTTATAAAGACTTTCGATTGCACGTTTGAAGGCATTTTTACTTATACCAAAGCTCTTTTATTTTTCCGGACTTGAATTATCTCCAAGCTCAGTCTTCCCGATGTCTTCTCAAGCAAACTTTCTATCCTTTTGCATCTTCCCCAGTTGCAGGTAAGCCTTTTTTCTATGACTCAAATCAAGTTTTTCCATCTTCCTGACTCTTAATACTCTTGCTTCTATTACATCGCCTATTTTTGTAACTTTCATAGTTTTTCAGCCTTAGGTATCATTCCATAATACTTATCATCAACCTGCAAGCATAACCCCTACGTCTCTTACTCTGTATACTCTGGCTTTAACCACATCATCTTTTTGATAGTTTTGTGCACTGCTTAGGTATTTGTAAATCCTCATGCTGAGTGCCAGTCGGTCACTTCTGTCTACATAAAGAGCCATAAGCACTTCATCACCGAGCTTAGGACTGCCTTCCATCTCTCTTTAAAAGGCAACAATATGTCCTGATCTATACCTATGTCTACAAAAGGCTCTCTATTTTAGACAGTTCTTTTTATCTTAGCGCCGCAAGCTCTCCGACGCAAAGTTTAGGTTTTTAGTTGTAGCTATAAGCCTGTCCTCACTATCCTTATATAAGAATACCTCAAGCTTATCGCCGATTTGTGCATCCTTAGGCACCTGCCTTATAGGAAGCAAAACTCCCCCCTTAGTATCATAATCACCCACATCCGCAAGATATACACCAAAGTCCTTCTTTCGTGCTATCTCCAGTGTTTGAATTTTTCCAAGCTCCATATTACCCCCATTCTTTTAATTGATTTTTCCGGCATTGTACCTTTAACATACTTAAGCGCTTTGTTGCTGTTTTTATAGCTGTAAAATGTACTTAGGCAAAGCTTACAACTGCATAACTCTCTCCATCTTCCCCTGTTAATTCTACTATTTTTGCTGTATTGTCAAAAGACAATTTCGAAATTATTTTATCACCGAGTTTTGCAGCCGTTTTATATTGCACATTTATATATTTTATATCTTCTTTACTTTCCAGGGCTTCCTTGGCTATTTCCACATAATAGGCATTATTTACATGATGATTGGTATCTATGTACTGCCTTGTGATAAGCGTTTCTTGTACCGATACCTGTTCATTTGCTATATTTATTTTTCTTTGAGTCTTAGGCATATCAAAGCGGCTTTTACTGTGCTGCATATATGCGGCAACATCCTCAGCCTCTACTTTCTTAGGCTTTCCTCAGCTATATCATAATAAAAACCATATAGAGTCCGCACGCACCAGTACCTCACCCCCGCTCATCTTCTATCACTAAAGTTTCTATAGCCGTACATATTCTTAAAGTCATAGGCAAAGGTAATGAGTTTTAATTTTTATCACATAATTTAGGTCTTTTTATAATCTCTACCTGCCAATTTGCAAGCCACCATGCCACATTTTTTGACTTAAGATAGTCTATGCCTTTTCCCAGGCTTTCGGATTGAAAGGTAGAACAATCCTGAAAATAATTAAATATAGCGAGTAAAGAAAGTTTTCCGCTTTCATCAAGTTCCGAATATCTTACCATGCTCTCAAAACTATACATCTTTCACCTCTTTTCTAAACAGAACTCTATAATTTCTCAAATATTAAAGTCCCGATATAACTCTTACAAAGCGGTATAAGAACTCTAACTTAAAACAGCTTTTCTATTTCATGCAGTTGTTATTTCAAAAACGGTTTATATTAATTTAATCCCATTTTACAACAAAGACGTATATCTTTTCAGAGATATACGTCTTTTTCCTTGATACTGGGCTACTAGGATTCGAACCTAGAGAGTGGCGGAGTCAGGAGTCCGCTGCCTTACCGTTGAGCGATAGCCCGATGCTTTAACAACTTCTATATTTTTAACCTTTTATCAGGTATTCGTCAAGTACCCTAAATTAAATTTTCTTAAATCAGATTTGTGAGGGAATTGGCAATATAAACAATAGCTGTTTATCTCCCCCAAAAATTCCTTATACAGCTATTTCTTGCAGGTTGAGCAATTAAAGAAACACTCCCTATTTCAATCTCTTTTAGCGCTTAGTACTGTTAATAAAAGTACGTTACAAATTTTACAGTCTGTAAATGAAAGTCAAAACTTTATTAACGGTACTGCAGTATGATCGAAATAGGGAGTGTTTGTGTTTAATTGTTGCCGTACAATCGTTTCTAACTGTTATTTATGTTGCCGATTACTTGACAAAAGCATTTTATCTATACTTTTGAAATTCTATCTTTTTGTATTTTAACAGGGTTCTCCACAGGCGCATCATCGGCATTGGTTTCCTGTGAAGCGATTTTTTCAACCACATCCATTCCTTCATATACCTGTCCGAACACTGTATATCTTCCGTCAAGCTCAGGTATTCCGCCCACTTCTTTATACTTTGCCTTAACATTTTCAGGAAGTGAAAGCTGTGGAAGAGCCGCTTCATTTCTAACCTTGCTGCATTGTACTATATAGAACTGATTTCCATTAGTGTGAGGTCCGTTATTTCCAAGGCACAAAGCTCCGTTAAAGTTGTGAAGTTCAGCATTTACCTCATCTGCAAAAAATCCGTTATATATAGACTTTGCCTCATCTCCCGAGCCGTCAAGCGCTCCTCCTGTATAACAAAATCTTTTATAACACGAGCAAAAGGTGTGCCGTCATAGAAACCTTGTTTTGAAAGTTCTATCCAGTTTTTAACCGCTATAGGAGCCTTATCAGGGAAAAGTCTCATCTTAATGACGCCGGCGTCAGTGGTCATTATACATACTTCTTCACCTCTTTTCGGTTTGTCAAGCTGGTATATCTTTACATCAGATACATCTACTCCCTTATCGCTCCAAAGTATTCCGTATATCTTCCACTTTATGCTGCTTGCATCGCCAAGTCTTGCCATCTTAAGCATAACGGTATATTCCGTTACTTTTTTCTTGCCTTCCGTAACTCTAAACTTAAGCTCCATCAAGCCTCTGAGATCGTTATACTCATCCATCCCGCTTACTTTGTGAAGCACAGGCATCTTAGTGTAAACATAGCTTTATATCCTTTTTGCCCTCAAAGGCTCTGAAATAGTTTCTTATAACTTCCTTTTCTTCTTCTGTGATATCCGGAACTATATAATCTTCTATTCCTTCTCTGTTCTTTATAGCACCTATAAAGTTTTCAAACCTTTCTTTAAGCTCGCTCTCATCCCAGTGCCTTGAAAGTAACTGCTGCGTCTGTACTTCCTCTTCATAATTATGTGCCCACGCTGTACCTGACAACATAGTTACGGTAGTAGTGAGTATACAAGTAAAAATAAGACATGACTTTAAAAATGACCTTTTTCATAAGAACTCCTTTCTGTAAATATACAATATAATATTTAACGGTAATCAGTGGGCAGTACCTTTAAATATTTAGCTAATATTAACAAAGTGAGACTTTGTAAAAATCAAGACTTGTATCTGCATTTTTCTTACAAATCTATTACATCTAAAGGTATTTTTAATTCTTTTGTTTAGGATTAAATTTGTTTTTATACATTGTACTTTTTAAAACTTGACAATTGAGTATGTATTCAACTATAATAACAAAAAGTTGAACAGATACTCAACTAATTAAATTTAATACATTAAACTTTAAAGGAGGAAGTTTTTTTATGGTAAGTTGTGGAGATATGAAGAAAGGGTGAAAGTATACACCTGTGATGTATGTGGTTTTAGAGCTTGAGGTTAAGAAGGAGTGTAACTGTCCTGATGTAGATGATTGCCATCCACATCATGGAGATACCTGCTGCGAGTTCGAGTGCTGCGGAAAGCCAATGCACAAGAAGTAAGATCCCCTTTATATTTGCATTGATCAAGGTTTCTGTGATTAAGTCTTTTGCTTAATTATAGAAACCTTTTTATTGAAACTGTAAAACATAATAGACTCCGAAAGCTAAACTTTCAGAGTCTATTTATAAAGATTTATCTTCCTGTTCTTTGGGACAGTCCTTTTATTGAACTTATCACAAAGCCATGTTCTTCTACAGTAATTATGCTTCCGCAGTAATCACACTTTGCAGTTTTATTAATATTTAATGTTGCACCGCAATGTGGGCGAGACAACTGACTTTACTGCTTCTTGTTCTTCGGTGATCTGACCTGAAGTTCTTGTAAGTAACCATTCATAGGTCATAAACTTCTCTACATTCTTATTACCATAAAGTACATGACCTGTATTATCGTCAATAGTATAATCCACTATACGTGTGTTAAGATAAGCGATAATTTTGTCTTCACCGTTTTCTTGCTTATATCCTTTAAGCTGCACGGATAAGACGGCAATCCTGTCAATAATATTGGTTCTGTGAGCCTGAATATGTGACTGTAATTGTCTTTCAACCTGTGCATAAAAAGCATCTGTAAAGATAGGGGCGTAGAGAACTTATATCTCTCTTTTTGCCAAGCGTTTTGCAACTGGACATACCAATTAGCAAGTTTTTCCTTAAACTGTGCCTCATCAAAGATTAGGATCAAGTCTTAAGTAATCTGACATAGGTTTTAAGTTCGTAAGCGGTGTAGCGTTATTAACCGTTATCCTTCTTCTAGGTCCGGACTTTTTAACGGATTCTATAATTAAAGCTATTACAATTACTCCAAATATTGCCAGATAGAGCCACATGGGATAGTCACCGCCGTCATCATCACTGTTTGTGCTGTTATAACTGCTTCCACTGTTATAACTGTCATTATCATAACTGTCATCAACTTCCGCCACCACTATCACAGCCATAGTCATCATCTCCGCTGAAATCACCAAAATCAGCTTTTTGCATTAAGACTTCCCAGCACAATTGCTAAACAAGCAATAAATAAGCAAAACAAATACTTTATTTTTCTTATTCATCTACTTTTTACTACCCCCTTCTTACCAAACTAAGTAAGAGTATTTTTATTAATTAAAGTTTGGGCCCGGCTACAACTAAAGCCTTACCGGCTGCATTACCCTCATATTTTGCAAAAGTTCTTTATGAAACGTCCTGCGAGATCTTTAGCTTTTTCTTCCCACACTGATACATCTCCATAGGTATCTCTGGGATCGAGTATTTTGTCATCAACTCCCGGTAAAGATGTAGGTACTTCAAAATTAAAGTAAGGTATCTTCTTGGTTTCAGACTTTTCTATGGATCCGTCAAGTATAGCATCTATTATTCCACGAGTATCCTTGATGGAAATTCTCTTTCCGCTTCCGTTCCAACCTGTATTTACAAGGAAGGCTCTTGAACCGTTAGCTTCCATTCTCTTAACAAGCTCCTCTGCATACTTGGTTGGATGAAGCTCAAGGAACGCCTGTCCGAAGCAAGCTGAGAAAGTAGGAGTAGGCTCGGTAATTCCACGCTCCGTACCTGCAAGCTTAGCTGTAAATCCTGAAAGGAGTAGTACTGTCTGCTCAGGTGTAAGTATTGACACCGGAGAAGTACTCAAGCATCGGCTGAAAGGAAGATAACATCCCTTTGCCGCCGGCGCACTTTGAAACCGGACGAACTATCTTTTCTATATGCTCTATAGGGTAAGATACTCTGGTATTCTCGGTTACACTTCCGTCAGTAAAGTCGATTTTTCCATCCTTATCAAGTGTAACATTCTCTAAAAGAGCATTTCTCTTAATTGCCTTATAGATATCCGGCTCCGACTCCTTGTCAAGGTTAATTACCTTAGCATAACAGCCGCCCTCAAAGTTGAATATACCGTTGTCATCCCAACCGTGCTCATCATCTCCGATAAGAAGTCTCTTAGGATCTGTAGAAAGAGTAGTCTTACCTGTACCTGAAAGACCGAAGAATATAGCTGTATTCTTACCGTTTACATCAGTATTTGCAGAGCAGTGCATAGAAGCTATGCCCTTAAGAGGAAGGTAATAGTTCATCATTGAGAACATACCCTTCTTCATCTCTCCGCCGTACCATGTATTAACTATAACCTGCTCACGACTTGTTATATTAAACATTATAGCAGTTTCCGAATTAAGACCAAGCTCCTTATAGTTGTCGATCTTAGCCTTTGATGCATTATATACTACAAAGTCAGGCTCAAAATTTTCAAGCTCTTCCTTGGTAGGATTTATAAACATATTTGTTACAAAATGTGCCTGCCACGCTACTTCCATGATAAAACGCACTGCCATTCTTGAGCTTTCATCAGCACCGCAAAAAGCATCCACTACAAAAAGCTTTTTGTTGGAAAGCTCTTTCTTTGCAAGATCTTTTACCACTTCCCAGGTCTTTTTACTTGCAGGATGATTATCATTCTTATACTCGGCACTTGTCCACCACACGGTATCCTTTGAGGTCTCATCCATAACTATATACTTATCCTGAGGTGAACGACCGGTATAGATACCTGTCATAACATTAAGAGCACCAAGTTCACTTTCCTGTGCCTTCTCATAACCTTCAAGTTCCGGCTTTAACTCTTCTTTATAAAGTTCCTCATAAGAAGGATTATGCACGATTTCAGTAGTTCCTACAATACCATATTTACTTAAGTCTATTTTCATTAAATTATCCTCTCTCTACAATATATTATCAAATATTATACAAAAGAATAATATAATGTCAATATAAACCTGTTTATAAATATTGCAATGCTTTTTATCATTAAATTCATAATTTACTAAAATGACAAATAACTATTCAAAAACAGAACATTTTTAACAAATATTATCTATAGTTTTTAATAAAAGACAATCCGGCTTTTGTTTTAAACTGGTGTGCCTAAGCTGTTGATATTTAAACTATTACTGTAGGTATTTTTGCCACTTTACAAGCTATACCAAACAGTAAGCGAATTAAATATTATTGAGCCGACAGCCGTCTATCGTGAACTGCCCATAGTCTAAAGCCTATGGGCTTCCCATGCTCACTGACCTCGCAACCTACTATCTCCACAGGCGTTAATTCGGGCGGTCCCTGCCCTATTGTTTTCTTATACTACCTTATCCCACCTTCTAAAGCCGGTGGGATAAGGTAGTATTATTTCAAGCAAATAATTCAAGCGATTTATTTTTCCCCACTATGAAGCAATAAAATACACAGCTGCTTTCGGCACACTTATCTTAATAAACTTACTCTACTTTTTAAATGTTCCGTCAACATTAAATTCCATATATTCATCCTTAACTTGCTCACCTTCCAACATAAGCATCTTAATATGCAGCGGATTGTTGGAAATATATTTCTCGGATACGGATTGCTCAACCTCATTAAGCTCTATAGCTCCGTTATCCTTATCAAGCTTAAATATATCGGTAAGATATGATACATCTCCAACCGGAACCTGCATCAGCATAAACATTTCCCCCTTTATATTTACCAAATGTATATTGCTCGGTGCAAGCATATATTGCATCGGATTGGTCTTCTTACCTGCCACTTCCATGTGTACCGTAGTTTCATATTCATTTGCCTGCTCGGTGCTTATAGCAAATCTTACTATCTCATCACCTATTCTGATAGGATAGTTGGCATCCGCAAATATAGGATAGATGTAATTTTTCCGGCTTTGAGGCATAGGATTGCTTTATAAGGTCTTTATGCTCGTTGAAAGACAGACTGTATACAAGCACACCTTTCGACTCACTGCTTACAAGCTCTTCTTGTATATGAAAATAATTCCGTCATAGCTAATGCCCATCCGCCTTACTGTCCCAACCTTGTTTTTAAAAGTCCTTCCTTGAGTTTACTTTCCGCATCATCTACAAACTTTATATTAGGGTAGGCAGCCTTTAATTCATCCAATAATGTCTTATATATACCATCACCTGCTACATCGCTTAAACTTAAATACTTTCCATCATTTTGAATTGTAATTGATTGTATTAAACTCGTATTTATTTTCAGCGGAACTTGTTTCTAAATCCTTATAGACTCTTTCTTCACTTACTATGCTAAATACCTTGGAGTCAGCTCTTACAACCCTTGTATTTACATCATACTCCGAACCTTCTCCTATACCCTTACTTTTCTTATACTCCGCTTCTTTTATATTAAACTCTCTAATTACAGCCTTTAATGTATCATAACCGCTATTTTCTATAACTATATTTCCGTCATCATACTAACAACATCCATATAGTCCACATTTTCTATTACATCTTCTGTATTTCGGCTGCTTTGTACCTCAGTTTCCCTGCTGCTGCTTTCTACGCTTTCCTTAGTTGTTTCAATACTTTCTTTAGGCTCTTCTTTTTTAGTACAGCCTGCTGCGACAATCCCTATACTCAGGATTAATAGGAATATGCTCCCCGTTTTTCTTAAACTCATCTTTTTCATAGTATCTCCCTTTCTTTTTAAGGATTTTCCAATGCCTGCTTCGTATACTAAAACCTTATAAGGCAAACATATTTACATTACAAAAGTTTTACTCACTTATAACATCAGATATAAGTATTATACATATTAATTACACTTAAGTACACAAACTTTTTATATATTTTATTTAATTTATCTTTTATGTTATACTTAAAATATCACACATTAATATCTTTAGTAAATTTAGGAGGATGGCTTATGATTGAGACTTTTTATTTTTATCACTTGTTTGTTTTTCTCTTCTGGTCTAAGTGCTTGCAGTATTTTACCGCAATCAAATACTGAAACTGAAACATCCGCAGAAAAAGAAGAAAAAGAGAAAAAAAGACAGCAAAAAAAATACCGGCGAAGAAGATGGAGAAGATGATGGGGCGGAGGAAATTGATAACAGTGATTTTGCATTTCTCGACTTTGATGTAAGTAAAGAATTTATAAGTAATACACAGCCGGCTATTATTTATGATAAACTGATTCTTAAAAACAGCGGCATATGATAAGTTGGCACAATCTGTTGATACCTTCAACAATAAAGTAAAAACCTCTTTTTAAATAACAGCGATGAAACATACCACAAAAACGGTTATATTATAAGTCGTGCCGACAACAAGGTTGTCAGTGTATTTGCACAAGAGGATTTATATACTGAATCTGTAAAATATTTCTTGTCATCAGCTACCTATGACAGCGAAACCGGCAAGGATATAGCCTCATCCGATATAATAAACCCTCGACTTTGATTTTTGATGAGATTTATTCAGACTTTGATTTTTGACTCTTCAACAAAAGACCCTAATGAGTTTAAGTCAAGAATACAAAATTTAATAAATGATGAAGCACAGGGCAAGGATGATTATAAAGCCGACAATATGACTGCCTGGACCTTGGGATACAACGGCATAAGCATCTACACCGTAGCAAAGCTCACATCCGGTCAATATTATTATGATCAAGTTGTACAATTTGACATACCTTATTCCAAATATCCTGAACTTTATAATAAAAAGTACATGGTAAAGCCCGATGAATTCGGTTTTAATATAGGCGCAAACGGTGAATTTTTATTATGATATAAACGGTGATGGAGAGGCAGAGCATATCAGATTAAGTGCAAAATGTAATTGATGGCGGTTATAATATTGAAGATTATGTAATTAATATAGACGGTGATATTACAACAATAACCGCAGGTGATTTAGCCGGCTACTCCGTACAAAATTTTATTTTTATAAGGTTCAACAATAAAAATTATTTAATGTTTAACGAAAACCGGTGATAATGACGGACAAATCCTTCGTATGCTTGACCTCAATACATGTGAGTTTGCAGCAAATTCCGAATTTGAGCAATACTTAAGTTTTCCCGATTATAACTCTCTTATCTACAATCCAAGGAGGATGCTGCTTTCAAATCTTATATACACAGTCAGCACTTTTGAGGTAATCAATATGTATGAATTTAGTTCTGATGAGGTTTCAAAACCTTAACAGTTCCTATGAGATAGTGTCAAGCCTTATTTTTACTTCAAAGATAGATTTGCAAGCGGATGTAATATCCGACAATGGAGAGACCCTTGAAAGGATCGATATAAGTGCCGGAACAACATTCTATCCTTATGCGACGGACTCAAATTCATATACCGATTATAAACTTGATGACGGCAGGACGGTCAGATTGCCTATGGGTTATGACGATGATCATGGTCATACCATAAACGGTATACCGGTTGGAGATGTATTTGACGGAGTAGTATATGCAGGCTAGGATATTTTATTATAATTTAGAAGTAGCAGAGTAAATACCTTAGACTCAATCCCGTTAACTTTACCTTATAACAGCACTGAACTTTATTCTCTACACCGGAAAACTCATTGTGATTCAATCTTTTTAACTTTCAGCTTTTTCACAGAACAAGTTAGTCTTGCAATCTGTGCCGCTATGATTGAAACACAATGAGTTTTTATTCCTCTACACACAAAACTTAGCGTATTGTATAGTTGATATCCGGATTTACTACTGCTTTATGTATCATTGATATTTAATTAATATCAACAATAGTAGAGTAAGTCTCAAATTTCTTTATTATGTATCTGCCGCAATCTATTAACAAAGTGGTAATAAGGCTGGATATCAACGATATACTACACTACTTTGTTAATAGATCATAACATTTCCTAATTGAAACCGTGCCTTTTCTCATATGACACTATAAGGTCCCTATTTGAAATTTGACAGGCATTGAGCCAGGTATCAGAAAAATTATCAGGTTCTATAACAGGATTATACCAATAGTATTGTGAAAAGAAGTTCGTGAGTCCGGCATCTTTGAATTTCCTTCCCATTTTGGCATAAATACCGTTTCTTGCAAGTCTGCAATCATTGGCATCAAAACCGGCTATATCCGACTCACTGAAATATATTACATCCGAATTATTTATAAAATAATCAAGCATATCCCAGGAATCATAATATGTTATTGCTTTGCCGGCGGAGGAGTCTGTGGGGGCAAGGTCTGCGGTGGTAAGGTTGCGGCGCCATATTGCTTGCCTGAGGAGTCTCATAACTTGGCACCCCGATTATCAATGCTCTGGCCTGCTGCCGGATCAAGTGAAGCCATAACCTCATCATTTTTCAGCCTCCGGTTTCATCGGCTTCTTCAGCTTCTTGCGTCTCGCTCTTTTTGGACTTTTTCTTTGACTTCTTACTCTTTGTCTCCTTCTCATCATCGTCATCAGCAGATTTGGCATATTTTTGTATCGTTGCCTAATAAATTAGGCAATACCGCATTAGCTACAACAAAAAAAGCAAGACTTGTAAATAAAAAACCGCCTACTATAATCACTATAAATAGCCAAACCGGTGTCTTCTTTTTCGGTTTACTCTTTGCAACATTTTGATTTACAGGATTATATGCCGTATTCGCTGCCTGCTGACTCACAGTTTGGGTATTTACGGCCGGACTTGGCTGCGGCTCTTTATTTTTCAGCAAATATGGAAAGTACCTCATTTGGAATACGTGTTCCATCATAGATACAAAATGATTCACTCTTGCTGACTACCTTATTACAAGTAGGACAACGAGGGATCTTGTTACCGCAACCCAAACAATAATTAGCAGCATCATCAATTTCTTTACCACATATAGGACACTTCATAACTTTCCTTTCTATAACGTCACAGGTTTCGTCTAACTCATTCATCTTCATAAAACTAAGATTTTTAATTTTTACGAAGATGAATTCCGGCAGCAACCCGGATATACATGTATAATATATCAAATGAAAGCTTGCTCTCAGCTGTGTATTATACATACATATCTAAGCTGCCCGAACTGCAAACTATAATCACATATTTTATAATTTAAGCAGATTAACAGCTATTGTAAAAAATATCAATAAACTCATAGCATCTACCAGGGTACTTATAGAGGTGCCGCCATGATTGCAGGATCAAGCTTTAACTTTTTGCAAGCACCGGTAACACTCCGCCCTGCCAGATTGGCAAGCATAACTGTCATAAAACATACTTAGAGCTACCGTCATACCTACCAGATACTTTCCCGGATACTGCACAACGATCTTTATAAAGTCAATAATTGCAAGTATGGTTCCCACTATTACGGCTACTCTAAACTCCTTCCACAGTACCTTAAGAGCGTCTTTAAGCTCTATCTCACCTACTGCCATACCTCTTATTACCATGGTGGATGACTGCGAACCGGCATTACCTCCGGTATCTGTAAGCATAGGTATAAAGGATACCAGGATAGGCATAGCTGATATTGCCTGTTCAAATTTGCTAAGTATCCCCCCTGTGATCATTGCACTTATCATCAAAAACAAAAGCCACATAATACGGTTTTTTGCTATTTCAAACACACCGGTCTTTAGGTAGGGTTTTTCAGAAGGGTTCATAGCCGCCATCTTCTCAAAGTCCTCAGTCGCCTCTTCTTCCATAACGTCCATAGCATCATCTGGTAACTATTCCTACCAGTCTGTTATCGTGATCCACTACCGGAACCGATAAAAATCTGTACTTATTAAAAATCTTTACTATATCCTCTCTGTGATCCAAGGTATCCGCCTTAATAACCTTGGTGTCCATAATATCTTCTATAAGAACATCATAGGAGCTCATAAGCATTTCTTTAACTGTAACAACACCTTCCAAAACTCTATAATCCCCCATAACATAGCAGGTATATATGGTTTCTTTGTCCGTGCCGTATTTTCTTATATAGTCAAATGCTTCCTTGACCGTCATAGTCTTCTTTAAGCCTATGTACTCAACAGTCATAATACTTCCGGCGGAATTCTCGGGGTATTTGAGTATTTCATTGATCTGCTTTCTTGTATCCGCAGTAGCATTCTCCAGTACCCTTACTACAAGTGCGGGCGGCAGTTCTTCAAGCATATCGACCGCATCATCTATAGATAAGTCTTCTATAATGTATTGCAGATCGCTATCGCTCATTTCACTTATGATATGCTCCTGTGCATCAGAGTCAAGTTCGGCAAATACATCCGTAGCCATAGCCTTAGGCAGCAGTCTGAATGCAAGACAGGCACTCTCCTCATCAAGCTCATCTATAAACTCGGCTATATCCGCCTCATTCATATCTACAAGAGCTTTTTTAAATTCTCTGTATTTTTTTTCCTTAAGCAGCTCAAGGAGTCTTTCCATTATTACATTTTCTTCCAAATTTTTAAGCCTCCTTTTACTTTAATTCACTAAGCAGCCTTACAGCTATCTGAAAATATATTATAAGGCTGAATGCATCTACTATAGTTGTGATAAGCGGTGCAGCCATAAGAGCCGGATCCGTCTTGAAAAGTTTTGCAATAAGCGGTAACACTCCGCCCACGATTTTTGCCATGATAACAGTACCGAGCAAACTGAGCATAACCGTAAGAGCTATCATATACTGTCCCGGATACATAATAACCAGTCTTATAAAATTAACAATTCCAAGTACAAGACCCACAAGTACGGATACCATACCCTCTTTCATTATAACCTTAAATGCATCCTTAGGCTCTATCTCGCCTACAGCCATACCTCTTATTACCATGGTAGAAGACTGTGAACCGGCATTACCTGTACCCATAATCATAGGCACAAAGGTTACAAGTATCGGAAGTACTACAAAGGCTTGCTCATAATTACTTTAAAATTCCTCCGGTAAGCATATCGCTTATCATAAGTACAATCAGCCAAATAATACGGTTTTTGGCAAGCTCCACAACTCCGGTCTTAAGATAGGGTTTTTCAGAAGGAAGCCTAGCCGCCATTTTTTCAAAGTCCTCGGTATCCTCTTCTTCCATAACCCCTACTATATCATCTATAGTAACTATTCCTACCAGTCTGTTCTCATGATCCACTACAGGTAAGGATAAAAAGTTATATTTATTGAATATATCAACTACATCTTCTCTGTCTTCGGTAGTAACCACCTTTATAACCTTATCATCCATTATGTCTTCGATTTTTTTATCATAAGGATTCATAAGCAGCTCTTTGACGGTTATAACGCCCTCAAGCACACGGGTTGAGTCCATAACATAACAGGTATATATAGTTTCCTTATCTATACCGTGCTTTCTTATATACTCAAATGCCTCTTCCACCCTCATGTTTTTCTTAAGTCCCACATACTCCGCAGTCATTATACTGCCGACCGAGTTTGCCGGATACTTTAAGAACTCGTTAATAAGCTTTCTGGTATCGGAGGTGGCACTTTTAAGTACTCTTTTGACCACCCTTGCCGGAAGCTCCTCAAGCATATCAACAGCATCGTCCACATACAGATCCTCTATAATATACTTAAGCTCGGTATCGTTAATACTGTCTATTATGCTTTCCTGCTGCTCTACTTCCAAACAGGCAAATACCTCGGTAGCAAGTTCCTTAGGAAGCATACGAAATACAATAAGTGCCTTTTCATTATCAAGTTCTTCCATAAAGGCGGCTATATCAACTTCATTCATATCACAAAGTTCTTTTTTAAGTTCTCTGTACTTTTTTGCTTCAAGAAGCTCAAGCAAAACTTCATGCATTGTTTCATTGTCCATAATTATCACCTGCCTTTCTGTAAGTAATGTATTGTATAATGTATTATTGATACAGTTACTGTCAATATGAAAATATATTAATATACTTTTAGATTTTATCAAGTCAAAGCAACTTTCTATTTAGGTTTTTAAGCATTTTTAATATAATAACAAAACTTATAGGCATACTCTTGTCTTTTCTAAGTTTTGTTATTACCTTTATCCGGTGCATCGTTTTTGGTATACTTATTTTGCGAACGATGTACCGGGACAATCTGTTTTTACATTCCTTGATCCATGTTTTATGATCCATTCGCACTCTTTACTCGGGCTTTCCTTCTTCCAAGCATCTATTATAAAATAAAATTTATCCGCATCTTCTTTATACAAATCATTTAGTTTGTTTGCTACACTTTTTGTATATACTTGTCCTTGTCATCCTTTAGATTACTGAGGATTTCAAAATACTCATCAAAATATTCCAAAGCGGTAAAGAGTTTCTTTGCCCATGGCAACCTTATTCTCAAACATTCACTCGAAAGCCTTCTGACCCTCTCATGCTCGTCCTTGCTCCAGCCTCTTAGTATTTCCAAGGACTTTTCGGGATACTTTTTAATCAAAGGTCTCATACAGTATTCTGAAGTAAAATCCTTGGTCAGTTCTCTGCTAAAATCTATGCTCTCCTCAAAGTATTTGTCTCCATACATCTCAACATATTTTCCAAAAGGCCACAGCCACCAACCTTCTGTAAATGCTCCACTGTTGCCTCTTAGCTCTTTTCCTAAAAGCTTAGTAAAGATTATAAGTACCTGCTTATAATCCACAGTAAATACCTCATACAAAAGCCTTCGCATAAGTTCCTGCCTTTGGTTAAACTCTAAACTCTCTACTGTACTTTTTAGTTAGTTCAAAAATATCTTCTCATTAAACTCTCGTTACAGCCGAAATTTTAGCAGCAAGTTCTTCTAAATAAGGAACGTCATAATAATCTTTTACTTTTGTAGCCATTAACTCTTAATTTCTCCAATCTTTATTTAGTAGAGGCAGCTGTATATTAAAAAGAATATACTCAGCTTTTTGCCTGGGTGAAAGAAATCCTCTTTCTACCCACTCGCGTCTCAGAAGGACCGTAAGACCATATGACTATTTTTGTTACAGCTAAGCCTTAACCTTGTTCCATATATAAGGAAGTAAAAGTATCCTACATACTCTATTCTTTTTATTTCTTTTTAGAAAGGTACAATATTTAAGCAGCCGTCCCAGTTGATCAAAAACTCTTTGGTAAATACATATGCCATCTGTTTTTCTTGTATACTGTCAATATTCTCAAAGTTCCTCCGCCGACAGCCGTCATAAATTTGCATAAGCATATAAATATTATGCCTGCTTGCAAAATATATTCTTAAACTGATTAATGAGGGTACTAGCACACAAGGGTAAAATGCAAGCTGCATCAGAGGTTATCAAAAAGCTCAAGTGCAGACTTCCATGAAAGCACTTGCTTTTACTTGCAATCGGCAAAAGCACTGCCAACATGACAAGATACAAAAAGCGGCAATGATAAAACCAGACATATCCTCCTTATGCTAAGCCTTCGGTACTATATTCATAAATGCATATCTATTTGCTTTAGCTTCATATTCCGATTTTTCGTCTACTGTATCGTTTTGATATGAAAAATAAAGCTTTCTTATATTAAGAAAAACTGATTTTATATTTACTATCAGGAATACGGGTATAAGTATAAGGAAAACTGATTCTTCTATACTATCAGCTACTCCGCTGATTCTTCTTTTTTAACAAATTTACAAATAAAAATATTAGAATTCCGTATATAAATACATTCCAAATAAGCAAGCATAGATAGTCTATTGTTCTTTTTCTTTTTCATCCACAGCCCCTCACCCTCTTTTAGTTTTGTATGCAGGACTCTAAAGCTTCTACTTTCTCTTGGCTTTTTATCAATACCTCCGGTACATTTAGCGGTTAAATGTATCCTCATCTATTTTAACTATAACACAACTTTTAACTTCATCAAATCTTTTACAGTATCCGCTTGCTTTCTAAATTGTAGGTACATCATATATTTTTATTTTAACAGCAGCGAGACATCTCTGATAACCTTTCTACAAAGAATGTAACTCTCTTGAATCTGCCTTATTCCCTCTTTTTATAAGCTCCTGGCTTTAGCTCCCTACCAAAAGACCGTCCTTCATAAAAAGTACACGATCAGCCCTTGATGCCACCTGCACATCGTGAGTAACCATAAGTATGCTCTTGCCCTCTGCATGGAATGTAGGAAAAAGTTCCAGTACTTCCTGACCTGTTTTTGAATCAAGAGCTCCAGTATGTATCTGTAAAAGATGCGGAGTCTTTGCTTTTTTGAATAAGGTACTAACCGAAGTATTTAGGCGGATTGCAAGCTGAGCTGCAACTGCCAAAAAGCAACCGACAGTACAATAAAAATGCTATATTAAAACTTTGCAGACGATTATTGCTTATGTCGTTTTTAAGCAACTCCAATACATTCTCTTCCTCCAATTCTTTAATTTCACTCTTGCGTGGCAGTGTAAGGGCTATGAACATCAAAACAGCAGCACAATAATCATAAGTGCAGCACCTCTTCCCTCTCCCCTGCCCGGTATATTAAGAGCAAACTTTGCAGCATTGCCCTCTTTTTGAAGAAACGGCTTTATTATAAAATCAACCGCTACTCCTGTAAGGGCATAGGCAAGTACATAACCTGCCTGAGAAATAAAGACTTATCAGCCCCCATGCCTTACCCTGATGAGTCGTCGCAACATTGACCCTTACCAGATAATCCATAGCAGCATTAGCAAATGGCAGGCTCATAAAAAGACAAAAACCGAAGCCGCAAATCAAAAATCTTATTATTCCATGCAAATGCAGCCATAAAAATCCCATTCCAAGCAAAGAAGCCTGCAAAATATGTGAAAAGTCTTTTTGATACTGAACCTGCTTTAGAATAAGTCCTCCGGCTAACATTCCACAGGCTGAAAAAGTTGTAGCAAAGCCTGCAAAAGACTCTCCTCCAAACGTCAAGAGCATAGGTATCATAAGAGTCTGAACCGTTCCCAGACAAAATGAAACTAAAATACCGAGCATAACCAAGAGCCAAAGTCCCTTTTTATCATAAATAAGATGAAAACCTAAGCTAAGATCCTCAGCAAGTTTAGTGCCTTCACCTTTAGGGATTCCTCTCATTTCCTTTCTTACGATATAAGTAATAGGTAAGGTAATAAGTATGGTTAAAATATCAAGCATAATAACCGGACGAATACCTGCAAAACTAAGCACCAACCCTGAAAGCACGGGAGACAGCAGGTAGCGTGAAGCCGGTATCAACTGCACCATACCGCTTGCCCTCGTATATTCCTCCTTTTTAATAAATCTGATAAGTAGCTCTAAATGCCGGCTCTACCAAGGAAGAAAATCCTGAGCTTATTGCCGCTCCAAGCAGTATCCCTCCAACAAGTAATTCTCCCTGTAAAAACTGTAAAGAAAATAAAATACACAAAAGACCTATAATTGACAGCCCGTCTCCCATCATCATCAAAACCCCTGCGGTCATGCCTATCTGCAAAGCTCCGGCAAAGGAGAAAATATAAACCCCGGCAAAAATCCTGCTAAGATCATCAGTCCCGTCATAGTTCTCAGCCCCGTGATACATAAAAATACCCAGTGCAAAAGAGCTCATGCCTGAACCGCTCGCAGATATAAGGCTTGCCCCCCACAACAATAAAAACTTTTTATAACCGCTACTCATCTTTTTCACCTCGCTCTTCATATAAGGAAAATTCCTTTAGCTTGGCAAAGCTTCCCTCTTTTGCACCAAGCATACGCTCCATGTTGTATAAGACTTTCCATACGGCTCTCCGAATCATTCTCACCTGTATTTTCATAAGGCACATCCATAAATCCCATGATCATAGCTAAGACAAGCTCCGCACTTTCATAAGGAAAGCATTGTCAAATATACCTTCTTTAACACCTTTCTGTATAATATCCCCCAGTATGGGAGCTATTTTTTGAATAAAGGATCTGTTACTCTTCTCATGAAAAAGTGCATTCTGAGGTTGATTAAGATAATCTATCATTAAATCTCCTCCGGATAGGCGCTTCATGCTTGCAGCAGAAAAATAAAAAAATCTTTTCGTGTACCGATAAGCCCTTTTGTAAAAACAATACCTTTTTGCCTCTTCTACTATCTTTTTGCCGTTCTTTCTATAATTGCATCCATAATTGCCTCTTTAGATTCAAAATGGTAGTAAAGAGTTCCTCTTGCAATATCCAATTTACTCAAAATATCACTGATAGAAGTGTTATCATATCCCTTTTCAAGAAAAAGAGAAAAGGACATATCTAAAAATTTGTTCTTTTTACTCTTCATAAATTTATCTCCTTTTTAGACTGACAGTCGGTCTATTTTTTTATAGTCTAGCAGTAAGCAAAGAAATTGTCAACCGGATTTAAAATAGTAAAGTATGTAGTTAAAGTGTTAGAGTTAAGCTAGTAATGTATCGTTGATATCTAGCCTTGTTACTAATTTGTCCAATAGATTCTAACATATATAGTCAAAGAGAATTAAGATCTGATCTGCATATTGCTGATATTAATTAAATATCAATGATACACTACACTGGTGCAGGTATAATATATCAAATATCTTCTGAAAATAAAAATCCCTGCAGGTTCTACAAATATGAACTCTACAAGGATTTCGGGTTTATAATCTAAGATTTCTTATTACTAAAAGCGGGCTTAAGGACTGTCGTAAAATATAGATTTTGCACGGGATATAGCATCATTTTAGTAAAAAGCCGCCATATAGCCTGTATAAAAATCTTTAAAAATACAAAAACCTATCACAGCTTAAGGGAGGCAATTTAAGTAGGTCGCTCATCTTAGTACTACAAATGTTTAAATACCTATAAAAACTTCTACAATATTTCTTATATTTTCAAATACGCTTTTTTCTTTTTCTCCCTCGCACCCTGTCTGCGTGATGTCGGAGGAATTATTTTATCAAGTTCATCTCCGGCATACTCCACATAACCTTTCGAAATAGCTTTTTCTATAAAACGCTTAGACTCTTCTTTTAACTTTTCATTTTCAATAAAAGAGTCTATTTTTCTTTTCTTTTCTGCAGTTATAAAATGTATCCAAAAATATCATCAGTCTTCTTTAAGGTTGATAATTTAGTTTTCATTACTAAAGTCTATAATCAGCTCTTCTTTGCCCTCGTTCCTATACTTGACCTTATTACTCTTCGACTTCAAACCTTTAGACTTAATATCCATATTTTCCTTTGATTTTTCAAGAATTAAAAGCCAATATGTAATCAAGATTTATTTCATCCGTTTTTAATAAAATCTATCTGAAATTCTACATCAGAAAAGTCAATCTGCTCCTTTCCGGCATCATCACTATTTGCCTTGAATTTACAATGCTTTCCCTGATATCCACATATACGCTCCTCATATCCTGCATCTGTCTGTCGGAAATAATAGGCTCAAAATCTTCAAAATTCATCAAGTTTTTAAGTATATTCTCCGCTTTCACTAACTCTCCGAAAAAGATTTGCGAATTCTTTTTTATCAGCCTCAAGTGTAATCTCCGTAGGCTCAGGGAATTTAGCTATAATCTCGTTGCATATATCCACAGCCTTTTTATAACTTTCTTTCCGCTTTCTTCATCCTTAAAAGCCGTTAATGTATTCGTCATAGCTTTTCCAAAATAATATTTACGCTGTTCTCATCACCAAAAGTTTTGATTGCATCTTTTGTTGCCTTTTTCCAAATCTCTAAAACATACGATATTTTCGAAGGTTTTAACCTTATTTAATATACGGTTCGTTCTTGAAAAAGCTTGAATAAGACCATGATATCTAAGGTTCTTATCCACAAATAAGGTATTAAGTGTAGGAGCATCAAAGCCGGTCAAAAACATTCCGACAACTATAAGCAGATCCACTTCTTTATTTTTAACCTTTAATGATAGATCCTTATAATAATTTTGAAACTCATTGCCGTTAGTTGAAAAATTTGTTGTAAAAATATCCGTTGTAATCCGCAATTACTTTCTCAAAGGAATTCCTTGCTGCCATATCCATAGCCGATACATCAAAAATTCTCTTCTGATATCTCACCTATGGCTCTTTGCTCCTCATTGGCAGCAAAACTGTAAATCGTAGCAATTTTCAGCCTTTTTTCTTCTTTTAACAAGGATTGCTGTTTCATAAATTCTTCATAATAAAGCTTAGCCGCCTCCACACTTTGAACCGCAAACATCGCATTAAAACCGTTTTAATCTGCGTTTTTCAAATCGTAATACTCATTTCTGTGTGTCTTTGCATCAAATACTTTTTAGGATGTGTTTGACTATTTCACTGATACGCTCAGGATGTAAAAACAGTATTTTATTCTCCAAGCTTAGTAAGCTTCTTTTTCATCATTTTCTTCTTCGGCAGATTTGAATTTGGGAGTAATGTTATTGTAATCCACCTTGAATTTCAAAACCTTACCGTCCCTGATTGCATCCGTAATTACATAACGTGTGCAACTGTGCCCCGAATATACCTGCGTAGTTTCTCCTCCTAAAGAGTTTTTCCGCAAATATAGGCGTTCCCGTAAATCCGAATTGATAGTATTGTTTAAAAGTTTTTCTTATATGTGCATCTCCAAATTGGGAGCGATGACATCTCATCAAATATAAGCACACAGTGTTTATCATAAATTTCATGTGTCGGATTTTTCTTAACAAATTCATTTAATTTTTGAATGGTTGTCACTACTATCCTGTTATCATTTTTCAATACTTCTTTTAATTCCTTGGTATCCTTGCTTCCGTTTACACTGTCTTCCTGAAATCTTTGGTATTCTTTCATGGTTTGATAGTCAAGGTCTTTCCTGTCTACCACAAAAAACACTTTATCAATAAAACTTAAATCACAGGCAAGTCTTGCCGCCTAAAAGAAGTCAAGGTCTTTCCGGAGCCGGTTTGTATGCCAAATATAACCTCCGGCTTGTGCAGTTCCTGCTTTTTGTTCTCATAACTTGACTTTATCTTCCATAAAAATCCGCTCAGTCGCCGCTATTTGATAAGGTCTCATAATCTAAAAGTGTATTATTTACATCAAATACACAGTACTTTGTGAGCACTTCCAAAGCCACTCTTTTTTCCAAAAATGTCCTCGTAAAATCTTCCAAATCGCAAATGACCTTATTTTTAGCATCTGCCCATTCACAGGTGAATTCATAATTATTTTTATTTTGTGCGCTTGTATTTGCAAAATATCTTGTATAGGTACCGTTTGAAATCACAAATATTTGAAACATATTTATATAGGGACCTTTCGCTGTTAAAACTTTCCTTGCTATATCTGTGGATTTGGTTAAAAGCCTCATGCAGATTTACACCACGCTTTTAATTCAATATGAATAAGCGGCAAACCGTTTACCAATACTGTAACATCATATCTGTTATGGTGTTTGCCCTCCTGTGTTACTTGATTTGTAACCTGTAAAATTATTATGAATGTTTTTCTTATCAATAATTTTTATATTCTTTAACTGCCCGTCATCAAAACAAAATCATGTATGGGATCTTCTTGAATCTTCCTTGTTTTTCAATCATACCGTCATTCGGAGCATCTAAGTATTCGATTAAAAATCTGTTCCATTCTGCATTAGAGATGAAATATTATTGAGTTTTTCAATTTGAGTTCTTAAATTAGCATATAAATCCTCATTTGTCCTACTACAGTCTTTCATAGCCTTGCAGCACAAGGTTTTCTATAAGCCTTGACTCAAGCTGCGCCTCAGTTTGATAGGTCTCCTGAACTCTTTTTACTTTTTCATAGTTAGCTAAAATAATACCATTGGTCATCTCGGCAACGGTTGATGATTGATATAATACTTTTTCCGACATACAGCCTCCAAATATTTATTTAGAAAATATCTACTTATAATAAAAGTCCCACCATGGTTCTGCAGCACATCTAAGCCTTATGCGTGGTGGGCTTTTGCCGGTGCATCTTATATGAAAATATACCTTTATATTTTGTTCTTCACTTTTTATGATACAACAGATGCCTTTGTTATAGATGGGTAATACATTTACCATCTAAATACTTTCATAGTTTCTGATTATCTTTTCGACCAAAGCTAAATCCAAAGTTAAGTTCAGAGGATATTTCTTTTTATCAATTCCCTTATTATAAAGTTTTTAGGATTTTAGTACTACTTTCATATCCCTCTTCTCGTCCCTCTTCCGTCCCTCTGTCCTAGTTCTCTATTTTCTCTATCTCTTTGGAACAGGGTCATATACTCCACCTCCATTTCCTTACTGTCCTTAACCACTTCCACCTTCTTTTGTATCTTTTATCAAACGGTTATTCTGCATTTTGCCGCAAACTCGGCAGTTGTTGTTTCTATATATTGCAGGAACTCTTTAATATCCTGTTTACATCATCAAGAATGCCTTTGCAGTGTTAAACATCTTTATAGTTTCATCACCTAGTATTATTTTTATTATCTTCCTTACAAATATTTTCAAAAGTATAGACATATCTTCCTTGATCAAAGAAATCAAAAGTACATATAAATATTACATAGGTTTTTCGCAAATCTTCATAAGGTCTTCCTGCACTGATTAAGTCCAAATCTATATTTCCCTGGTAATATCTTGCTCTTTTGGGTAAATCTTTTCTTTTTGTCCTCTGCATTTCAACATTATAGACTGTATCATTGTCATCATTAACATATACATCAAGACGTATACCTTTGCCATCAAGTAAGAGGTCTATCGTCTTTTGTGTTATTGGAGACTCCACTTTCTTTATAGATATATTTAATATCTGTTCTAAAACCCTGCGACAAATTTCATTGTCTGACATGACCTTGGCAAATAGAAAATCATCTTCAAGATTCAGGTCTTTAATGTTTTTGGGTACATCATTCATCGGCACACCTCCTTATTAATTAAGAAAAACAACTCAGCTAATAAGTATAGATACGATAAAATAATTATCATATTCGTTATAAGTATACCATATGGTATACTTATAAATCTATATTCTGCAAAAATCATTGTTTATCACTAAATGTATAATCAATGTATATATGCTCACTCACTGAAAATTTAAAGTTTCTCTCTAAAGTATTCATATTGTTTTTGCCTTAGCTCTATCTCTTTCGGTAATCCGTTTTTATGTCATTTACTAAGGTGTCGAATTTATCAAGGATTGAAACTATATGCTCTTGGACAGGGATGGAGGAAGAGGGATTTTTATTTTTCCATATCTGGAAGTTGATAGTTCAATAACCTTGACTCCTCTTGCCATTTTATCTTTCTGTCTCACGAACATAATTAGTTCCGTTAGAGTACATACGCTAAATATCTTGCATTTTCTTTATGCCTAAATATAGCAGTGTGTCCACCTGTTACAACATCTTCTATTCCTATATAAGCTACTGTTTTCATAACATCATCCAAATTTTCAGATGTTTTTGCAATTACCAAATCTCCCTGTTTTACTTTTTTAAGTTTACTGCTATTTTCATAACTACTTTTTACAATAGGTTCTATAACAAACTTATTATATTTTGTATATATATGACCATAATGAATTGCCCCTACACTACCCCTGCTCATCAAACAAGGTTTTAGGCATACCTGTTCCATTCTCAAAACTCCCTATACTCCCAAGAGTTTTTCCACCAATATTATTGTTGATGTCTATACCTACAAAGTCAGCCGCCTCAGCTAAAATTCTAAAGAAACTGTTAGAAATTAGCTGACTGACTGACTGACTGACTGACTACCACAATCAGCATCAAATGTCAAGAGTTTTTTCTCGGTAATATTCATATTGTTTTCTTCTTTGTTCTATCTCTGTTGGGAGTAGTCCTTGGTGTCTTCAAGAAGAGTTTGGAATTTATCTAATACTTTTACAACCTTGTTTTGAATTTCTATTGGAGGTAAGGTTATTTTATATTTACTAAATTATAATTGTATAGTTCACTTATTGTTCCTCCTGTGGATGGATTCCAATTGATAATTTGATAAAATAATACAAATACCTATTTAAAACTTTTAGTTTCATCATGTGATAACCACTATATTACTATCTTGAAAATAAGAATCTTGCCCATCAAATACAATAGCCTTTCCTATTGTTCCACTGGCAGAAATTAAAATCTCTCCTTTTTAGGATAATTGTATTTTTGCTTATATTCATCAAACAGTTGCTTACTAATAAATGCGTCTGCACTTTTTTCCAAATGTTCCTATTTTTATAAAACGGAACTTCACCATTAGAAAAAGTTTGTTCTTTCAAAATACGTTTACATGCAAATTTTTCCAATGTCTCCAAGTGTAGTACAATATAGTTTAGATGCCCCTCCTTAGCTACGACTTCTATCTTCTCAGAAATCTTATTAGATAATCCTCACTAAGTAGCATATATCTATAATATTCATATTGTTTAGTACAGAAATTGTAACTCAGCCTGTAACTCAGTAACATAATTCGTGAATTTATCAAGTATTTTTACGATCTTGAGTTTCAATGGATGGAATAAAGTTTCAAATTTTGCTAAATCCTTACCATATACATGCGGAATTCCACTGCCTTGTTTCAATTCAAATATTTTATGTTGAATGCTCAATAACCAATGATACAAAAACCTTTTATCAAGTATTCGACTTGGTTCAACTGAAAAGGCATCACTTAAAAAGATAGGACATTCCCAATAACTAACATAACCTGCATAAGCGCCACTTCCGGCAACAGCGATTGTTATTCCATCTCTATTACTTATGTTAGATAATATGCCGGCTTTTTGTCCTCCGGCTGTACTGGTATTTCCCATTAGTAACGTCTTTTTAGTAATGGTTTGTCCTCGCTTAAATTCACATACCTCTCCTAACTTCCTCCACTCCACCTTCTCATTTTTCAGCATTTCATCTATCTTACTCATTTTTACCTTTTCCGCTCTTTGCTATATTTTCTATGTTCTGTATCGCTTCCAAGTAGTCCTGTTCCACTTTTGTTATGGTTTTATTGCTGTATTCTGTACTCTTGTTCTACTTTTTAAGCATTTGCTTTTTGTTATCTTTCCGGCATCTTTTAGCAATTCTTCCCCTGTTGCCGTTAATATCCTGTCTACATGAGCTACCCAGTCCTTCATGGTCATAGGTATTTCTTTTTGTACCTGCATTTCTGCAAAATCCAAATATCCCGACACCAAGGCATTCAGCCTTTTTAATTCATTTTCTGCCAAATAGTTCTTCGCTATTTTGGCTTCACTTAAGGTAGGTAATTCTCCTTTAAAATTAGTAAGCCCCATAAACTCTTTATCACTGTCTACACGCTTATAAATCAGTTCACTTGCAGTATTATGATGAATGGAATAGTGCATCTTATTTTGAACTGTCAACTTATAGTTTACAGTTGATATTTCATCCAACTCTCCATCTGAAAAAATAGCCTTAATATGCTTACTTATATTCTGCTTGCTGCTATATACTCTTCTTTTTATTTCACATATATTTGCTTCTATATTTTTAACATGGAACTCAATAGCAATTCATCAAACATCGGATGATATAAATCTATATCTTCTATCCTTGTAATACTTGTTACTTTATTACCTGCATCTTTTTGATGAACAACCACAATGATAAATTCTTTCTTTTTAGTTCCATAATCTATAGCTATATATCTATCATGATATTTCTTATTTGCTACTTTTTATCTTTATATTTATATTCGGATAGCTACTTTTAAAATCATTCCAAATATTCCTTGTCAACATATCTTTTATTTTTATATTATCGCTAAATATGATAATATCAATTTTTCTCTTGCTGCTCTTATAAGTTCTAAAGTTTTTAATCCTATATAATTGTCTACAACATAAATACTTTTCTTTGCAGATTTATATTTTTGTATATGCTATATCTGCTTCCAGCTTCTCCATCCATAAACAAGAAATGTTTATAGGAATCTGAATCAATAAAATTATCCATTATATTTTTCAAATCTTCTTTTTGTAGCTAAAACGCTGATTTCTTCTTTTATTTTTGTTATATCAGTTGTATTCTGATTAGTTTGAATTGCCATTTTGAACTAATTCTCTTGAACTTATCAAATCTTGATTTTTCAACAATAAAATCCTTCATTTGCTTAAACATTCGTATCAGAGCCTTACTCTGTTTAATTGCAAGTTCTCCCCTTAATACTGTCATAAGCATATAAATTCCTTGTTCTGTAAAAGCATAAGGCAGTTTCTTCTTCATTCCCCAACCTGATGTCGATTTTTCGATATCAAGTCTTTCAAACTCTGATTTTGTCAACTGAAACATAAAATCGTCATCAAATTTTTCCAAATTATTTTTACCTGACTCATTAAATCTTGTAGTCGTATAGCCATATATTTCTGCCAGCTCAAAATCCAACATGATCTTTTTGACCTCTTATATGGTAAATTTTATCTTTTTATTGTCTCTTTATTTACTACAACAATTTCTTTTTATTCTCTGCCAATAATGCACCTCCAACTTATAATATTATACAATTTTAATAACTTGTTTTTATTAAAAACCGGATGAGCAGTTCATTACTCATCTCCCATTTCCTCTACGATCTCATTGATTGCAGCACGCAGTTTGTCTATTTTTGCCACCGTTTCTGCAATTTCTTTATTTAAGACCTTGATGTCTATTACTTCTCTGGTATCTTCTTTTTCAACATAGGTGGATACCGAGAGGTTGCAGTCATTTCCCTCTATCTCTTTTTATCCACATATCTTGAAAAATACTCCTTGTCAGTCCTGCTTCTAAATTCTTCTACTATAGCCTCGATATTTTTATCTTCTAAAATATTATTGTTGGTTTCTTTCCTAAATTCCCTGCTCGCATCTATGAACAGTACTTTATTTTCCGTCTTATTCTTAGACATGACAAGTACACAGGTGGCGATAGAAGTACCGAAAAACAAGTTGTCCGGGAGTTGTATTACACAGTCTATAAAATTATTTTCCACTAAATATTTGCGTATTGTCTGCTCTGCACCTTTTCTGTAAAATATCCCCGGAAAGCATACAATAGCAGCTCTTCCTCGACTTGAAAGGTAGCTTAATGAATGCATGATAAAGGCATAGTCGGCATAGGACTTAGAGCAAGTTTCCCTGCCGGTGCAAATCTTTCATCGTTAATAAGCGTAGGATCGGCATCTCCTACCCATTTGATAGAGTAAGGAGGATTGGAAACTATTGCATCAAAGGGCTTTTCATCTTTATGCTGCGGATTTATTAAAGGTATCACCTCGCTTGATTGAAAAAGTTGTTATAATTTACATTATGAAGAAACATATTCATACGAGCCAGATTAAAGTTCGTCATGTTGATTTCCTGACCGAAGAAACCTTCTTCTATGATATGTTCCTCAAATTGCTTTTTCATTTGTAAGAGTAAACTGCCGCTGCCGTGGTGGGGTCGTATACCTTGTTAATGCTTTCTTTCCCATCCATTACAAGCCTTGCCAAAAGTTTCGATACTGTCTGAGGAGTAAAAACTCACCGCCTGACTTGCCGGCATTGCTTGCATAGTTGGAAATAAGGTACTCGTAAGCATCTCCGAAGGCATCTATATCATTGTTTTTAAAATCCTCGAAATCAATATCTGCAATTCCGCTAAGTATATCGCTCAGTCGTTTGTTTTTCTCCGCTACCGTTGTTCCGAGACGATTGCTTGTTGTGTCAACATCTTCGAATAAGCCTTTTATATCCTCTTCAGAACTAAATCCTATCGCACTGCTCTCTATTGACCTAAATATATTTGCAAGGTCGGTGTTTAAGTTTTCATTTGTTCTTGCCGTTTTACTACATTTTTCAAAAAGTTGACTCGGCAATATAAAAAGCCCTTATCTTCAACCGTACCTGTTCTAAAGTCGGTCTCAGCTTCTTCATCGGAAAGCTTTGCATAGTCAAAGTCCGGATCCCCTGCCTCATGTTCTGCCACATTAAAAAATTCCGTCATATTTTCCGATATGAAACGGTAAAAAAGTATACCCAGTATATATTGTTTAGAAGTCCCAGCCGTCTACAGCTCCTGACATCATCCGCAATAGACCAAATCTTTCTGTGAAGTTCAGCCCTTTGTGTACTTCCATTAGTTTTCTTTATAAGCTTGCATTTTTAACCCCATGTTATTTATTATTGATGTTTATATTGTAAATTTCCGCTACGAAATCCCCGCTTACCGAAAAATAGTCTTTGCACAGTAGGGTCTTTATGGCGATTAATACTTTTCTAAAGTGAGTTATAAATTTTCCGGACCGGTGTCGGATTCTCAAAATCATTAGACTGATTCGCTACTGATTTTTAGGTATGAGGCAGCTGAAGGCGTAGCCAACTACTCAGACCAAAACCAAGGAAGTGGATAGAAAAATCAGTAGGATTATTTTGATGATTTTACAAACCCTACACCTCGCTTGTAATCTCCGTCATATACTCAAGCATGGCGGCTGACTCCGATTGATTGACCATTACCAAGAGCATATCTCCGGCAAGTATCTTGGTATTACCTCTTGGAAGTATCTCCGCTGAGCCTCTTTGCACCGATACAAGCAGGCAGTTACTTGGCAGGTCAAGCTCCGCTACCAGTTTATTCTCAACCTTACTTCCCAAATGCACGAAAGCTCAAGCAGGGTCTTTTTATCTTTGAGCGTTTCATCTTCCTTAATGCCCTTAGCCTCCTTTTTATTCTTAAGTATGTCCTCTAAAAGCATATCGTATACCGGCTCAACTCCAAGTAAATCTGAGGTTACCATTGCGGTAAATACTACTACCGAAAGTGGCAGTAATTGTTCAAAAGAGCCGGTCATCTCAAAGATCAGTATAATTCCGGTAATAGGTGCTTTTACTATGGCTGCAAAAGTGCGCCGCCATGGCAAGTACCGCAAAATTAAGCAAATATTCCGTAGGTACATTAAGATAATTTACACAAAGTAAGCCGAAAGCACTTCCAAGCATTGCCCCCAGTCCAAGCAGCGGAAAGAATATTCCTCCAGGAACTCCTGAGCCGAATGATACAAAGGTAAATAAGTATTTTTATTATTAAAAATGTAAGTATTGTCAATATACTAAACTTGGCAAAGCTTAATTCTTCTATAATTGCATGTCCGCCTCCTATAAGTACCGGCAGAGCTATGCCTATAATACCTGAACAAATAAAGGGTATCATGATCTTAAATTCTATACTTACAGGCAGTTTTTATAAATATGTTTTTGCCTTTTATAACTCCATGGTTAAATACAAAGCTGCTAAGTCCCATAAGTACACCAAGTATTGCCAAAGACCAGTAGTATTTTTAAGGGCATCTTGCTAAGTGTCCTAAATTCAAGTGCCGGCACTATGCCAAATACCGATTTTGCCACCATATCGGCTGTAACTGCCGAGGTCATGGCTGAAAGAAGTACCACCGGTGAGAAGTTTTTATGCACCTCTTCCAGTGCAAACATTACACCGGCTAGTGGAGCGTTAAATGCCGCTGCAAGTCCCGCACTTGCACCGCTTGTAAGAAGGTATTTTCTTTCATGATCCATTCTGCCGGCTTTTTTAGACAAAAATCGCACCTACAGCCGCTCCCATTTTGTATGGAAGGACCTTCTCTTCCTACTGAAAGTCCTGCTGCCAGTGCCGTAATACCTCCAAAACAACTTGTATATAAGCACCTTTTAGCCAATTAGTCCCTAAGCCTCCTTGTAACCACTCCTCTACCTGAGGTATACCCGAACCCGGATATATCAGGCTCTTTTCTTACACAAAAAGCCACAAATACCGCAGCTACTATAAGCACGGCAAAAACTCCTGCCATATGCAAGGGATTTGTCTTTTGCAGTATGTATAAATGTTGACCATGTGTATTAGGAGTACCTCTCCCAGTATTCTGTATACAACTATTATAAGACCGCTTAGTATGCCTATAATAAAAGAATAAAAATCATGGAATACTTTAATGTTGCATTTGATTCAAGCATATTTTGCGTGTTTTTGCTTAGGTTTATTAAAAACATAACCTTTTTATACCTCATTTTCTTTAGTATCTAAATAATCCTATATACAAAGCTATAAGATCAGTTTTAAATAAAAATTGCACCTATATCAATTTAATAACTTATTAAAATCAATCCGGTGTATAGTAGCATTGGTATTCAGCTGATACTACTCTATTAATAGATTGTAACAATTATATAATAAAGAGATTTGAGATTTACTCAACTATTTCCGATATTAATTAAACGTCAATAATACATTACACCGGTTTTAAGACAGACACTCTTTAAGAAGAAAATACCCTTGTAGCTGTAGCCGTATAGTGCTTAATAATCTTTTCTTTAAGCTCTTCTTCAGATAAATAGTCAAGTATGATTATTCCTCCCAATAGATTGACATACTTCACTAATTCTGCAAAATCCTTATTGCTAAATTTTTATGTCCATTAAACTAAGTTCCCACATAGCGGAAAGTACAGCACGTGCTACAGTGGGGTTGTTCATAAAGTTATTTTTAAATATAAAATTGACCTTACCTACAAAATTATTTTTAAGAAAGTCAAGTGCATGATAAGGATCATTTGCCTTTTCATCATATGTAAGCCTTCCCACCCACCAAAGTCTCGCCAGGTATTGCATTACAAGACTTACTTGTTTCTGTAATTAAAAAGAAATTACTGAGTATTTTATTCGTCTTAAAATTACTTTCATCAAATTTACATCTGTATTGCATATATTCCCACAGTTCAGAATGTGCAAGCCCTACCCACAGTCTCCTCATCTGCCGCCTGTGTATCTGAAAAGTCCTCTTAAGGCGGTATACAGTATCTTTACATTATTATAATCTCCTGCTGCCGGCTCTTCCTTAGACATATCAAGTCTAAATTCTTCTACCTCGGTTCTAAATTCCATAAAAAGGCAGATCATCGTTTTTGTATATGACTGATATTTTTCAGTAAGCCAGTTATTATCCTTAGTAAGATAATATTCCTTAAAGATATCAACATTGCCCTTAAAGTAAATAAGGGCATCTTCCTTCATAAAATGAATTTTCACGATCTAGTCCTCCTCATTGAGTTCCAATTTCATAAAGTGCCTAGCAACAGGCATATTCATAATATCTTGAGCAAGTTCCAGGGAAGTTTTTCGCATTTACAAAATCCTCATCAAGCTCTTTCCCGTACTTTTAAGCATAGCGGCTGTGCTCTAAACCAGCGATATCCGCTATACTCTACTACTTTCTTTGATCCTTTCAAATGCAAATATTAAAGCCGGAAAAATCAAGAATGCATTTGTATATCACTGCTTGTTTTGAATATTCATATAATAGCTCTCGTATGCCGTTATATTAAGCCCCAATCTTATCTTCTCATCATTAGTTCTGCTTCAGAGGCATTTCCTCTATAGTTTCTTTTTATAAATTCTAAATATAGACTCTATTTTTGATAAGTCATCACTTTCTTTTTCCACATAGAAAGTCTGTTGGGTGCCTATTGCAAGTATAGTACCCCTGTCAAGTTTAAATGAAGTACCTTCATAGGCTTCGTCAAAATCTTTATTACTATATTCATGTAAATCCTTCTTTGCCACTATAAAAGGACATAATGACACTCTGCCCGGTAAATGTTCATCTTCGAGTTTTATTTTTCCTCTTTTTCTTTAGTATTTGCAGTCAACCTGTAGCGCTTTCCGGACTTTCTATATGTAATACATACTCTGCCTCTTCTTTTTTATCATTTCCTCAAGCTTTTTATTGTTCAGCTCAAAAGCTTATATTTAATACAAAGCTCCTTATGTCACACGTTGCTAAAATCAACTTTACAGTCAAAGCTTGATTATTATAATCATCCGTTCTATCCCACAGTACAGGATAAGGATAAAATCTATATTTTATATCCATATCAATACTCCCATTGAACACAGTTCATTATATTTTATAGAATAAAAGAAATGAATACTTCTTTTCCGCCTTTAATATTTCCTATATAAATCCTATTTTTACCATAATTAAGCGGCTTTCTTTCGGCTGTCTTTTGCGGATTTTATCGTTAATGCAGTGTTATTTTGCTCACCGGTAGCTACAATCTCTATATAGGCATCTTTTGCCGAATTTTTCCGGAATAAATATCAATTTATATACCTTTTTCTTCATTATTGTACATAAATATCCCTTAACCCTAGCGGGCTTATCATCACAGTCTTTTTATAAGTACTTTTTCTTCCTCATAGCTCATATCGTTAGTATCTAAGCTTCGAGCACTACCTTTAATACCTTCTTCTTTTCTAAGTCTTCGATATGAGTTATCAATATCTTTATATTCACCCTGTTCTTCTTCATATGTCTCTTCACTCTCTATTCGCTTATCAAAATCCGACCAAGCTCCTTATCTGTCTTATTACACTTACTTTTTCAGGAGCGGAAAATACTTTAACCTCACTGCTGATATCTTCTTTTCTATTATCATTCTCTTGCTTTGCCATGTCCAAATCAGGAATAAACTCTCCTGGGCTCCTACAGCATCCATTTCATCACTTATTGAGCTTTTTCCAATTTCAAGTACAGTATCTTTGATAGATTTAAATAGTTTCTTTTTAATCTTTCAGCCTCTTTTTATTGCTATGTCTATCAGACTCCCAGTTATTATGCTGAGGATTTTCCATTTCTCTGAAAAATTCATTTAATATCTTCCAATATACATACTCCGGCAAACTGTACGTAGAAGATATGTTTTGCTTATCAAATATCTTCATTCCGTTATTTCTCTGACCATAAGCACCTTGCGCCTAAAGGTCTTTTTTATAAGTACATATAACTTAAGCTTTCCAAGCCCTCAAAATCTTCTTCTATTTTTCAGTACTTTCATTGTTAAGTACCTCATAATAGTTGTATGCCAAAGGAAGTTCTTCTTTATATTTCTCAACCAATCCATTGATAGTAGAGGTGTTATCGAAAATCTTACCTACTTCCACTTCCAAATCTCCTTGCAATATGCTGATCAAATATCCATCTATAATGGCTTTAATAATCTCATCCACCCATTCTTCCTGCTTTAAAAACCTATTATATAGACATCCGTACCAACCTTGTCTCTTATATAAGAGTCAAACGAAAGCAACGATTTTACTGCTGAATTATTTTCCTTTATACCATAATATCCCTTTTCCCTGTGTTATCTCTGTGTTTTCTTGGGAGCAAAAGTTTCTTTTTATCGTACTGAAATGATACAAGCTTGGCTACTCCCTGATGGGCTTTTTAATCCATCTTTATCAAGTGTATTATAGAATATGGTTCTAAGCTCGGAGCACGCAAGGAGCGGATTTTCCTGTTCCGTAACTGCCTCCGGACTCCTCCGCTCTTATTTGATACTCCTGAAGATTTTACCAAGTCTTGCCATGGTGAGCTTTGCCTTATCGGAACCTGTAAGCCTGTGGTATTGTAATTCACTTATGCGAAGTACCCTGATTTTATGCATTGCATACCTTAATTGCATTGTCAAAAACTTAACTGTCTTTTCATTACTTTTCCAATACTCTTTACATAAATGAACAGCTTCAGAAAGTTCATTTATTCCGGAATTTGTTTTTCTATATTTTTGAGTACAAATTCTACTTTCACAGGGATGTTTATAATCAACTCTTGCATCAAGTGAGTTTTTGGCATATTTCTCTTGCAAGAGAACTGAAAAGATTTCCCTGAATGTTTCATGCCTGCCTCCTATTCCGACACTATTTCCCCGTTATTATTATCAGGGAAATTCCAAGCTATCTCCATTAAAAATCTTAGAGGTTAAAATGATATTATCATTTTGATGTTTTTGCTTGTCTTTATGTAAAATTATACATATAGCAATGTTCCTACAATGTATACAAGAAATATAATTACTTGTGGCAGTATCTTAATTAGCGGGTATTACTTAACTTTAAAGAAATTTCTGATTTATCGGGGAGTTGGCAACATAAACAATTATAATAGTTTGTGTTGTCAAATGGACGGGAGAGGGGATATGTGGCAGCGACTTTTATTCTGAACTTATAACAAGACGGTTTGTCTATTAAATAAACCGTTACAAACATATCTTGACTTAGGCACGCTCCCTTAACTAAAGCCTCGCAGCGGTACTAAACTTTATCTTCGCCCGACGGCTTGATAAAAGCAAGTACCGGTGGTCTCGGATTGTCCTTTGGCAAGATAGTTTAACGGTTTATGTGCCTAAGGTACCGGCGGAGGTGGAGAGGTGTAGGCAAACTTTTATCTAACGCCACATCCCCTATAGTAACAGCTTTTTTAATTTGGAATAAAAGTCGCTGCTACACCTCCCCCTTCCATATCCAATTGGTAAAATAAACAATAGCTATTTATATATCCCAAATTCCTTGTTCCGCTATTTCTTGTGGGGTGGTGATTGCAGAAACACTCCCTATTTCAATCTTTTTAGCACTTAGTACTGTTAATAAAGTGAGTTACAAACTTTACAGACGAGGACTGTTCGAGTGCAGCTCGCCCGCTTTTGGCGAGCACACGAGTTCCGCAGTCTGTATAAGTAAAGTCGAAACTTTATTAACAGTACTACGAATATCGATTGAAAATGAGAGTGTTTCTGTTTAATTATCAATCTCCCATCTTATTGCCCTAAAGGGCAATTACATCCCTCGCTCAAAGAGCTCGGTCAATCGATAATTTTGAGGAAGTAGCGATTACTCAACACTTCAACTTTTCATTCATTTCTTCTATGTGATATATGTAATCAATAGTAGCCAAAGCCTGTATTATTTTCACTATGTGTCTTATATTTTTAAGCTCCTTGCTGTCTATTGTAAATATTACCGAATATACGCTAAGTCCTGAACCTATATAGGCTGAGTTAAACTCTATATCATCAATTCTAAGTCCAAGCCTCCTTATAGTGGTTACAAAGTCCTGTAAATTTTCTTTGTTTTTTAATTCAAGATGTATCTCAAAATGATTCGACCTGTTTTTTAGGTACATCTCAAGCTTCGGCAAATATAAAAGTATAGCCCAAAGTGCGGTAAATGCAACTACGCTTACTATATAAAGTCCTGCACCGGCACTCAGTCCTATAAGTCCGCAAGACCAAAGTGCCACGGATGTTGTCAGTCCCTTGATTTGATTTCTTGAACTGAAAAGTATGGTCTTACTGCTTAGTATTGATATACTCAGTATTGCAAATGCTGATAAAACCGGTAAACTCATTTTTGTATTGTGCATTAAAAATAAGTCCATTATCATGGCAATAGCAGAAGCAAATGATACAAGTATAAATGTTCTGAGCCCTGCCGAGTGTCTTTTACTTGCCCTTTCGCAGCCTATCATTGAAGAAAGTAAAACTGCAACCGCAATTCGCAAAGCCACCGATAAAAGACTGATATCAGCTGCAAGACGCACCGTCTTACTTATACTGTCTATAAATGAATTAATCATATCCTACCCCTTATCTTTCATTTATCATGTGCGGATTCCCATAGCTATTATACTGCTCCTCCGCAGCCTCTGTAAATGCGGCTTCTTCCTCTGAGATGGCACTGTTTCGCTTGGGAAGTTCTCTTTGTATAGCCTGGATTCTTTCTATTAAGAGCTCCAGTTCGCTCTGCTTTTTCTCCTCTGGTATCTCTATTTCCGCAGTCAGGTCTTCAAGTTTTTGGAATAGGACTTTGAAAGATATAAGGCAAGTTTTGCACAGCCCGGACCTATAAGCTCATAAAGCACACTTGAGGCTAAAATAATGGTTTGTAAGGCATTGCCCATGTCTCCTCCAAGTATCCTTGCACCGGGGCTGCCAGTCCTATAGCAACACCGGCTTGTGGTATCAGAGCAAGTCCCAAGTAGTTTCTTACCTCCTTGCTTTTCCCTGCAATAACACTGCCCCAAAAAGCTCCTGCATACTTGCCCAAGATACGCACCAAAAAGTACAGTATACCTATGACAAGCAATGACACTCCGCCACCCGGATGCCTTAGGGCTTAATAATATATCAAGCTTGAAATTAAGTCCTGAACGCACAAAGAATACCAATAATATCGGAGGACTGAAATAATTGACCTGTTTAAAAAGCTTATCATCATCCGTAATGTTTATATAAACCGTTCCCATTGACATGCAGCCAAGTAAAGGCGATACATCAAGTAAGGCACAAATACCGCAAAAGGTAAAAAGCAACGCTATTGTAATAATAAGCCTGTTGTCAGTAGAACGGTTTTTAGGCATAAGCAATTTCATACATATGCCAAATAAGCCTCCAAGTAAAAGCACGCAGAGATTAAATATTATGTAGGGCTTATAACGCTTGAAAGGCTAAAACTTCCGGACTTTGCAGATATGGCTACGGATATTGCTATGCTGTAGGCAACCAGTCCGAACACATCATCAAGTGCAACTACCTGCAATAAGGTATTGACAAAGTCTCCCTTCGCCCCTGTCTGTCTTATGGTCATAACCGTTGAGGCAGGTGCGGTAGTTGATGCCAAGGCTGCAAGTACCATCGAAAAGCTAAGCCCCAATCTTAATATATAAAAGCTCAATATAAATACAAGCACAGAGGCTATAGCAGCTTCTAAAAAAGTAATGATACAGACCTTTATTCCGTTCTTTTTAAGTGTTGAGAACTTAAAAAACTCTCCTGTACTGAAAGCTATAAATGCAAGAGCTATGTCCGCAATAAAATCAGTCCCTTCGATAATATTCATACTGACCAGATCAAGGCAGTAGGGACCTATGAGTATACCTGCAACTATATATGCCGTAACATTCGGCAGGCGAAGTTTTTTAGTTACCCTTGTTAAGGCAAAGCCCGAAAAAAGCATTAATGCTACAGGGATTATTATATCTGAAACGGGTGAGGATTTTTGAAATATTTGGTATATTGAACTTAGCACTATACCTCCTTTCTACCATGTCTAATTGTAGGTTTTGAAGATATTATTATAGCATATCTTGTAGCAGTTAGCTAAGTAAACCATTATTTTGCAAACAATGCGCTTGTATACTTAGTATCATTAAGCACATAGTTAAGTCCGTCCAAGCTTTTATTAAGTATCAGCTCCTTGGGGAAGTCCGTTTCTTTTATGATTTCTTCGGCATAGTCAAATACTCCTATGTCATAGCAAATATGTGCATCTGTACCGCACAGTATATAGGCTCCGTGTTTTTTACATGCATTTAATAACTTCAATATGTTTTCACGACCGCCTTGCCTTGCTGAATCAGGGTGTAGAGATGAATTATTAAGCTCAAGTGCCACCTTATGTTTTGCTGCCTGTTTTGCAAGTTCATCGTAGTCAAGCTTATATCTTCCGTCATCCGGATGCCCTATGACCTTTATGTATTCATTGGACATGGCTCCTATGTAGCCTCTCATGTTCTCATCCAAGCTCCCCGGCTTTATACACATGGTATGCATACTGGCAATAATATAGTCAACTCTTTCATAGACCTTACCGCCTATGTCTATATTTCCCTCATAGTCTATGATATTAGCCTCTACTCCGGCGTAAACTCTCATATCTTTGTATTTTTCTCGAATAACTTTCAGATTTATAAAATAAAGCTCTGTAGGAGCACCTTTTACATTGGGCGCATGATCTGAAAAACCGTGAGGCTTTAAGACCCTTTTGATATGCCTCTTCTATATTTTCCTTAAGTGTGCTGTAAGCGTGCTCGCTTGCTATCGTATGTGTATGTAAATCAAATAAAAATCCATAATTGTGTTCCTTCCTTAACTGTAGTTAAATTACTAAAATCCTATAACTAAATTTTTATAAGATATAAACCAAAGTGTATATCACTTCTAAAAACTTAGTCAAACAACCTGACTATTGTAATATATCATTGATATTTAATTAATATCAGCAATAGTAGAGTAAGTTTCAACTTTCTTTTATTATGTTTATGTTACAATCTATTGACAAAATAGTAATAAGGCTGGATATCAACGATACATTACACTATTTTACCGATTGCAAACATTAAGATTCTCAGCATAAATTGCTAAACCTTCATTTTAATGTTCATGTTAACAATATTAATTGCTTTTGGTAAAGTTTCTTAGTGATATATTATATAAAGCCGCTACTATTATAACATAAAAACAAAAGGATACTAATTAAGCACTTTTATAAAATGCTTAAGCGTATCCTTTATAAAAATTCTATTGATTTATATCTTATCTTTACAAAAACAGTTAACATTACAGCAGGCAAACTACCTCTTATATCGGCTACTAAACAGCTATATTTTACAGTATTCTGTGCAACATATAATCTTACACCGATAACACAGGCACTAAGTTTGCTTTATTCTAAAGGGCAACTTCTCAAAATTCGAGAATCTCACCCTTAAAAAGGTGTGAACGCTAAAGTTACTTTATCTAAAGAGAACTGTTAAATAATTAAAACTTCGCTCCTGCTCCTCTTAAAACATGTTTTGCAAGTACCGAAGTTGTAATGCTTCCTACGCCTCTTGGTACAGGGCTTATATAGGCTGCCTTAGGCTCTACCGCATCATAGTCCACATCTCCGCACAGATTGCCGTTCTCATCAAGGTTTATACCTACATCTACAACTATGCTGCCCTCTGATACCATGTCCGCAGTAATCATCTTTGCTTTTCCGGCAGCAGCTATAAGTATCTCTCCGGCACGACAGGTAGCCGCCAGATCCTTGGTTTTTGTATGGCACATGGTTACCGTAGCGTTACGCTTTAATAAAAGCATAGCAAGCGGTTTTCCTACCACCATACTTCTTCCTACCAAAGTAACTCTCTTACCGGTAAGGTCTATTTTGTAATAATCAAGCATTTCTATGACTGCCTGTGCCGTACATGGAGGATATCCGCTTAAATCTCCGGAAAATACCTTTGCTATATTTACATCACACATACAGTCAGAGTCTTTTTTAGGATCTATTACCGAAAGTACCGCCGACTCGTCAAGATGCTTTGGAAGCGGTCTGAACATAAGTATACCGTGTACTTTACTGTCTGAATTGATTGTCTTAAACTTAGCTTCAAAGTCTGCCTGAGACACATCCGGTGCAAGCTCATGTACTTCACACTCTATGCCTATATCAGCCATTTTCTTTACCGCACCCTTTTCATAGGCAAGGTCATCAGCTCTGCTTCCTACTCTTAATATTGCAAGTTTGGGAGAAATGCCCTCCGCCTTAAGTTCGGAAACTTTTTTTATCATTTCCTCCTTCATGGCAGTAGCTACTTCCAAGCCTTTCATAACTATTGACATAACCCCTCCTAAACCGGTCTTATTTTTTGCATCACAGCTGTAAATACTTTGTCTTTAAGTTTCTTAGCTTCCGCAATCAAAGCATCAGCCTTTGTCTCAAGTTCTTTCTTATGATTTTCATCCTTCATAAGTTTAACATTGATATATATATTAAGTGAAGCACCTTCAAGCGCCGCCTGTGCAAAGAGTATACCTACTCCGACATCACTTATGGCTATAAGGCTTCCCTTTTCTCCCATAAGGTCAAGAAGTTTCATGACCTTCAGTACTGTTTCCATAATATCCATAGGAACTATGCTTGCCTTATACAGCTCTTCCTCAAGTACTTTCTCTTTATATTCCTGTTGCTCCTTGGTCTCTTTAGGAAGTCCATAGGCTTTTTGACAGCGGTTCAAATACTTCCGCATCCTTATCCGTAAGTTTGATAAGTTCCTGCATAAGCTCGTTTAAGCTGTCTCTTGCAGACTTTACCTCTTCCTCAACATCGGCATATTTTTTCTTGCCTATGGTAAGATTTGCCACCATCATACCCAGTGCGGAGGCTAAGGCTCCAACTGTAGCGCTGGCACCTCCCCCGCCCGGTACGGGCTGGGAGGATGCAAGTGCCTCTAAAAACTCTGTAGTTTTCTTTTCAAGCATCATATAGATAACCTCTTTTTAGAATAATCCTGAGATTACACCGTTGTCATCAACATCTATCTTTTCTGCTGAAGGTACCTTTGGAAGTCCCGGCATCTTCATAATATCACCTGTAAGTGCAACTACGAAGCCTGCACCTGCTGAAGGTGTGATATCTCTTATGGTAATTCTGAATCCCTGAGGTCTTCCGAGTACCTTAGGATCATCTGTCATAGAGTACTGGTTCTTAGCTATACAAACAGGAACATTTCCAAGTCCTATTGCTTCAAGGTTCTTGATTTCCTTGTCCGCCTTTGGTGAATAATCAACACCGGCAGCTCCGTATACCTTTGTAGCGATTGCTTCTATCTTCTTCTTGATAGGATCATTTACATCATATACGAATTGCATGGTGCTCTCGCCCTCGGCAAGTCTCATAACTTCCTCAGCAAGCTCTACACCGCCTTTGCCTCCGTTAGCCCATACATCTGAAAGTGCTACATTTACATCATACTCTTTACACTTTGCTCTTACAAGCTCAAGCTCTTTTTCTGTATCTGTAGGGAACTTATTGATTGCTACAACTACAGGAAGGTTATAAACCTTGGTAACATTCTCTATGTGCTTTAAGAGGTTTGGAAGTCCCTTCTCAAGAGCTGCAAGGTTCTCTGTCTGAAGCTCTTCCTTGGCAACTCCGCCGTTATATTTTAATGCTCTGATTGTAGCTACAAGCACAACTGCATTTGGACGAAGACCTGACATACGGCACTTGATATCTATGAACTTCTCAGCTCCGAGGTCGGCACCGAAGCCTGCCTCTGTAATCATGTACTCACCGAGTTTCATACCCATCTTGGTTGCGATAACGCTGTTGCAGCCATGTGCTATATTTGCAAAAGGTCCACCATGGATAAATGCAGGTGTTCCCTCAAGTGTCTGAACGAGGTTCGGCTTTAATGTATCCTTAAGAAGTGCGGCAACCGCTCCCTGTGCATTAAGATCTCCTGCTGTTACAGGAGTACCTGTTCTTGAGTATCCTACTATGATCTTTGCTATCTTACTCTTAAGATCGCTTATGTCATTGGCAAGGCAGAATGCCGCCATTACTTCTGAAGCCGCCGTTATATCGAATCCGTCCTGTCTTGTTACACCGTCCGGCTTCTCACCAAGACCGTCAACTATTTTTCTAAGCTGGCGATCATTCATATCTATACATCTTCTCCAAGTAACTCTCTTAAGATCTATGTCAAGTTTGTTACCCTGATGTATATGGTTGTCAAGCAATGCCGCTATAAGGTTATTTGCCGCACTGATTGCGTGCAAATCTCCCGTAAAGTGAAGGTTGATATCTTCCATAGGAACTACCTGTGCGTATCCGCCGCCGGCAGCTCCGCCCTTAACTCCGAATACAGGTCCTAAAGACGGCTCTCTTACCGCAACTACAGCCTTCTTGCCAAGACTGTTGATTGCATCCGCAAGACCTATAGTTGTTGTGGTCTTTCCTTCTCCGGCAGGAGTAGGGTTGATAGCGGTTACAAGTATAAGCTTTGCATCGGGTCTATTGACAAGTTCATCATTATAATAACGATAATCTATCTTTGCCTTGTATTTTCCGTAATTTTCTACATACTTATCAGGAATCCCTACATAATCAGCGACTTCGTTGATTAACTTAGGCTGTGCCTCTTGAGCAATTTCAATATCACTTTTGAAAACCCATTTTTGTTCACCATATGTCCCGATTTGAGATATCCTTTCTATATGCTTTTATTTACACAAAGCTGCTATATAAAGTATTTCCGGTCTCCAAGTTAATTGTAAAAGTATACTTACATAGCAGCTTCATTATATTGCTTAAAATCTATATGACTATTTATTTTTTCTTAGGTGCTGAATGTACGCACTCTCCGAATACATCTTCAAGTGCCTCTCCTACAGCCTCATTGTATGTAGGGTGTGCTCTCATAGCCTTTAGAAGCTGATCTACCGTAAGTTTTATTTGCAATTGCGGTTCCAAACTCTCCTATCATATCAGTAGCTCTTGCACACATCATCTGTGCTCCGAGCACTTCTTTGCTTGCTTTATCTGCGAGTATCTTTACAAATCCACGCTCTTCTTTTGAAATAAGTGATTTACCGTTGGCACTCATCATAAACTTTCCTACACTTATTTCTATACCCCTTGCCTTGGCATCAGCTTCCGTAATACCTATAGAAGCGATCTCGGGATCTGTGTATACACAGCCGGGTACCAAACTTAAGTCAATGCTTCTTTCTTCTCCTACAAGTTCCTCTGCAAGGCATATACCCTGTGCACTTGCAAGGTGTGCAAGCTGTAGGCCCTTTACAAGATCGCCTATCGCATAAACTCCGGGCATTGAGGTCTTAAAATGCTCGTCTACTATAACACGTCCACGCTCCATTTCAAGCTCTACACCTTCTCCAAAAAGCCCCTCTGTATTCGGAACTCTACCTACTGCACAAAGCACATACTGTGCTGTGATTTTTTCTTCTTTTTCTTTTTCCATATAGTGGCAACTTAATCCGTCCGCTTCCTTTTCTACTTTGCTTACGGATACACCTGTATGTATATCTATATCTCTTTTCTTAAGTATAAGCTTAAGATTTTGAGATATATCCTTATCCATGTTTGCAAGTATGGAAGGCAGTGCCTCAAGTATGGTTACCTTGGTTCCAAGAGCTGAGAATATGGAAGCAAACTCAACTCCTATTACTCCTCCGCCTATTATGGCAAGGCTCTTAGGCACCTTCTCCAATTTGAAAAGATCATCACTTGTAAGTACTCCCTCATTATCAAGGCCCGGAATAGGTATAAGTGCCGGTTTTGAACCCACTGCAAGTATTGTGTGTTTTGCTTCGTAGCTTCCTGCACCCTCTCCATCAGTAACTGTTATGCTTCCATCCTTTTCAAGTCTGCCCTTGCCCTTAATATAAGTTATTGAATTGGTTTTAAAAAGGTGTTCAACTCCTGTGCAAAGTTTATCTATAACATCCTGCTTGTAAGCAAGAATCTTCTCATAGTCATAGCTTACACCCTCTGCATAAATACCGTATTCAGCGGCTGCCTTTATCTCTTTATATACAGAGGTTGCATGTATCATAGCCTTTGTGGGTATACACCCTCTGTTTAGGCAGGTACCGCCTACCCTGTCTTTTTCAATAACGGCAGTTTTAAGTCCGAGCTTTGCCGCCTTCAGTGCAGCAACATAACCTCCCGGACCTGCACCTACGACTATAAGGTCAAATTTATTTTCCATCATGTCTCCTTACCGTTTACTGTATTACTTGATAAAACATAACCAAGCTAAAGCTCGCCTGATTTTTCTATCGGTATACCAATGCTTTTTAAACATCAGTATACCGTATTTATTAAGACCGACTCAGATATCTATAGATCTAATTCTTCAAACCACAAAAATTATATCTTTCTTCATAGCCTTCTCAGACTCATCTAAAAGAGAAACTCCCTCCAGTGCAGAGCAGATTTCTCTTCTGCTATACTTGCAATTTTTCAAACCTGTTCAAGTCTCGGTACAAATTCAGTCTTCATAGCATCTGAAAACATAGCTATATCTTTTATAAATCCGCTGTCTACATTAAACTGTATAAGTAACTGCCCCCATTCAAAGCGTTTTTGAAACCTCATGCTGAAAGTCTATTCTTTTACCGAAGATCACATCCCATGAAGCAAAATGTGCTGTACGTTTTTCTATATCTTTTTGATCAAGATCTTCAAACTCTATAACATTTGCCTTCAATTTATAAACCTCTTCAAATGCTTCAAAAAGACTTTTCTTTAAGCTCTCAAGTGTTATATCTTTATTAAAATCTGTGAGGTTTGCAACTCTTGACCTTACCGAATCCACTCCCTTTGATTTGAGCTTTTTCTTTGGAAACGGTAAGATACTTTGAGAGTTCGTCAATATTTACATTGAACATTATGGTTCCATGGTGATAACACTGTGAGCCTGTTTCATAAAAGGCATTTCCCGAAAATTTCTTTCCGTCTATCAGTATATCATTGCGCCCTGACTTTACAGCTGTAATTCCAAACTTGGCACCGCTTCTATTATTACCTGTAATTGTTTATCAGATTATAGTTGTCCTTATTTACAAGAAAGGTAAAATTAAGATTGCCAAGGTCGTGGTATACCGCTCCGCCTCCTGAAAGTCTTCTTACTATAAAACCGTCATCCGCTTCAGTTTACTTACAAGACATTCCTTCCAAGCATTTTGATTTCTGCCTATTACAATAGTATTCTATTTTGCCAAAGATACAGTATACATTGATTCTTTTCACAATTAAGCAACAAATGTTCTTCAACTGCAAAGGTTTTTATAGGGGTAAGTCTGTCGACTTTCTATATATGATGATTTTTCTATCATTATTACTATCCTCTACTTTTTGAAATTTATATTTAATACTTAGGGATACCTTAGTACAGGCATCCCTTTTACACAGTATCACATAATATTCATCTCAAACTTTAAGGCTCTTGTCTATAGATTTTTACCATTTGTATCTGAGAATCGGATCTCTTGCCGCCTTAACTTCGTCAAGTCTTCCTACAGGTGTGGTAACAGGAGCTTCATGTAGGCTTCAGGATTAGTCTGCGCCTCCTCATAAAGTTTTCTGAATACTGCTATAGCATCATCAAGTGTTTCTTTTGACTCGGTTTCTGTAGGCTCTATCATTAAAGCTTCATGTACTATAAGCGGGAAGTACATTGTTGGTGGATGCATTCCGTTATCAAGCAGTGCTTTTGCTATATCCATAGCGGAAACTCCCGTCTTGTAGCTTTAAGTCCTCAAGACTCATAACAAACTCATGCATACATACTTCGTCATAAGCCATGGTATAAAGGTCTTTTAATTTATCCATCATATAGTTTGCATTAAGTACCGCATTCTTGCAAGCCTGTGGTACACCTTCCTTACCAAGGGTCTTTATATAGGTAAGAGCTCTTACCACTACTAAGAAGTTACCGTAGAAAGCCTTCATATCACCTATACTCTTGCTTTGCTTAACGAATTTCTTCTCGCTGTCACCTTCTACAAGTGCACCCGGCATAAAGTCTACAAGTAAGTTCTTGCAGCCTACAACTCCGCTTCCCGGACCGCCTCCACCGTGAGGTGTTGAGAAGGTCTTATGCAGATTAAGATGTATTACATCAAAGCCCATATCTCCCGGTCTTACCACACCATAACGGCATTAAGGTTAGCACCGTCATAGTAGTTAAGTCCGCCGCAGTCATGCACAAGCTTTGTTATCTCAAGTATGTTCTTATCAAAAAGTCCTACAGTGTTAGGGTTGGTAAGCATAAGTCCGGCTATATCGTCACCCAAAACAGCCTTGAACTTTTCAAGGTCTACACAGCCGTCCGGAGCTGACGGAACGGATACTACCTTGTATCCTGCCATAGTCGCACTTGCAGGGTTTGTTCCGTGTGCTGAGTCGGGAACTATGATCTTAGTCCTCTTGGTATCCTTTCTGCTTTCATGATATGCCTTTATAAGCATAAGTCCGGTAAACTCACCATGTGCTCCGGCTGCCGGCTGCACTGTAAGTCTGTCCATACCTGTAATCTCACATCAAATGCTTTTCAATAGTCTGTATAACCTCAAGGCAACCTTGAACCGTATGCTCAGGCTGAAGGGGATGTATCTCTGCAAATCCCGGTAAAGCTGCCATATCTTCATCTATCTTAGGATTGTACTTCATAGTACAAGATCCCAAAGGATAGAATCCGTCATTGACACCTCTTGATTTTTAGCAAGCTCTGTAGTGTCTGCTAAGTTCTGTTTCTGAAAGTTCCGGAAGATGTAATTCAAGTTCTCTTTTATCCTTAGCCGGTACTTCAACCACATCTACATCACAAGGAGGAAATAAAGTACAGCATCTGCCGGCTCTGCTTTTTTCAAATATTAACATTACTTCACCTCCTTTAAGATACTTACTGCCTTATCTATACAGCATTTTCCGTTAACCTCTGTACAGCACCAAAGTATTCTCTTATCATCAGAGGATAACCTGCCCAGGATTCCATTTTCCTCAAGTGCCTTAAGTGCTTTTTCGGAAGATACTTCGGATGTTGTTACAAACTCATGGAAGAAGTCAGCCTTGTACTCAGGCTTGAATCCTATCTTTTCAAGTTCTTTTGCCATGTAATGTGCCTTTGAGGTACAAAGTGTTGCAACTTCCTTAAGTCCTTCTTTTTCCTACTGCTGCAAGATACACGCCTACTGCCCAACGCACAGAAGTGCCTGATTGGAGCATACATTGCTTGATGCCTTTTCTCTTCTTATATAGCTGCTCTCTTGCCTGCAGTGTAAGTACATAACCTGTTCTACCCTGCTTATCCTCAGTCTGACCTACTATTTATTCTTCCCGGAAGGTTTTCTCTTAAGTTCTTCAGTACAAGCCATAAAAGCCTAAATGAGTCCGCCGAGACGCAATGGGAAGACCAGTGGCTGTCCGTCTTACGCTATATCACTGCGTATTCTCTAGGTGTCTTTATTATTCAAGTGATATAGGATTTACACTCATAGCATACTTTGCGCCTGCTTCATGTGTAATATCGGCTATCTCTTTTGCAGACTCAAGATTTCCGTAGTAGTTAGGATGCTGTATAAATACACAAGCTGTAGCAGCGTCTGCATGAGCCTTTATGTATTCAACATCTGTAAGTCCGTCCTTTTCAGGTATCATCTCAACTTCCATACCGTTGCCGTGGCAATAGGTCTTGATAGTTGATATGGTATCAGGGTGCATAAGTGATGAAATTAAAGCCTTTGCTCTCTTTCTTTCACGGCACATAGCTACCGCTTCAGCTGCAGCTGATGCTCCGTCATATACTGATGCATTGGACACATCCATACCTGTAATATCAGCTATCATAGTCTGATACTCATATATTGACTGTAAAACACCCTGGCTGGTCTCTGCCTGATAAGGTGTATATGAAGTAAGGAAGTTTTCCTTTGATATAACACTGTACTAATCAGAAGGAATAAAATGTTTATAAGCTCCGCTACCTCTGAAAATAGTGAAAATACCTTGTCAGCCAGACTTGTCATATCTCAGCGAACCTCAAGTTCTGATAAACCTGAAAGGTATATTAAGCTCACCCGTAAGTTTTACTTCCTTTGGAACATGTGCAAACAAGTCGTCAAAAGATGAAAAACCTATCTCGGATAACATGGCCTTTTGCTCCGCCTCTGTATTGGGAATGTATTTTCCCATATATTACCACCTTTCTTATATTTTTATACCACCATAAAACCTATTTGGTAAATGTTTTTATTCATTTACTTTTCACAGAATGTATATCTGCCGTAAAACCATACACATTCCGTGTATTGATTTGATAAACTCAATCTAAAAATTAAAGAGTCTTTAAGAACTCCTCATACTCCTCAGCACTAAGAAGCTCTTCTTTATCTGTAACATCCTTTGCCTTAATAAACCATGCCTCATATGGTGATGAGTTGATACTTTCAGGTGCATCTAAGATTGCCTCATTAATAGCACTTACAACACCTGAAATAGGTGAGAGCACGTCTGAAACAGCCTTTACTGACTCTACATCCGCAAAAGACTCACCCATTGTAACTTCATCTCCTTCTTCCGGAAGATTTACAAATACCAAATCTCCAAGCTCTGATTGGGCATAATCAGTGATTCCTACAACAAACTCTCCACCCTCTTCTTTTTACCCATTCATGAGATTTTTGCATACAATAAACCCTTTTCTACTGACATATATCTATCACTCCTTGAATAATTATTTGGCTCTCTTAATTGCTTATCTCTCTTATAAAAAGGAAGTGCAACCACTTCTACTTCGACTTTACGACCTCTTACTTCAACTTCAAGCTTTGTACCTAGCTCTGAATATTTAGCATCAATAAGTGCCATACCTACCGGATAATCAAGATACGGGCAATGTGTTCCTGAAGTTGTGTGACCTATTACGCTTGCCGTCTGCCAAAACATCCTGCTCTTCCTTATACACCTCTACCTACTACCTTAAGTCCTACTCTCTTTTATCTTAGGCTCACCCCTTTTGCCTCTATAGCAGTTGCCTATAAAGTCAGGTTTGTCCATCTTTACGGCAAATTTAAGTCCGGTTTCAATCGGATCTATCATCATTCATCTCATGTCCGTAAAGAGGCATAGCCGCTTCCATGCCGCAGTGTATCTCTTGCTCCAGGTCCACAAGGTACAAGCCCTTCCCTGCGCCCTCTTCCAAAAGCTTATCCCACATTTGCTCGGCATACTTGCTTTCAAGGTAAGCTCTACTCCGTCCTCTCCCTGTATATCCTGTTTTGATACTATACATGCGATTCCAGCAGCTTCTCCATTACGATACCACGCGGTAATATTTCTGAGGAATACTCTCTTCTTTGGTAAGCTTTCTTGGATCTCACAGCCTTAGGACCTTGGGTGCAAGCTGTGCATAATCATCCGATACATTGGTGAAATTCAACATCTCGAACTTATGCTCAAGCATCAGATTAAAAGTCCTTCTCACGGTTTTGCGGCATTAACAACTATAAAGTGGTCATTCTCGCCTTTCTTATATACGATAAGGTCATCTACAACTCCACCCTTCTCGTTACACATAAAGGCTGTACCTCGCTTGCCCGTCACCATGTTGTCAAAAGATTGTTTGTGAGTATTTTCTGTAAATTTGCAGGGTGCATCTTACCTTTGCAGAGTACCTCGCCCATATGTGAGACATCAAAAAGTCCCGCTTGAGTTCTGACTGCCATATGTTCCTTAATAACACCTGTTTTCATACTGCAGGGAGAAAACCCGCAAATGGTACAATCTTGCCTCCTGCCTTAACATGAGCATCATATAATGGTGTCTTTGGTTTCCATAATCTGCCTCATATATAATTAAAGATTTAATCACAATCCTTTTCACTAAACAATTGTTACAATTTTGACTTGCATTTAGCTAAAGGAGTTATTGTTTTATAAAGTATATAGGCTTTAACCAATATGCTTTTGTGATATTATACATTGTATCCTAGAAATCAAAAGGTATCAATAGCTTAAATTATTTGAGCGAGATATTACGCTGCAGCGCTAGCTTTTGACAATTGGTAGTTTTTGGGACCTGATATTTATGCCAACAGTATACTGCAATGATTTATCGAGTTGGCAGCGCAAACAATAGTCAACAACTCTAAACAGTAATCGCAACTGTGTACGCCAACAATTAAACAGAAACACTCCCCCATTTCAATCCTTACTCAGCAGTGCACAATGACAAAGTTTCCGGCTTTACTTTACGGACTGCGGAGACTCGATCAGTGCTCCGCCAGCGCGAGCTGGGCTCTCGAACAGTCCTCGTCTGCCAAAGTTTTGCCAATAAGCTCTTTGTGCAGTACTAACCGCTAAAGTGAAATAGAGGGTGTTTCTGTAATCGCAACCCGCAGAAATAGCGGAATAATTGGTTTGGAGTAGACAGGTAGCTATTGTTTATATGTTGCTAAGGGGAAGTAGAGGGGAGGTGTAGCTTGAGCAACTTTTCTTTCACTTAAAACAGTTGTTCGCTTATAGTGGACTACGAACGATGATCCACTCGTTTTTGTTCTCCGGCTCCTAAATGCTGATTACAAAGCGCGGAAAAATGTTTCTCTCTCCATTTTCTCTGCATTTTCTTTGTTATTCAATCGAAGTGAGGTCGATTTGTTTCCTTGTTTTAGGCTTGCCGTTCTTGCCTAAAATCTTGTTTCCCTGTTCATCAGAAGATATTGCTCTCGTCAGCTTTTTGGAAATAGCTCTTTGTAAAATGTGCTATTTCTTCGTACTTTTCTCGCTTGCTCCCTCAATAAAACTTTCTAAAATTGCTCCTCGTTCTATCAATCTATGGTTTTGTGTCGTTCTTCGAGGCTCTCCACTTTTTCTGATTTTTCTCCTGAGTTTTCCAACTGAGACCAACTTCTTTTCTGTATTTTCAAGTTCATTTCTTTGAGTTCAATTTCCGATTTTACTAGTTCATTATCTTGCTCATAAAAATATCTCACTTTTCAAATAGAAATAAAAAGCGACTCAGGTCCCCTCTTGGTCGCTCCTCCAACTCTCAGTGTTTGATTGCTAATTGATATATTTTCTACTATGTTATTTATCTCAAAGTTAATATCAATCTGATCTTTTTCAACTTTTCGGTTTCAATCTCTATCTTGTTCACTCTTCCATTTTCATTTTGCAACTCGATGTTAGGAACAGTTATGTTTATTGCTCTTTTGTCCTATCTAATGGGGCTCTGAGTGTTCAGCCGATAAATCCTTTAGCATTGCCCTCTTTTTCCAAGAGAGATAAAGCCCATATACCTTAGATTAATCACTTCAGGTACTGCCAATCATTGTCCCGACCGATCGGTGGGATAAAACTCATGTCGGCAAACCGTCTTTACCATCCAATCTCCATCAATACATATGATATATTCATTTTCAGCTATCAGCCAGCTTTTTATCTGTATTGCCTATCGGCTCAAAACATTAGCTCTATAAACTGGAATGCACCTTTTCGGTAGTTCAGTTGCCGCTCTCTTCCCAATAGCGGCTTGAGAAACCTTGCTATCACTTGGTTTACTTCACGATTTTAACGACTTCTAATTCGTCAAGGAAACGACACATGTTTTGGCTGATGTTCTTCTATCTTCATTGATGTTTTTCAAAATTTTCATCCTATTTTTCACATTCTTCGAAATTCGTGCACATGCAGCGGGAGAGGAAAAGAGTACGCCACTAATATTCTCAATATCTGACGATAAATATCTTTCCGCCAAACGCAGTGCTTTTTATTTGTTTCGCAATTTCACCCAGATGATAATATCAAGAATAAATACTGCGCGCGTTACTAATTCTTCTTGTTTTCAACCTCATTGTTTCCCATGGAAATCCTCCAGCAAATTCTTCAAGATCTTCTATAAAAGCCATTTTACCAATATGGCTTTACAGCAAGCTTCCTTGAGAAGCGCACAAAAATATCATTCTTGATTAGTTTTTCTCTTCTGCGGTACTGAGTCATTCTCTAGTAGTAAATTTCTATGTCTAGTGTACTGTGTCGGTGATATCCGGCTCTATGCGCTTTGTTAATAGGAGTTGTAGCAGATGCATAATAAGAAATACGAAGTTACTATACTATTGCTGATGTAATTCGATGTCAGTGATACACTACGCTCGTGTACTGTCATGGTTGATATTGTAGCCTTATTACCTACTTTGTTAATATGCGTTGCGGCAGATGCATAGCTAAAGGAAATTTGAAAGTTATTGTACTGTGCTGTATATTAAATGTCGATGTCAGTACACTACTACTAGTTTTATGTATTTTTATTTAACCCTAAGCGATGGGCTTGATTTTTATGCCATGCTTTCTTGCAGATACATGTTTTCGAGTTATAGTTTTGCTTAAGCCTTTTCCTGCAATACAAAAGAAGCGAAATGTACTCTCGTATACCTCGCTCTAATCCGCTTATCATGCTATCTCCGCACAGCGGGATCTTATCTATAGCGCTGTCTGTATCACTTAAGTGCATTATATGGCAGGCTCTTTGTCAAAAGCACAGCCTATCAAGGTGCAGACATCTTTGTGGCATCCAGTGTACTGAGAAAAATCCCCCGGATACAAAGGCGGACTCTATCTTCCATGCCACCACATCGATTTGAAACTTATCTTGCCGCCTTCGAGTCTTTGAGTACTTTCTATATTGAACTTTGGATTTCTGCGTCAAAAGTGCTGCTCCCAGTTGTTGAGCTTTTTCGACTACAAGCTCTCTTATCCTTTTATCATCTGCAGACGACTTTACTAGGTTTCTTTTTATCGCATTTTGCTGGAAGTATGGAATCCTACCATAGCCTGCTTAAAATCTTCCGGCTAGCTATGTCCCTACGCTTTATATGCTCCGATATATTGGTGACTGTCCCTTACCGACTTGATGCTTTTGATGTAAATACTATAACTGTCCACCGTGGTTGCATTTTACCATTTTTCTATATGGGTATCAGCGAAAACAGTGAGCGTAGTGCAGTGTTATACTTTCCTTTCAATTTGTGTGTGCATTACCGGATATTTTCTTATTGTCTATATGCACAGATCATTGCGTCGATTAAAGTCTGCATACACCCCAAGATTGTCCAGTGCTGCAATTATCGGAGAGATATGCTGCTCGATTCTGTACATTTTTCCCCACTCCTGTATCTATAAGGAGAGTGGGGTGCCAGCCTCCAAGGTCGGTGTATATAGTACCGCGCTCCACTACATGTCTTTGATATTCATATTGTTTTTCTTTTGGCACGCTTTGATTTCATCTCCTCCTGCCACATTTGATACTTGCCAAGCATCAGTGTAGGTGTTGTCCTCAAAGCCGAATACCCGTCTCTTCAAATAATCTCTTCTCGGTCGCAAAGTGGTACTCACAGCCGAAAGTTATAAGTATACATCCGTAGAATGTGCAGTATCACACTACCGTATGCATCCTCAGCTTGGCATGCCTGTATAGACTTCTTGCACCAGCGGGCAGAAGCTTACCCAGCATGCTTAAATCCCTTTGCAAAAGCTATCTCCTTGCACCTTGCAAGAAGATCGCCGGTGTCGCCTGCTTGCGGGATAATGCTGGTGTTGGCTGCAAATATTGTCTATAGTGAGTATACTCCACAGCCTGCTTAGCAAGTACATCATCTACAGGGTATATCTATCTGTTTCTCAGTTTCTCCAAGTCCTGCGCCATTCAGTCTGCTACTCCTTATCCGGCATCCTATTCGCTTACAATGACGAAGCCTCCCAAAAGAGACTTTCGCTGTACTTACCTGCCTGCGGACGTATCGCCTTTTGCGGTTCTACGTTTCAACATTGCGATTAAGCACGTCTGGGTTTGGATTCCGTGCTATATATCAAGTGAGTCTTGTTGCCTTCATGTCGTGAAATCAAAGGTTTCCTACAGTGGTATAGCGGGCGCATCGCCGCGCAGCGTTTACCGTTCGTGCTGCACCCGCGTCAGGAAGATCGTCGCTTGTCGAACAGATTGATGCACCATGCTTAAGTTTCGCAAATGTTTAACCGCCTTTGCTACGCATTTTCAGGCTCTTCTTCACTTGGGCATAGGTTTTTCCCACAGGTTACATTGCAGATACCTGCCTCTCTGCAATTTCTCATTACAGATACTTCAAGTATCGTCGGGCGGCGGTATGCTTGCGATAACATTCCCAGATTCGGGCAGTTAGCCACCTCTTTACAAACTGTATGTGAGTTAAAGCTCCTTCATACCAGTTTCATATTACCTCATCTATAGCCTCACCAGATTATATCTTACCTTTAGCCCGATGAGGCTTTTCTCTCTTGTCATACCACCCTCCTTACGTCAAACATTGTTTTGTAAACTTACTTAAGTGCTTAATCAAGTTCTTTATTCTATGGATTGCCCGCAGTGTGTGTAACATGTTTTTCCGTAGTGAGCTGCATTAGCTTGCGGCTGTAAATCAGCAATTAAGTGTTGTTTTCACTGCTTAAATTTATCTTTATTTACTATAAAGTTATATTATTTTTCTGCCAATAATAATTAGGCATTTCCTTAGCTTAAGCGTATTTCATTTAATAAAAGCCGACACTGTGTTTACAGATATCATTAAAATACAAACTCTTCTTCATACATAACAGCTTAATTTCCTGTTCTACAGAATATTAAACTACTAAATTAATAGTAATTTATCAGGAAATCTTTGTTGTGTATAAGCCTAGTCCCTAGCATGATCGACAACGGCTATAGTTTTACCGTCTGGCGGTGAGTAGTTTACCTGGTCTAAAGCCTGTGAGCTCTAGCTTCACTGACCTCGCAACCTCTCTCGGGCAGGTAGTTGTCAGTCCCTGCCACTGTGACTTTGTCTTCTACTACATGTAACGCGTCTAAAGCCGTGGGATTGCACGTAGCATTATTCCAGCACCGCAACGGTCTTAAGTGCCTCTACATTGTCCCTTCTGCTGCGTAACTGGCAGGTACTCCGATCATGTGGACTCAGCCTGTGTTACGACCTTATCGTTCTCTATCTCGTGACGGGTTCTCAACCTTTCGCTTCACCAACTTCCTTCGGCCATGCACAGAGTACCGCTTCAACTTCATCTCAGGTCTACGGCTTGGGCATCAATGTTTCCGTTTTCCATAGCCTCCTTTATTAACTCAAATATTTCAAGCATACTTTATAATTTCGATCTTATATAAAGTTTAACTCCATAATATATTACATTATATTTTAGAACTTATAATAGGGCCACTTTGATTATATATGTTATTTGTACAGTCCTGTATTAAAAGCAAAGCTTACGTTTCTTACATTGTAAAACTGTTAACTTTTACTTTAGCTATGTCCATTAGAATATACACAGGTTCTTGAACGTCTTCCACAGACCTCTGACCGTTAAATGGATACATCTTTGCTCATCAGTGGGTTTCCACATCGCTTCTAAATCACTGTGCTCTTCCCTTTTTGTGGGTAAAAGTATGGCTGATGCTATCGCATTCCTTCAAAATGCAACTGCTGCAAATACAGTGGTGTTTTGCTGGAATCCACTCAGCTACCTGCTTTTTCCTCAGAAGTTTAGTGCAGTACTATCAAGCTGCTTTTCGACCACTTATATCACCAGACTTTTGAACACTAGAAGCTCCATTACGTGCTGATATAAAACTTTCTATATCAAACTCAGTCTTGCCAGCTTCTAATGAATTACTTTACCTATATGCAAGGAATCTGCCGCCTTTGGAATAAAAACTTTCATGTTTTATGCAGTGTTTCTGTCAAGCACTGACAAGTCAGATTCAAAAAGCAAAAGTACCGTGATGAAGCACACGTCCTGATGACTTTTGTGCACTTGAGATACCCCTATTGCTATATCACAGGGTTTTTATCCTTATGCGCCTTGACACCGAGTCTATTAAGTGCCTCTATTACGGGTCATAAAAGTCATCATAATCTATAAAACCTTGCTTTATCAGCGTATCAGGTGTAATTAATATTACAAGATCGTGATACACCGTTTCCACCGCCGCTCATTCTGCGTACTGTGGGTATACCCGCCTTTTTAAGTGCATAAGCATCAACTTCCTGCATATATTCTGATAACAACCTACTATTACGGCGAGGTTTATTCCTCCGCCTGTCAGCACCTATCATCTTTTATATTAGTAAATGTCTGCTCCTCAAAAGCTTGATTAAAAGTAGGTCTGTGAGTTTATTTATAATTGTAGCATCTTGCCTCTCCACGCTCATAAAAAGCTTTTTAGTTCTCTACCGAATACAAGACCCATGCCATATAATATCGTCCTTTTTGCACTGTCGAGCATATAATCTACAGCCTCTTTTGCTATACTTTCAAATGCTCTATTGCGCTGATTTTCTCTCAACCAATTTTAATCACTATCTTCCGCCTTACAAAGCTCTGCTTGAGGGGCGATATAACTACCACTTCTTTTTGCAAGCGGTTTTCATGTCCGTCAGTATTTCATCTATATTCTTATCGATAAAATACCTATGATAATAGAATATCGAGATAGCCTTTATCTCTTTACGGTCTCGCTTACTCCGGCGGGATTGTCTGAGTATCTATTATCAAAAGTACGTCCTTATCCATAATTTCAAAACGAGGCTTGCCGATGTACCCTTTTTAGACATCGCTTTATATCTTCGTCACTTCTTACAAAGCCCTTTTCAGTAGGTATGCTACCTTCTACGGCAAAGTATAGCATTACCCGGTTGATATAGACCTATGGCTTAAATCTATATCTTTTACTCTTTATAATCAAACTTGCTTTTGCTCAAGACTTACTTTTCTAGATTTTCTATCTTTTCAATCTCACTTATAATCAGTTTACAGCCCTTCTCTGCATGGCCTTCTCAACATGCACTGGCGAGTATTCTACCATCTACTACCTTTGTTCCCTTTTTATAATTCCAGCTTTTCAAGGCTACTCCGTAGCTCCCAACCAATATGTAACCCTATCTATAGTAGTTATCAGGGTCACTTCCGGAGCATTTTCATAACATTGGTAGAATCAACCTTCCATGATCCGGTTTCAAGTATACTTCTCCACAGCCTTCTTTATAAAAATACTCGAAAGCGGCGGCAGTAAGCACCTCAGCGACTTGCCCCTCCTCCTTACTCTCTAGCATATCTCTTACCTTAGTTATAAGAGCAAATTCTTTATCATCTATATCTTCAGTTTATCCCAAAATCTTTTCATTAATTCTCATAGATGCGGTGAAGTAACATACGCCGTTTATAGCCCGCCTGAGACAAAACCCTCATAAACACGCACATACCGAGCCTTTTCCGTTAGTTCCGGCTACATGTATGAATTTGAGTTTATTTTGGGGATTTCCCATGGATCAAAGGAGTTCCTGAGTTCTTGACAGCCCAGTTTTGAACCTACTAAAGCCACCTCATCGAAGCCATTCAGGGTTTTATCATAAGTCATTAACTATTCTCCTCTTAAGACAATTCTTTTCGTCAGACATTTGAGACCGAGCGCGAAAATCACTGCGCCTCAAGAATAGGTATTATAGTGTATACCCACTCTGATAAAACAATCCCTTAAAAAGGTATTTCCATATTACGGAAGACTAATATGTAGTCAAAAAGCATTTTACCTATTATATTAACTAAGTGTGATCTAATATCTTTATATAGCTTGGATTCTTAACTTATATGTTTCTTATGAGCCTGCCACTACGGCCCTGCAACATAGGTGCAAGCATCAAGGTATATAAAGCACTGACCTCTTGTGCCTTTTCTAAAGTCGCGGCAGCACCTGCAAGCATGCGGACTAAAGGTCCGAACACAAACCCTGCAAGCATGCAGTTTGCACATCAAGCTCAAGCCTACCGAAGGTGTGGGCTGAAATAAAGAAATCTTATAAGTACTGCTTATAGCATGTATAAAGCATACGAGAATAGCGCATTTGTCACCGATATTTAACTGGTTTTCAGTTGATTATTTAACATAGACCTCCTCATGTTTATCTACTACATGAAAGGATATGATGGCTGTCTTTTTAATCCAGATGTCTGCAGCAGGATGAAAATTGAATCGCATATTATAAGGTAATATATTCGTCCTTTTGACAACTCCGCCAAAGACACTACTCACTCAATTCTCTGCTCCTGCTAACAAATAATTGCATATTTATTATTTGGTTGCATATTTTTAGATATTATCACAAAAAGATCCTTGTATCAAAGAGAGTTTTATTAATATCACTATTTTTCTAAAAATTAGAAGTGGCAATTATAGTGTATCAAACCTATAAATTCAGAATTTGCAAAAATCTTATTGCACTTTCTCATGTAACAGAATATAGTATCTCAAGTCATTAAAGGGTTATTGTAGAAGAGTAAAATATTTTCACTTTTTAGGTATGGTTTTTGTCTACTACTATCTGCTTGTGCAAACAACAAAAGCAAGTAAAAAGCCAAAACAAACAATGTTATTGAATACAGCAACTAAAATTCAGAAGAAAGTCAAAAGAAATAAACAACACTAGTCCGGAATAAAGTCAGGCTCTATTGACAACTTTTTTAACATGTAAATCAATTTATTGAGATAGCACAGGGACAAAACCTGCTAGGTGATTTTACAGATAAAGACCCTGCAAGCGCAGTCTATGATGTCAATGCCCTTTCTGAAAAGCTGGACTGCAAAATATCCTGACTTTATCAGTTTATAATTGTCGTATAACATCTTACAGTCTTTATAAAGACTTTATAAAAATAAACACAAGTCCTGAAATAAGGATGAACTTTTTATTTATGGATCTTGAAGCGCTTGATGAGACAATTCCACCAGTAGGTACAGCTGAGGTATGAATAAGTTTGGGGCATTTTTATTTCAGTATACTTACTGAGAAAAAGCCCTGATGTGAACAACATATTGCCAACATAGAAAAGAGTCTGAAAGACAGACAGATAACATTTACCGACAATGATAAAGGCAAGCATGGTAAGCGTATGGATGCTGCATGTGGCATAGACGACCCTCGGCTTTTTATAGGACATATGGGGGTCTTACAGAACACCGATAAGGATTTTTACTTTATAGAAAAGCTTTCATTTTCAAGAACCTTACAGGTTATAAGATTTAATAATAAGAAGGGTAAATAGATTTACCTTGTGAAAATGTGATGTAGACCCCTCAGATGAAAGGACCAAAACCTATTTTATCTTTGAAAGCGGAGTCCGATGCAGGTATAACCGGGTACAGCATTCTCAAAATAGATATCAAATACTAGATATTTTTCTGAGTGTGTATATCAAAAACACAGCTATAGTTTGTGCTACACTTAGGATTTTGATATGTGACAGTCAGTAAAAGAAAGCAAGTTACTGCTGTGCTTATTCGAAAGCGGTACAATGTATTAGTGACATTTTAATTAATATCGAAATAGTATATTAAATCTCAATTCTCTTTATTATATATTTATTACAATCTATTAACACGATAGTAGCCAGACCGATTATCAGCGATATTATACTGACAAAATTGCACCTTCCCTTGATGTACAAAACAAGCAGGGTAAGTACCTGTGTCTTACAGATGATGATTTATCTTTATCAATATTCTCATTTTTGATCAATGGTCAATAAATATCTCCCTCTCGAAAAAGCCGGATCAATTCTTATCCACTATTTCTATAGAATAGTAAGTTTTTGAAGTCAGCATATATACGGATGTATATCAATGAAAATGCCATATATACCGCTACATACAGGGGCAAAAGCCTTGTATGCATATTTAAGCCTTTGGCAGGTTGTCAGTACCGGAAGGCAGCACGAAATGTATGAGCTGAGTAAAATCAGAGCCAAAAAGAATACCGTAATTATTTGTGAACGATCGACTGCTTTATTTCTACTCATTCCTGCCTTTTGCATAATCTCAAAGCGTTTCTTATCCTCATAGCCTTCAACTAATTGCTTATAGTATATTATCAAGACTACCGCAATCGTAAATACAATGCAAGCAATATGCCCGAAAAGAACATTCCGCCGTACACAAGCCTAAAACTCAACCTTTCATTTCCACACTTTCTATATATAGCCTTTTGTGTTTGTTTCTTCTTTTAGTTTTATTAAAAATCAAGCTGTGCTTTGGAAGGACATTCGAGGATCAAATGCCTTTATATAACTTTTGCAATGTATCAAAAGCCTGGAGTCAAATACTTTTGAAGCGGCAATTACTTCTTCTTTTGAAGGGAAAATCGAGTAATGGTCTTTTGATCGATCCTGTTTTGAGATATCACTGCATTTTCCAGCCTATTAAACACTCAGACTTATCTCTCCCATATTTAATTCATCACACTCCAAGCTTATCTCCTCCCAAAAGTATATCTGCCCCTGTTCCAAGCGGTGCAAGGTCTATATATACTATGATAATCAACCGCTAACATATTGATTTGTCCGCGACGCTCATAAGTGCTTCACCTGTCATGTTGGTAGTAAACCCCATCAAACTCAAGCAGATCATTTTCACAAGAGACACTTACAAAGCTGAATTATATGCAAATGAATACTCATTTGCAATTAGCAATATTCATACCGGAACTTAAATCTCCACCTTCTCATCAATTACTTTTCTAAGTTCTTCTTTACCGTCATTATCGGCAGATATAACTATATTTCTCGGATATCTGAACTAAGAATCCTCGCCGCCGGCATAAAGAAATGACGGCAGCCGAAACTACAACAAATTACCACAGTTGAAAGTATACAAAATATTTTGCCAAGTCCCACAGCATTTGTGTCTTATTCGATAAGACCGAGATCATGCTGTAAAATGCATGAAGTCTTGTGGTAAAAAGCTCTTGCTCTGCAATATTTTAAGCAGTAAAATACTTACCTGCACAAAGCAAATATAAGTACCTATCATTACAAGCACGGCTGCCACGAAAAATATTGCCATAGCCTTCAGAGGCATTTTTGTAGTTGCTGCCAGTAGTAGGCAATTACAATAGAGGCTATTCCAAACACCGAATATATAAGTTACGTGTGCCGCCTCGCCTCTTTTAATTGGTAAACAGGTTTATCGGCTTTTGCAAAAAGTATCTGCATTGCACTATTTACATATACTATTAAAAATATTATTACAATCTGAATGAGCCAAAATATCCCCACAAAATCAGGCATATATGAAGCAGGTATTTTTACACCTATAATATTAAAAATATACTCAGCAATCTTATAAAATACAGTACCTATAAAAATCCCCAAAGTCATTACTGCATAGTGCAGTGTGAAAGTTCTCACACACAAGGATTTTAAGCAGATGCTTTTTGCGTACCCAGCATATTATAAAAGTGCAAATTCATTTTCCTTCTCTTCATTTACACTGTTGGTGTAGAAAATAAATATAAGCTGCAAACATTCCCACTACAAAATAACACTATTGAAAGTATATTATTAAGCGTGCCCATTCCTGATAATTTTTAAGCTCTTTGCTTGATTTAGAAACCAGTATTATGTAGTACAGTGCCACCATTCGGTGCAGAGTAAGTACAAAGGGATGTAACTGTTTATTATTTTTCAGTATAGTTATCGATAATTTTTCTATATAAACTTTTTGGCATGAGTTACTCCTATCTTGTAAGCATACTGAGTGTTTTCAGTGATCTCATCATACATTAAAGTATTGCTTTTATCGGCTTTCCATACTTGGTGAAAGATTTTACCGTCTTTATATAAACGCACTCTTTTTGCATATGATGCAGCCTTTGTAGAATAGAGTAACCATAAGTATTGTCTGTCCGTTTTCATGTATTTGCTCAAAAGCAGTTTAAGAGTTCTTCGGAGGGTTTTGAATCCAGTGCTCCTGTAGGCTCATCTGCCAGTATTAAAAGCGGTTTTTGTAATAATCGCCCTTGCTATGGCAGTCCTGTGTTTTGCCCTCCGATAGTTCAAGGGATATTTTTTACGCGGTTTCAAGTTTTCAACTGCTCTACAGCAGGTTTAAGCGATTTTTCCATTTTCTTCAAAACTTTTACCTGACCGGTACCAGCGGCGGCGAGTATATTTATCGCATATATTAAAAGGTATCAAGCGAGGTTGATTCCTGAAATATATAGCAAAGATTATCTCGTCTAAACTTCATCATTTCATTTCCTCGCCTAATCCTTAAAATCCCTTCCTCCAACAATATATGTGCCGTTATTAGGTTTTATCAAACGCATGGCTAACGGTTTAAGAGGAGTAGTTTTTCCGCTTCGCTCTCTCCCATAGTGGCAATAAACTCTCCCACTTATCTACAGAGAAATTAATATCTTTACAGTGCTAGCATGTTTCTTCCTTGGAGTATTTACTTATGTAGGTCTTTTTAATCCTTGCTATGCTAATAATGCCATACAGCCTCCTTTTGCATCGTTTTCTATTATGTACCATAGTGAGACTCTTGCAGTTCCATAAACATGGCTTTGAAACACATATAAAACTTATAAACTTACAATTGTATGTGGTTTGGCTTACAAGCCCTATCCGATATATATGCAGCATAAGCGGCATGGGTGCCTTATTTAGCTCTGAGTATCTCAAGCGTGAATAGATAAAGGCCTGTGAGATCTGCACAGCGATAGCCCTATACCTGTGGATTTGCTCTGCAGTCTACCATTTGCCCGGTGATGTATCCGAACTCCTGCCTATGCGTGGCGGATCCTCGGCTGCTCTACCTGTACCGCTGTACTTTAGTAAAAACCGAATACTCTTCCTATGCAAATCATTTTGGGTCAAAAATTCTCCATCTTTTCTCTTATCTTTGAATTCCTAGCGCTGATTCCGCCTTTATTGGTATACTTTCGAGGCATTTGACAAAAGTTGCTCGAGACATAAAACAAAACCACGCTCATCACTCAATGCTTATATCAGGCGCCTCGTAGTCAAGTGTAAGTTTCTTTTGTATGATATGTGCGAATATTTCCTTATGAGGTCTTTATAAGCATATCAGAGTATTCTCTAAATAAATAATCGCTGCTTTTGAGGTTTAATCTCATGTATAATTAAGTAACAAATCAACATATCCTCTATACGAAAATCTCTTCTTGTACCTGTGTTCGAAGTTTTGGGCAGCTCCGCCTCCAAAGTTTAATTACAGATATGGGCATTTTTGTCTGATGTGTCCAAACCGGTATAGAAATTTTGCATTTCTGAAAAATCATTATCTTTCTTTTCAACTCTCTCATCTAGTCTCTTTGCAGTCTCATACAATCCTTTTATATTCAGATAATCATATACGATAAAAATACCATAAAAGACAAATGAAAGAAAGATCCGCTATAGTAAGGGATCCGGTTTTAAATGCACTATATGCGGGTAGGCATATAAAATACAGTGCCTATATAACATAATCTTCTTCTTGTGTATATACTTAGCTTTTATATATTAAAATCTTTATTTAACATAATATCAAACTCCTCTTTTAGTTTTTATAAAATCAGGATCTTTAAGCTTTCCAAAAGTGCTCTTAGCCTTGAAACATTGACAGTTAAAATATTGTCTGCATCTATAACAAGTCCCAAACTGCCAAAGTTTATTCATAATTTCTTCCACCACTTACCACATTTGCTTGTTTTTCTACATAAGCACTTCAATATACAAAACTCATTCTTACTTAGCTCCATCTCCTGCCCATGTATGAGACACTCATGTTATCTATCTTTAATATAACATTGTCATTCAAATTCATTCTCCAAGTTAAAATCATACTTCGCCTTAAAAAGCCAAACCTTGCTCTCAAGTATGTCAAGCTCAAGGGCTTTACTTATAAAATCATCCGCCCCATATTGATAATATAATAATGTTCCTTACTCTCAGTGGATGATATAATATATTAGTATTTTGAGAGATGCCTTCTTATCATATGCACCAATGATAACCGTTAAATATAGGTAAATTTGACCATCTATCGCCAAGCAAATGCGGATTTATAGCGGCAAAACTCATCCATTACATTATCCTCAACACAAAATGCGCCTATCACTTGGTGAGGGAACTCTTTATAAGTCCTGCCAAGGTCAAATCATCTTCAATAATCATAATCTTATACATAACAAACGCCTGCATATGCAATGCTAGCTACTACTCAGTATAACATAACAGCCTCTCATTTCTATTAAAGTGAACTTACAATATTGTTTCCCTGCCTTTTCTATACTTATAATTACCATCTTGGTTTAGTGACAGAAAATTTCCTTGTACTTCAATCTGTATATGCGTTTAGGCCTCGATAGAAAGCTGAGTCACAATTCCACTAAGACCGCCACTGAAGCGAGGCGGACAAGTAAGTTCCTCGGTCTGTGTGAATTTGTCAAATGCTTTTGAAAGGTCTCTTGCTCAGATTAAAGTACAAGGAAATTATTTTCAATCAAAACATCTCTAAGATAAATTAAAGTACAAATTATTATTTTTCTGCAGCTCCTCAAAATTAATGATCCTGTCACTCAATTTCTCTTTGCCAAGGCATGAGTTATGAGTAACCGCAAGCAATCCTATATATATCTCTACACCTCCTGCTTTACAATAACATCCCAGATTGCAGCTTGAGTAATAGCATCAAGCATGGGTAGCTCGTCTCATCCGCTAAGATATACTTGAGCCTTAGGGACCCAAGGCTCCAGCTATACAAAACCTTTGCAGCTCTCCTCCCGCTAAGCTCTGAAGGCCAGCTGTGTAAGCCAACTTTTTGTATTCCCAAAGCCTCTATAGTCTCATCATTATCTATATCCGTGCTTCTTTAAGAATCTTGCCTCATATGCCACTTAGGGATTGACCGCCTTTTCCAGTGCTGATATACCTCGTCTGCACAGGGCAATATCCGCTTTTGGCAGCGGACTGTTATTAAAAAGCACTTCTCCTGAGTCAGGGTTTTATGCCATAACCTGCCAGTATTTTTGAAAAGTGGGACTCTCCCGCAGCGAAGGTCCTATGAGAGATACTATCTCATCAATTCCGAAACTCATGCTGCCATTATCCAATATTTTTATGTTGTTTATTATATGGAAAATGTATGTTTTGGCTTCAAGCACAATCTTTATCTCACACCTTCCTTAATTTGATGCCGGCAAGGCGGGCCGCACTCTTCACATTCCAAAGCAAGTTTTTCACTTGTCTATCGCCCTCAAATTTATTTTGGCGAGTGCTGCCCTACAGCCCTTGTATATGCTGGGTGCTTATACTGTCATCACCCTTTTAAAAGTCTTCCACTTTTAGGTTTCCCAAAATAGTACCGCTCAGCAAATATAGAGGTTCTGTCTGCCACTGCAAACCAAGTCCACATCATGAGTAATTAAAAGCACTCCCTTGCCCTCATCCGCAAAATCTCTAAATACATTAAGTATCTCCGCCGCAAGCTTGGGATTAAGTCCCGGAGTAGGCTCATCCAGCTATTATCAGTTTGCATCATCCACCACGCTGCTCATTATAAGTGCTCGCCTTGCATACCTCCGGATAATTGAAAGGATACTTTTTCTTTTGTCTTCTTTTTAGATAAATTAAATTTTTCAAGCAGTTCTTCCGCCTTTTTCTTATCATAACCTTTACCGAATATTTGTGCTTAACTTTGCTTAAAGGATCAAGATAGGCTATTGACTGGGGTATAAGACTTATTTCCTTCCCCCTTAACTTTTTTATGAGTTTCTTGTCAAGCAGTTTTCCCTCATAGAAGATCTCTCCTCCCTTTATAGCATTTTCGGGGAGTATATCCATAACAGCATGAGCAAGCAAACTCTTACCGCTGCCTGAAGAACCTACCACTGCATGTATCTCTCCTGCTTTAACCTCTATACTCATGTGGTGTATGGTATCTTTTATAATTTGGTTAAGCAAGCGATCATACATTTTAAAAGATATTGTTAAATTTTTCACTTCAAGCATACCTACTCCTGTCCTGTCTTAGGATCTATTAATCTTTTCAGAGTTACCGCCTATACCGTCAAAAAGCATTACCACCGAAAGTAAAAGCAGACCGGGGAATACCGCAAGCCACCACATTCCCAAGGTAATATATCCATAGACCGAAAGTATAACACCTATAGCCGGTTGCTCAAGCGGTATGCAGAAGCCCAAGGTGAAGTGATGCCTCATGTAAGATGGCATGAGGAGAACAACAGCACTAAGCCTACAAAAATTGCGCGTATATGCGGTTGTATATGTCTTACGGCTATTCTGGGCGGTGACTGTCCAAGCTCTTGCCTGCACAATATATTGATTGGTCTTAAGTGCAAGTATCTCAGCCCTTACTATTCTTGTAAGTCCCGTCCAGTGAGTAACCGCAACACCTATAAGTATTCCCTTAACTCCCTTGCCCACAAGGGTTGATATGAACATATGAAGATAAGGTGCGGCTTTCCTGAAAGATCCACAAGCCCAGTATTGCCGAATCGACCTTTTTACCGGCGGTCGCTGCCAGTCCCAAAACCACAGCAAAGTACTCGAGCTTTACCAAAGAGGCTATAAGTCCTATCCATATACTGGTTGTCATACCTTTTAGGGATCTGAAAAACATATCTCTTCCAAGCCAATCAGTTCCGAATATATGCTCAAGAGACGGCGGAAGGTTTTTTTGAGCAAAGTTGCTTCCGTAATGACTTTCATTAATAAAACTTCCTACAATCATTATCGCTAAGCAAAAACAAAGTGCAGAACACCAACATAAATATAGTTTTTGTACGCAAATTGATCTCAAATTTATTTTTCATGCTGTGCCTCCTTTTATCCTCGGGTCTATCACCGGATAAAGCAGATTCTGCTATCATATTTCCGATAAATACTATTGCACCGGTAAACATGGTTATTCCCAGTAAAAGAGGTAAGTCTCCCTTTACACCTGCTGCCACCGTAACACTTCCAAGCCCTGCGTATGAGAATACATTTTCCGCAAGTACCGAACCTCCGAAAAGCTCGCTTATTGAAGCAAACTGCAAAGGTAACAGCCGGTAAGGTATGTTTCTTATTCCATGATTTTTTAATATGGCAAATGTAGACTCGCCTCTGGCTCTTGCAAAAAGAGCATACTCACTGTTCCACACTTCTATCATCTTCTCTCTTGTATGCAGGGCTATACTTGAAATACCTATAATACTTAAGGTAAGTGCGGGAAGTATGAGGTGGTAGATCCTATCCCATACGGTAACACTTGCCGCCGCCTTTCCTATCGGAGCCGAAAGTCCTATAGGAAATATCTTAAGCTGAACACTGAATACTAATAAGAGTAGTATGCCTATCCAAAAGGTCGGCGTAGACGAGAGTATATAGCAAAATGTTCTGATTGCCTTATCTAAGATGCTGTCTCTGTATGTGGCTGCCAAAATACCCAGAATAAATCCGAGTATTCCCGAAAAAAGGCACGATACAAACATCAACCAAAAAGAATTCTTCACATTTTCCGCAATAACGTCTATTACCGGTCTTGAGTAAACTATAGAGTCACCCATGTCTACCTTTTAAGCATGGAAGATACCCCATTTACCGTATCTTTCCAAAGGGGGGTCATTAAGACCCCATTTTTGAGATATGTATTCCATCTGCTCGGGACTTGCCAGGCTCTCGGCTCCCACATAGGCTCTTACCGGATCTATAGGGGAAAGCTGTGCCAGAGTAAATGTAAGTATAGATAGAGCAATAATCAAAGACAAAGCCTTTATTACTGACTTAATCGTATATTTTAATGTTGCCACAAAATCCTCCTGACTATTTCTTGTAATCCCATTTTTGGTAATATTTTCCATAATAGCTATACGTGGTCATGAGGAAGTACTATATCTCCGCCAAGATCCATACCGTCTCTTATTATATACACATGCTTTGCATAGCATATAGGTATGTACACAGCGTCTCCAAGTACGCTTGGACCCTCAGTTCCATCCCAAAGAGCCTCTCTCCAATATCCTATAGCCTCTTCTTCCGTCTTTGCACTTACTGCTTTTTTAATATATTCGTCTGTCTTTTCGTTCTTATAGCATATTACATTGTTCCAACCGCTTTGATTGTAAGTCTCACCGTCAAAAAGTTTCTTTATACCCATAGGGTTGTACTGTCCGCCGCCAAGTACTATTGCTTGAGATTTTCCAAGTTTTTTTATCTCATCCCAATCCTTACCTGTAGGTTTGATTTCTATTCCAAGCTCTTTAGCCTGCTGCTCTACACCTAAGGCTACCGCCTGTCTTTCCTTGGCACTTGCACCGTAGAGGAGTTCAAAGCTTGCTTTAACTCCGTCTTTTTCACGAATACCGTCTGCTCCTACTACCCAGCCTGCATCATCAAGTATTTTCTTAGCCGCTTCCACATCACCGTCTTTGATATTGGCAACTTCATCCGCTATACCCCAAGGGAATTTTGCAAACATATCAAAAATAGGTTCACCATAGCCTGAAAGTACATCATCAACTATCGCCTTTCTGTTTAATCCTATAGTTAAAGCCTTCCTTATAGCTAAGTCGGAGGTTACATCATTACCCATAGGATCACCTTGCTCGGTTGTATTTCCGCTCTTTATACAGGGCATTGAAAGTATACGATAATCATAGCTTTCCATAGTCTTAAAACTGTATCCCTCCACAGGGCTTTCTGCCATAGAGTGATCTACTAAAGCTATATCGACTTCTCCCGCCTTTGCGGCTGCAAAAGCCGAACTTGACTCCATAAGTATCATTACAAAGCGTTTGAACTTCATCTTCTCGCCGTAGTAATCATCATTTCTCTCCAGTATAAGCTGCTGCCCCTCATCGTATTGCACAAATTTTAAAGGTCCGCTTCCTATAGGATGCTTAGCATAGGTCTCACTATTAACATAGGTCTTTTCAGGCACTATTCCAAGTGCGGCTGACACATATAAGAAAGATGAAAAACGGCTCGTCTCATTCTAACTCTACCGTAGTATCGTCTACTGCCACAGCCTCTTTAAGATTGCTCAGATCCAGACTTCCGCCTATTTCCTTAGTATTGTTAAAAGTAAATGCCACATCTGAAGCTGTAAGCTTGGAACCGTCATGGAACTTTACATCATCTCTTATCTTAAAAGTCCATGTAAGGCTGTCATCACTTACACTGTAATCAGTAGCCAGATCTTTTTCTATTGAAGCACTTTTTATCTTCATAAGTTTGCTTTGTATAAGCGGTTCTCCATACTCTCCCCAGCCTGCACAAGGATCAAGGCTTCCGAAAATCTCAGCAGCTATTCTTACCTCTTCCTTATCTTCAAGACGCTTTGCACTTGATTCTTGTGAAACCGATTCTCCCGTACCGCTGCCTGTAGCTGTAGTAGAATTTGAAGAAGAAGAGCAGGCACTGAGAAACAGTGCGGCACATATACCCAAGGACAATACTCTTTTTATTTGCTTTTTCATAGCATTACCTTTCTGAGCCCTAAATAGTCAGAATTCCGGATTGACCAAGCACCGTGAGTGAGGTCAATCGAATTTGTCAGGTGTAAACTATCTTTAAATAACTATTTCGTACAAAAGCACATCTGTGTTAGAATTAGGTGTTCCTGCACTGATTTGAGATAGATTGCTAATTAGATGAGTTCAATCAGAATTTGTCCGCTGGTAAACTATTTCAAATAACTATTTAGTACAAAAAGCACATCTTTTTAAATTACTGTTCCTATACTGAATAGATTGCTAATTATAATGAGTTATACCAACCAAACGCACTAACTAATTTGCAGCTTTATAATCCCAATGTATTACATCTTGTAATGATGCGGTTCCGTGATCATGTGCAAGTATAACATCCTTACCTAAGTCAATTCCGTCTCTTACAAAGTAAAGATGTCTTATATAACATAGCGGAATATAACAGGTCTCTCCTAAAACACTTGGTCCCTGGGTTCCGTCCCATGAAACCTTTTGCCAATACCTCATTAGCCTCTTCATCAGTTTTTAGCGGCAAATGCCTTTTCTATGTATTCATCAGTCTCTTTGCATTGCTGTAGCCTATAACATTGGACCAACCTGTAGTCTTTGCAAATCTTCCGTCATAAATCATATCTACATTCATAGGATTGCAATGTCCTCCGCCCAATACCATAGGGGTTGACTTTGCAAGCTTTTTAATTTCATCATAGTCTTTACCTACAGGCTTAACACTGATGCCTAACTTTTTAGCTTCTTCAGCAAATGACATGGCTATAGCCTGTCTGTCTACTGCATTGGCACCATATAATAACTCAAACTCCGCCTTTACTCCGTCTTTTTCTCTTATGCCGTCACTGCCTTCTACCCAGCCTGCCTCGTCAAGTATCTTCTTTGCAGCTTCTACATCGCCGTCTTTTACATCCTTAACCAAGTCTCCAAGTCCCCAACCGAACTTACTGAACACATCAAAGGTCGCTTCCCCATAGCCGGAAAGTGCATTCTGTACTATTGCTTCTCTGCTTATACCTAAAGACAGAGCCTTTCTTACTGCCACATCCGAAGTTACCGCATTGCCTATAGGATCACCCTCTTCGGTAGTTGTTCCGGGCTTATTATAAGGCATGGAAATTGAACGATAGTCAAAGGTTGTAAACTCTTTTAACTTATAGCCCTGAACCTGACTTTGTGCAGATTGCTCATCAATCTTTGCCATATCCACCGTTCCTGCCTGCACAGCAGCAAATGCTGAGCTTGTATCCATCATGAGTAAAACCAACTTCTTAAAGATAGGCTTATCTCCGTAATAATCATCATTTCTTTCCATAATAAGCTGCTGACCCTCATCATACTGCACGAATTTATAAGGTCCGCTTCCTATCGGATTTTTGGCATAGGTCGCACTGTCTACATAGGATTTTTCAGGCACTATTGCAAGTGCTGCCGTATTATAAAGGAAGGATGAGAAAGGCTTATTCATTCTAAATTCCACGGTGGTATCATCTACTGCCACAGCCTCATCCATATTTGCAAAGATCCACCTTGCCCGCTATTGCCTTTTGTATTGTTAAAGTAAATGCTACATCTGCCGCTGTAAGTTTAGAGCCGTCATGGAACTTCACATCATCTCTTATCTTAAAGGTCCATACTAAACCGTCATCACTTACACTATAATCTGTAGCCAGATCCCTTTTCTATAGTAGTACTGTTAATTTGCATAAGCTTACTCTGTATAAGGCTTGGTCCGTACTGCCCCCATCCCATACAAGGATCAAGAGTTGTAAAAAGGCTTAACTGCCATTCTGAACTCTTCCTTATTCTCAAGACGGGCAAGCTCGGAATCGGACTCTGCATTTTTGCTGTGCAGATGATGCGCCCTCCGATACACTCTCCGCTTTGAGAGGCTGCACTGCTGCCTGCAGTTCCTGAATTTGAACAAGCTGACAAAAGCAACATAAATGATGCACGAAACACTGGAAATACCTAAAACTCTTTTTCATAAAACCTCAAAATATTTTATAGCACACTGTTTATAGAACACATACGGTCAAATGCAGATATTAGTGCAACCTAACTTGCTATGCTCTTTGATAACCGTTCAGACAACTCATTCTATTTTACCTCTGCAAACAATAAAGGCGATATTTAGCTTGGCATAGTCAGTCAAATCGTTACAATAGCCATATTCTTCCGGGATGAAAAAGATTATAACTATGACATCAAAAATCCCAATATCAAGATATATCGGGATATCCCATCCTATGCAACGTAGAGTGGTTGACTCATTAGGTAATCTGACTTAGAGCATTAACTCAATACAGTGGCGGCACCGTACAGGATTCTAACATAGCTTCCCCTATAATAATTGTTCTATTTTTATGCACCCATTAGCTTATCATATCTATTTGACTTTTTGCAATACAAATGCAATTTATCTGCATATATATTTTAGAATTTCGTCTAATTGCATATTAACAAGCTTATATTTACAAAAACCCATACAAATCAACAATTATCTCAAATTTTACACAGTGTCCTCCTATTGCCAAACTCACATAATACACCTCCCTCACCCCCTTCTCCTTCAAAAGCCTCGTACACGCCTCTATAGTACTACCAGTAGTATAAATATCATCCACCAGCAACACCTTTCTATACCTTTTCGCCTCTTCACTGCAGGCAAAGGCGGCACTTAGATTTGCAAGCCTTTGTTCGGGGCTTAACTCCTTTTGAGCCTTTGTATTCTTATTTCTTACAAGCACATCCTCCGAATAGCTAAGGTTTAGCTCTTTTGCCACTTCCTTAGTAATAAGTGTACTTTGGTTATAACCTCTTTGCCTAAGCCTTTTTTTATGCACAGGTATAGGCAGCAGCACATCTACTTTAAGTTTAAGTATCTCACTACCGTACCTACTTACCAAAAGCTTTGACAAAGCCTTTATATACTCCTTTTATTATGATATTTTATATTTATCATGATTTTTCTGTAAGTTCATCGTAGTTTAATAAAGCCATGCCGTATTCATAGCTTTTTACGCTTAGCTACAATCTTCTACGATACTCTTTTTGTGCATCAAATATTTTCCTTTCCGCATTTTAAGCATACAGGTGTCTTTACAAATGAAAGTTTTCGGATGCAATCTTTACAGAACATCCGCCCTGTAGGACTTACTATCTCCTCGCATACAGGGCAATGTCTCGGATATATTACAGATATGATTTTATCAAGATATTTTTCAAGATGATTTTTATTCATATTTTTATTAATTACTATTTAATTTCAACAAGTTTTTTATTTGCCTGTCAAGGCTTGAATACCTTTTCATCTGAGATGTATTCTCTGCCATCTCATAAAAGCACTCCGGCTCTCCCACAAGTGCAACGCAAGTTTTAGCTCTGGTGATAGCCGTATATATAAGATTCCTGTTCACTAAGCATCTTGGGTCCGGGATACATGGGTATAATAACCGCAGGATACTCACTTCCTTGGGACTTATGTATGGTGATGGCATAGGCAAGTTCAAGCTGATTTGCCTCGCTGTAAGGATACTCAACTATCTTCCTGTCATCAAACTCAACTCTGATAAATTCCTCGAAGTCATTGATATGCCTGATTATACCTATATCTCCGTTATACACTCCCTGCCCCTTTTCCATGGCTATGCCTATATCATTTTTTACCGACCATTCAATTTGATAATTGTTTTTAGTCTGCATCACCTTATCACCCACTCTGTAGACTTTACCGTCAAACTCTTTCTCCGGCTTTTTTGGGTGTTTAGGATTCAAATGTTGTTGCAATATAAGATTAAGTCTTTCCACTCCAAGCATTCCCTTTTTCATGGGACTCATGATCTGTATGTCATAACTGTCCGCCGACACATAGTCAGGAAGTTTGCTCTTTAGTAAGGTAATGCAGGCGGATATAATGTTATCAGCTCGCTTGCTTTTTATAAATACAAAATCCTTGCTGCTTTTTGCAAGGTCTATCGGCTCATCCTCTATCATTTTATGGGCATTGAGCACTATGTCGCTAAGCCCTGCCTGTCTGTATATTCTCTCAAGTTTTACCACCTCTACCGCAGCTGAGGCTATTATGTCCTTTAACACATTTCCGGGACCCACGGAGGGAAGTTGGTTGGTATCTCCTACCAGTATAAGCCTCGTACCTACCGAAACCGCTTTTAACAGCGAATTCATAAGATACATATCCACCATACTCATCTCGTCTATAATTATCGCATCAGCCTCCAAGGGATTATCTTCATTTCTCTCAAAGTTTAATCCCAGATTATTTTCCATATCATCCGCATCAGGCATGGCATTGATTTCTAAGAGCCTGTGTATGGTCTTTGCCTCATAGCCGGTTGCCTCTTCCATCCTCTTTGCCGCTCTGCCGGTAGGTGCCGCTAAAAAGTACCTCCATATTTTTAGACAGCAGGTACTTTATAATCATATTTATAGTGGTAGTCTTTCCGGTTCCGGGACCTCCGGTAATTATAATAAGACCGCAGGATAGTGATTTTATTACCGCCTGTCTTTGCAGAACATCAAGTTCTATATTTAACGACTTTTCAAACTTGGGTAAATTCTTCTCTACATCTTTTCTAAGATTATCGGAATTTATACTAAGCTCCAAAAGTTTTCCGGCTATACTAAGTTCTGTATGATATGAAGTTGTAAGGTATACTACATCCTCTCCATCTATTTGCTTTACGCTCACCCTCTTTTCAATTTGCATATCGGCAACTTCCCTCGGTATAAGCTCGTCAGGTATATTAAGAAGTTCAGCAGCTATATTCATAAGTCTTTCCATGGGAAGATAAACATGACCGTTAGCTGCTGCTTTTGATAAAATATAGACAATTCCCGCTTTTAATCCTAAATTGTGCATCTGCGGATATTCCGACCTTTTGTGCTATCTCGTCGGCAAGTTTAAAACCTACTCCCTGTATATCATCAGCAAGTCTGTAAGATTCTCCGTTATAATACTGTATAACCTTTCTCCGTACTCTTTATATATCTTGTTGGCAAGTTTCCTCACTTATGCCGTATTTTTGTAAAGCAACACAAGGCGGCTCTTTGTTCTGCAACCATGCCTGACCGATACCGCCCTTGCCATATTTCCTTATATACTTTCTTCCAGTCGTTCCGGCTCTTCTTCTATAATTCTGAGAGTATCTTTGCAAATTTCTTTACTATCCTATGCAAGCACCGCTCCTATTCACTTTGATTGCACGGAAGCCAGATACTTTTCTATCCTTTTCATCATCCGGTCTTTTTAATTCATAGCTTTCAACAAAAAGCTGCTCACCGTACACCGGATGCACTCTTTCTTTTACACTGGCGCTTATATAAGAGCCTTCTTCTATGTAGTGAAAGTTCCGACCAGTATTTCTCTTCCTTCAACCGACACACTAAGCACCGTATAGCCATTTTCCTCGTTTTCTATACTTTATTTTTCAATATAGCCGGATATCATATTTTAATAATTCCTTTTTGTTCTCGAAATCTTCTCCGGTTTGAAATTCTATATACTTTCCTGTACCTATTGCAGCTGCTGTAAGCGGATCATCAGCTATCATGGTATTGATTCCCGTTTTTTCTTCTATAAGCAGATCAAGACCTGAAAGCAAGGCACCGCCTCCGGTAAGCACTATACCTCTGTCATAAATATCTGCCGCAAGCTCCGGCGGTGTCCTCTCAAGTACTGAGTGAACCGCATCAACTATTGCATGGAAGTCCTCAAAAGCGCTTCCAAAGTCTCGTCAGAGTAACTACTATAGTTTTAGGAAGTCCGGTTACAAGGTTTCTTCCACGCACTTCCATAGTAAGAAGTTCCGGTCTTTTATATGCCGCTCCTATATTGATCTTGATTTCTTCTGCGGTTCTTTCTCCTATCAGTAAGTTATGTTTCTTCCTCGTATGTCTTACCAAGGCTTCGTCAAAATCATCTCCGGCAACCTTAATAGAGGTGCTTACTACAGTACCTCCAAGTGAGATCACCGCTATATCGGCAGTACCTCCTCCTATATCAACTATCATATTACCGCAGGCTTTTGAAATATCTATACCTGCTCCTATTGCTGCCGCTACCGGCTCTTCTATTATAGTAACCTCTCTTGCTCCTGCCTGCTCGGTAGCGGTCTTAACCGCTCTTTTCTCAACTTCGGTAGCTCCTGAAGGTATACATACCGCTATACGAGGCTTTCTGAGTGTTCTTTTTCCAACTGCCTTATTAATAAAATACTTGAGCATCTTTTCAGTCATGGTATAGTCCGATATAACTCCCTGACGCAGAGGACGCACTGCTACTATATTGCCGGGAGTTCTTCCTATCATAAGTCTGGCTTCTTCTCCTATAGCCATGATCTTATCGGCATCTCTGTCTATAGCTACCACGCTGGGCTCTTTTAATACAACTCCCTTACCCTTTATATATACCAATATACTGGCTGTGCCTAAATCTATACCAATATCATTAGAGCATAACCCCAAACATTCAAACATACTTTCCTCCGAATTTTTATACTTTTTATACCAAAATACAATGATGTAGCCCTTCCTAAATAATCAAATATCTTTAAGTACTCCTATCTTTTAAGTACTCTATTTGCTACACTTAACTATTATAAATTTGGTTACAGTTTGAACAAGCTGAACATGCATATGCACATACCAAAATAAATGCCTGATGTGAACTGCCTATAGTCTAAAACCCTATGGGCTTCCTGCTTCATGACCTCACAGCCTACTATCTCCACAGGCCAATCTCGGGCAGTCCCTGCCCTATTGTTTTTTATACTACCTTAACCCACCGTCTAAAGCCGGTGGGATTGCGGGTAACATTATTTCAACTGTATATTACAAATGTGCATCTATCAGGATACTGCTGACATTCATCTTCATCTAACTCATACAGATAAATTACCTCGCCTAAACTGTAACTGAATTTATACTTGCAACACAATCATCTTGCAAGTGCCACATTAAAACTCCTCAAGCTATTCAACTCTCTAATATAGCCAAGAGATGTAATCTATGTTATTATAGCCCTTTTTGCATTTTCATACAATCATAAGAATATTATAATTAATGACCGACTCCGACTTTCAAAAGTTTTTGTCCTTTTTATATTTTTATTTTGCTATCCATGGTTTCGACACATATTTTAGGTATACTCTAGGTACGTTAATAAAATTTAACGTAATACAGTTTTTGATATACTTAAAACTGCAAAAGCTTTTTCATACTCATACCGAGTGCTTGGTCGCTCGGTCCCCTAAAATTTTTCCTTTTAAGAATCACCCCGATAAGGGCTTGGAAACAAGCTCCTTATCTATCTCATCTCTGAAAACTTCCGACTCTTTATACAGACCGCTCTTTAACTCAAAAGCGGTATAGCCCACAAAATTATCAGTCTCTTTCCGAATTACCATACGCATACTAATTTGAAGACAATTTCTATTTTGTGAGAAATTATTATACAAAATAAGTTATACTAATACATATATTTTTGATTTAAGTTCTTGCTGCAAAGCAGCTTTTATTTTTCTTACTCTACAGTCCCTCAAAATCCAAAGTTGCAAAGTAATCCTGCGCTGTCTCCGCCCTTCTTATAAGCTGCACGCTCTTATCCTCGCTTAAGCAAAAGCTCCGCACTACTTTAGCTTACCGTTATAGTTATATCCCATGGCATAACCGTGAGCTCCCGTATCATGCATATACAAATAATCTCCTTTATCAATTTTTGGAAGCTTTCTGTCCACCGCAAACTTGTCGTTATTTTCACAAAGTGAACCTACCACATCATACACGGTATCGGATTCCCTATCTTCCTTTCCAAGCACGGTAATGTGGTGATAAGAACCATACATAGCCGGTCTCATAAGATTGACTGCACAGGCATCAACCCCTATATAGTCCTTATATATATGCTTCTCATGTATAGCCTTTGTTATAAGCGCTCCGTAAGGACCCAACATATATCTGCCAAGCTCGGTATATATAGAAATATCACCAAGCCCTGCCGGCACTAAGATCTTATCAAACTCCGCCTTAACCCCTCTTGATATAAGTTCAATATTATTAGGCTTTTGCCCGGGTCTGTAAGGTATACCTATACCGCCGGAAAGGTTATAAAGCCTATGCTTACTCCGAACTCTTTTTAATACTTGCCGCTTCATCAAACAATATTGAAGCAAGTGTGGGATAATAGTCTTCACCCAAAGTATTACTTGCAAGAAAAGCATGCAAACCGAACTTCTCTACACCCTTTTCCTTGCAGATTTTTACAGCTTCCCTTAATTGCTTTGCAGTCATACCGTACTTGGCATCACCCGGATTATCCATAATACCGTTTCCAAGCTCAAATATTCCACCCGGATTATACCTGAAACTTATGGTCTTCGGAAAATATCCCAAGACCTCTTCCACAGCCTCTATATGGGTAATATCATCCAGATTTATAATACCGCCAAGGTCAGCGGCAAACTTAAACTCCTCCAAAGGAGTCTCATTAGAGGAAAACATAATATCCTCATTGCCAAAGCCACAGCCTTTTGCCAGCATAAGTTCCGTCATGGACGAGCAATCAACTCCGCACCCTAGGCTGTAAAATCTTTTCAAAATATAGGGGATTAGGGAGTTGCCATGAGCTGCAAAAGTACTCGCTAAAACCCTTTATTCCATGAAAAGCTTCCTTAAGCCTTACAGCGTATCCCTTATCCCCTTCTCATCATATATATAAAACGGTGTCGGATAAGTCTTTGCTATTTCTTTTACCTTTTCCAAATCTACAAATGTATCCTTTTTCATTAAGCCTCCTATACCTATTCTACTATTTCAACCTGCATGGTATTGGTAGTGTTGCAGGTTTTTCTTTCTTTTATCAGCTATAACTCCGGCGGTAACCACCACTATGTCATCCTCTTTTATAAACTTTTGTGCCTTAAGTGTCTTTATTGAATTATCTATAAGTTCATCGGTTGACTCCGCACGCTTTGCATGTAGCGGAACAACACCCCACAAAAAGCATCATCTGTCTTACCGCACCTATACTTGGAGAAAGTCCGTATACCTTAACTGCCGGTCTCCACTTTGAAAGCATCCTTGTGGTAAAACCTGATATTGAGGGAGCAATGATGGCTTTTGCCTTCAGCTCATCAGCGGTAGCCACAGCAGAGTAACTTACCTGATTTGAAATATTTCTTGCATTGGCAGTGGATATATGTCTGCTTCTGTACGCCTTATGGTCTATATGGCTTTCCGTCTCTTTTGCGATTTTTGCCATCATTTTTACCGCTTCCACCGGGTATTTACCCATGGCTGTTTCTCCGGAAAGCATGATGGCATCTGTTCCGTCATATATGGCATTGGCTACGTCAGTGGTCTCAGCCCTTGTAGGTCTGGGATTTCTTATCATGGAATCCAGCATTTGAGTAGCGGTAATAACCGGCTTTGCAGGCTATGTTACATTTTTTAATTATAGTCTTTTTGCACAAACGGTACTTCTTCCGTAGGTATCTCCACTCCAAGGTCTCCTCTTGCAACCATTATTGCATCTGAGGCTTCTATGATATCATCTATGTTTTTCGCTTTGTTGACTTTCTATCTTGGCAATAACCATAGTGTGTGCCGCATATTCTTTGATAATATCCTTGATTTGGTTTATGCAATCCGCATCCCTTACAAAGCTTGCTGCAATAAAGTCAAAGCCCTTTTCACAGGCAAATTTTATATCTTCCTTATCTTTATCCGTAAGTGCCGGAAGTCTTACCTCTACACCGGGAACATTGACACCTTTCTTTTCTCCCAGCTCGCCGCCATTTATTATGATGCAGTGTATATTGTCGCCTTCTATCTTTGTTACTTCAAGCTCTATTATACCGTCATCTATAAGTATCCTTGAGCCTACCTTTACATCATCTATAAGCCCTGCATAATTGACAAAGCCTTTTCTTTCATCTCCTATACATTCCGTAATTGTAAGTGTATATTCTTTACCGGTCTCCAAGTTTACCTTAAGACCCGTCTTTTAATTTTCCGGTTCTTATCTCGGGCCCCTTGGTATCAAGTAAACTTGCCACTTCGATACCGGTTTCTTCCCGTACTTCTTTTAAAAGTTTATATCTTGACAGATGTTCTTCGTAATCGCCATGAGAAAAGTTAAATCTTGCCACATCCATACCTTCTAAGGCAAGTTGTTTAAGCAATTCCTTGTCATTAGTATTAGGACCCATAGTACATATTATCTTAGTTCTCTTCATACATATCTCCTATTCCCTTTATTCTTACTCGGTGCATCATTTTTCAATAAACCTACCAAAGCACTTACCTCTTTTCCTGATTGTACATATCAAAATCCTAAAGCTTAGTCTACGCTGTGTGATGTACAGGTTAGGAAAGTATTCAGTATTTTTGATATACTTATTTTGCAAATGATACAGCGGCGTATAACTTCTTAAAATTACTCTGATTTTCACTGAATTTGCAGCTGCTTATGGATTCGGTTAGTGTAACCTGCCATAGTATATAGTATCGTTGATATTTTAGCCTATTACTACTTTGTTAATAGATTGTAACAAATACATAATAAAGGAATTTGAGATTTACTCTACTATATACAGATATTAATCAAATATCAATAATACACTACACTAGCCTTTACAACAACAAATCGGCTAAACTTTTTACAAATGATACACTTAGGGATAAAAGATTCATTAAAAACATTTTGCTTTTTAAATCTGTCTTTTAGTATAGCACATACGCTTTCTTTTTGTCTTTTTATTAAAATAAAAACTCCTTACCGCAGATTATTTTACCCGGTAAGGAGTTTCCTGATTTTTATTTTTTCTTTAATACAGCTAAAATTACTTAAGTGTAACCTTTGCTCCAACTTCTTCAAGCTGCTTCATGGGTGCTTCAGCCTCTTCCTTAGATACACCTGTCTTAAGTGCCTTAGGTGCACTGTCAACAAGCTCCTTAGCTTCCTTAAGTCCTAAACCTGTAGCCTCACGAACTACCTTGATAACCTTAACCTTCTCGCTGCCTACTTCTGTAAGCTCTACATCAAACTCAGACTTCTCTTCAGCTGCTGCTGCGCTGCTCCCTGCTGCTGCAACAACTACACCTGCTGCCGCTGATACACCGAACTCTTCTTCACAAGCCTTTACAAGCTCATTTAACTCTAAAACAGATAATTCCTTGATTGCATCTATAAATTCCGCAACTGTTAACTTTGCCATTATTCATTCCTCCGTTAATTGTTTTATATTTTAATATCCTCGGGGGCAAATTCTTCCCCTGTTCTTTTAATTACTGTTTATATACCGACTTTAAAGCTTCCCTGCTTTTCAGCCACTTGATTAAGTACTCTTGCAAGATTAGATATAGGAGACTTCATGCTTCCAAGCAATCTTCCAAGCAATTCGTCTCTGCTTGGTATAGCAGCTACTACCTTAATAGCATCGGCATCATAATAAGTAGCCTCTACAATACCCGCCTTCAATTCAAGTGCAGGTGCTGTCTTTGAGAAATTATGCAGTATTCTTGCAGGTGCTGTAGCATCATCCTTAGATACTGCCAATGCTGTAGGTCCTTCAAGTACCTGATTAAGGCTCTCGAACTCTGTACCCTTTACAGCTAAGTTAATGAGAGTGTTCTTATATACTTTGTAGCTCACACCGGCTTCTCTTAACTCTTTACGAAGCTTTGTGTCCTGCTCTACAGTAAGACCTCTGTAATCTACAAGCACTGCTGACTGCACACCCTCTAAAAGATCTGAAATTTCTTTTACGATAGGTTGTTTTAATTCAATCTTTGCCATGCTTATCCTCCTTATTTTATTTTTATTACCGTCCAAATAACGATAATATCTATATATAATCTGCCAAATGTAAAATGCCCCTTATCCAAAGACAGGGGCATAAATTTATCTCTAAATTCACTTCCTCGGTAGGATTTATGCATAAGCACCTACTGTCTTCGGCAGTATATAGTTAATATAAACTCCCATTGTCTAAAAGTCAATGGAATTCTTTTCCAATCCAAAACACCGTACTGAGCTATTAATAGTGAACTACCCATAGTCTAAAAGCCTATGGGCTTCCTGCTTCATGACCTCGCAACCTACTATCTCCACAGGCGTTAATTCGGGTAGTCCCTGCCCTATTGTTTTTCTTATACTACCTTAACCCACTGTCTAAAGCCGGTGGGATTGCGGTAGCATTATTCAAACTTTACACTTTAAGTATTTTACTACTTTCTATAAAACATTTAAAAACAATCAGTTTAAAAGATTACAGTTCAAATAGGTCATTTATTTTCGTCAAAATTGAAAAATATTTGAAAATATCCCTTAGTCAGTACACTATTATACAAATAATTCAGGATTAATTTCCGATTTTAGCAGTATTTAACTTAACTGCAGGTCCCATACTTGCTGCCAAAGTCATGCTCTTTAAATAAGTTCCTTTAAGTGCACTTGGTCTTGCCTTCACTATAGCATCCATAATTGCACGGAAGTTCTCTGCCAACTTAACTTCATCAAATGAAGCCTTACCTATAGGTACATGAACTATATTGGTCTTATCAAGTCTGTACTCGATCTTACCTGCCTTAATATCTGCTATTGCCTTTGTAACATCCATAGTTACAGTTCCTGCCTTAGGGTTCGGCATAAGTCCCTTAGGACCGAGCACCTTGCCAAGACGTCCTACAACGCCCATCATGTCAGGTGTTGCTACAACTACATCAAAATCGAAACCAACCCTCGTTTTTGAATCTTTCGGTATAAGCTCCTCACCGCCTACAAAATCTGCTCCGGCAGCAGTAGCCCTCATCAAGTTTTGCTCCTTTAGCGAATACTAATATGCGTACTGTTTTACCTGTTCCATGTGGAAGCACTACTGCTCCTCTTATCTGCTGGTCTGCGTGACGACCATCACAACCTGTTCTTATGTGCAGTTCAACTGTCTCATCAAACTTTGCAACTGCTGTCTTCTTTACAAGAGCTACAGCCCTCAGACACATCATGTATAATACAGAACGATCAACCAATTTAGCGGCTTCTTTATATCTCTTTCCACGTTTCATCTTATCTTCCCTCCCAAATTAGTCTACTACGGTAATTCCCATAGAACGAGCTGTACCTGCTATCATACTGATAGCTGCATCTATACTTGCCGCATTAAGATCAGGCATCTTTAATTCTGCAATCTTTTGTAACTCAGCTCTGTTAATAGTTGCTACCCTTTGTTCTTATTAGGAACACCTGAACCTGAACTTATCTTGCAAGCCTTCTTAAGAAGTACTGCTGCCGGCGGTGTCTTTGTAATAAAACTGAAACTTCTGTCACATAAACTGTAATAACTACAGGAATTATCAAATCTCCCTGATCTGCGGTTCTTGCATTAAATTGCTTTGTAAACTCTACGATGTTAACACCATGCTGACCCAAAGCCGGTCCTACAGGTGGAGCCGGTGTTGCCTTTCCTGCCGGTATCTGTAATTTGATGTATCCTGTTACTTTTTTTGCCATATTTACCTCCTTGTGGTAATCTCGAGAAAATCTCTCCCACTCAAAATAACGAGATAAAATAATAAATATTTTATCTTAGTGAAAAAGTCTCATAACTTTTTTCAGTTCTCCAAACTCTATATCTATCTTAGTAGCTCTTCCAAACATGTCCACATTCATTGAAACTACCTTTTTATGCTCATTGATAGCTGTGATGACACCCACGGTATCCTTCCAGACTCCCTTGGTAACCACTACCGAGTCACCTACCTCAAAGTCTATTACCATTCTCTCCGGTTTCTCTTCATCTTCCCCTTCATCGGTAAATCCGAGATTTCTCATTTCCTCCTCGCTTAGAGGAACGGGCTTACTGCCGGGACCTACAAAACCAGTTACACCTCTGGTATTTCTAACTACATACCAAGTCTCATCATTCATATGCATATGTACTAATACATAGCCCGGAAACATTTTTTTATCTGAAACTTTCTCTTTTCCATCTTTTAACTCAAGCACTGATTGCATAGGAACACAAACCTTCAAAATCTGATCCTGTAAACCACGATTTTTCTATGGTCTTTTCTATATCAATCTTTACTTTATTTTTCATAACTTGAATAGGTATGGGCTACATACCATTTAGCTTCAGTCATACTACTTCACCCAATTATTCATTATCTGCTGCAAAAACTCTATTCCGTACCTGATAAGCCAATCCATTGAAACTATTAAAAGTCCTAATATCAACGAAACTGTTATCACGGCAATGAGTCTGCTTGATTAAATCCTCTTTATTGGGCCATATGATTTTGTTGTATTCCGCCTTAACTCCTTTAAAAAAGTCAGGCTTTTCTTTTCCTATATCTGACATATCACACCTCTACTTAGTTTCTTTATGCAAAGTATGTGCCTTGCAAAACCTACAATATTTCTTGGTTTCCATACGATCAGGATGATTCTTCTTATCCTTAGTCGTATTATAATTACGCTGCTTGCAATCTGTGCAAGCCAGAGTGATCTTCGTACGCACGCTATCCACCTCCATTTTTTCTTGAGCATATTCTTTAAGAAATAAAGGTCAAAAAAAAAGACCTTTATACTCTCAGTCGCTGTACAAGTATACTACATAAAATATACTCACGTCAAAGGATTTTGTTATCTATCCGTGACAAAGTATAAGCCATATATGATAAAGTCCTATTATACCCCAAATAAAAATGTCCTGTTTATGGTAGAATAATGTTTTACTAGATTCTATCAGACAGGAGGAGTTGACTTATCAGAAAGGTAGTTTTATCAATGAATGAACAAAAGAAGTATGAGGTCATCAAAAAGCCCTAGCAGACCACCCGGAAACTGCTAACAAGGACAGAGCAGCTCTTATTCTGGGTTGTACCAAGAGACATATAAATCGTATGCTACAGGGATATAGCAGAAGTGGCAAGGATTTTTTTATTCATGGCAATAGAGGCAAAAACCGGCTACCACAATCTCTATAGAGATTCGCCAAAAAGTCATAGACCTATACAGAAATAAATACTTTGAGGCAAACTTTGAACACTACACAGAGCTTCTCAAAAAGAATGAAGATATAAGCATTTCTGCTTCTTCTGTCATGAGTATTTTGGAGTCTGACACATCCTCTCTCCCAAAAGCTACCAAAGCAAAGCGTAGACGAATTAACAAAAGCTCAAAGAACAAAGAAAGCAGCAAAGACAAAAAAGAACTATCATCTATACAGTCTAACTTAGTGTCAGTTGATAATGCTCACAGCCGTCGTCCCAGGTGTGCTTATTTTGGCGAATTACAGCAAATGGATGCGACACCTTATGAGTGGGTACATGGGCAGGTATGGCATCTGCATTTGGCTATTGATGATGCCTCCGGTATTGTCACAGGTGCTTGGTTCGATACTCAAGAGACGCTCAACGGTTACTACCATGTACTTGAGCAGATCCTTACTGATTATGGTATACCTTATAAGTTTCTTACTGATAAACGATCTGTATTTACTTACAAGAAAAAGATGTCTTGTCTGATGACAAAGGGACACTCTATACACAGTTCGCTTATGCCCGCAAACAGCTTGGAATAGAGCTTGAATCAAGCCAGTATACCGCAAGCCAGAGGACGCATAGAACGATTAAATCAGACTTTACAGTCACGCCTGCCTATTGAGCTGAGGCTCGCAGGCGTAACCGATATCAATAAAGCCAATGAATTCCTTCACTCCTACATAAAAGAATTCAATGAGAAGTTCGCACTTCCACTTTATGGTATCAAATCTGTCTTTGAAATGCAACCGTCTAAAGAAAAAATAAACCTTACTCTGGCAGTTTTGACTGAGAGAACTGTTGACTGCGGACATGCAATTCAATTCGAGAAAAAGTTTTTATAAGATGATAGATTATAAAGGAGTGCAGATCCATTATCGAAAGGGTACCAAAGTTATGCTTATCAAGGCATTAGATAGGTCTATGTTTGCGTGTGTTAATGACAAAGATATTTATGCACTGGAGGAAATACCGACTCATGAGCATAAATCTAAGGACTTGGATGCTGATTATAAACCACCAAAACCCAAAAAGACTTACATTCCGGCTATGAATCACCCTTGGAGGAGAAGTGCATTTAATAAATTTGCACACTCACAGCCACATAGAATTGAAGAAGATTTAGAAAGTGCATAAAAAGCCCCTTGTTTTTGGGGCTTTATAAATTAATTTTTCTGAGACATATTCATTTATGCTTGACAGGGGATTTTTGTTATTTATCCGTGACAAAGGCTCAAGCAAATAAATTACTTAACTTCCTACACTCAAAAATTGGGTCAGTATATTAACAATCAATACTTTAGCTAACAAAATAATGGTTGATTGGGGAGTTGGCAACATAAACAATTAAACAGCAGCAATTAACAGAAACACTCCCTATTTCAATCATACCCGCAGTACTGTTAATAAAGTTTCGACTTTACTTATACAGACTGCGGAACTCGTGTGCTCGCCTACTCCGTGGCGAGCTGCACTAGGGACATCCTCGTCTGTAAAGTTTGTAACTCACTTTATTAACAGTACTAACCGCTAAAAAGATTGAAATAGGGAGTGTTTCTGTAATCGCCAACCCGCAAGAAATAGTTGAATAGGGGTTTGGGTAGATACATAGCTATTGTTTATGTTGCTAAGTGGGAGGTAGAGGGGGAGATGTGGCAGCGACTTTTATTTCAAATCTTAAAAACGTTTGTTCGTATATGGGGCGTTAGATAAAAGTGTGCCTACACCTCTCCCTCCTCCGCCGGTACCTTAGGCACATAAACCGTTAAACTATCTTGCCAAAGGACAATCTGAGACCGCCGGTACTTGCTTTATCAAGCCGTCAGGCGAAGATAAAGCTTAGTACCGCTGCGAGACGAAGTTAGCGAGAGCGTGTCCAAGGCAAGATATGTTTGTAACGGTTTATGTGATAGACAAAATCATCATCTTGTTAAGAAACGTGATGTAGTATATAATCTATAAAACTACTTTTAACCGAATTTAGGGAGAATTTCAGTGAGACTTAGACATATAAAGGGCTGTGAAGATTTTTATACATGAAGCAGATGAATGTATAGAAGAAGCAGATGCCCGTACATACAAGGAGCAAGTGGCACTTGCTTTTTAACAATAACAAAGATATACATATAGAAATAGGTATGGGAAGGGGCTTTTTATCAGGCGTATGGCGGCAAGATACCCTGATATCAACTTTATAGGTATAGAAAAGTACACCTCCGTGCTTATGAAAGCCATACAGCGTCTTAGGCTTGAAAGACAATCGTCCGAAAATGCCAGAGCCAATATCAACCTTTACTATGCCTGTATAGATGCCTCTATATTAAAAGATATATTCGAGTCGGGAGAGGTGTCTAAAATATATCTTAATTTTTCAGACCCCTGGCCTAAGGCAAAACACAGCCACAGAAGGCTTACAGATAAGTATTTTCTTGATATATACTCTACACTTCTTGAAACAGGAGCAAAAGTAGAGTTTTAAGAGCAACAATACGGCTCTTTTTGAATACTCATTGGAAAGCATAAAAACTCAGATTTTGAACTTGATTTTTACACTTATGACTTCACATAATGAAAGCAGAATTGAAAACATTATGAGTGAGTATGAGGAAAAATTTTCAAAAACGGTCAAAAGATTTGTAAATTGGTTGCAATTAGAAAATAATTGAAAGGATCTTTATTTATGAATTACAGGATTGAACAGGATTCTATGGGACAGGGTAAAAGTACCTTCCGACAAGTATTGGGGAGCTCAAACTCAAAAGAAGTTATGAAAAACTTTGTAATTGGCAGTGAAAAAGATGCCAAGAGAAATAATATATGCTTTTGCAATCTTAAAAATCCGCTGCCAAGGCAAACTGTCTTTTAGGCAAATTAAGTGAAGAAAAGTATAAACTTATTTCAATAGTATGCAATGAAATACTTGAAGGTCAGCATGACAGACACTTTCCGCTTGTAGTATGGCAGACCGGAAGCGGTACCCAGACTAATATGAATATCAATGAAGTAATTGCAAACCGTGGAAATGATATTGCCAAAAGGCATTATTGCATCCCAATGATGATGTAAATATGTCTCAAAAGCTCCAATGACACCTTCCCTACCGCAATGCATATAGCGGCGGTGCTTTCTTTGAGGGAGACTCTGGTTCCCGCAGTAACAAGGCTTATTGACACATTTATACAACTTGAAGGTAAATATGTAAATGTTATAAAGTCCGGACGCACACATCTCCAAGATGCTACCCCTATCAGTTTTGCACAGGAAATAAGCGGCTGGAGAAGTACACTTGAGAGAGATTTGAGTTTGATATTCTCAAGTACTGAATATCTTTTTGACCTGGCACTCAGTGCTACCGCTGTCGGTACAGGACTTAACGCCCCTAAAGATTTCGGCATGGAAGCTGCCAGGGCTGCTGAAGATAACCGGGCTGGGATTTTGCAAGTGCGGAAAACAAATTCCACGCATTAAGCTCCAAAGATGAACTTGTGTTTCTCATGCCGCCATCAAAGCACTTGCTCGCGATCTGCTCAAAATAGCCAACGATATCAGATGGCTTGCCAGTGGTCCAAGATGCGGTCTTGGAGAAATAAGTATCCCTGAAAAATGAGCCGGGAAGCTCCATAATGCCGGGAAAAGGTAAACCCCACTCAATGTGAGGCACTTTCAATGGTTGCGGTTCAGGTTATGGGCAATGATACCACAATATCGGTAGCCGCAAGTCAGGGTAATTTTGAACTTAATGTCTATATGCCGGTAATTATTTACAATTATCTTCAATCAACAAACTTATTAAGCGATGCTATTAATTCATTCAATGATAAGTGCTGTGTGGGTATAGAGGCAAATGTAGCCAAGATGCAGGAAAAACTTACATAATTCTTTGATGCTTGCTAACCGCTCTTAATCCTTATATAGGCTATGATAATGCCGCAAAAACTGCCAAAGCTTGCTTTTTAGAAGGCATTTCCTAAAAAGTAGCCTGCATCAAACTCTCTTTCTTAAGTGCAGAGGACTTTGACAAAATAGTTAAACCCGAGAATATGATATAAGGCTGCGCCTACTCTCTTATTGTAAGTGTAGCTCTTTGCCGGAAGGCATACAGCCAGTGCCCCCTCATCTTTTTAAAATATCACGTAATGTTCACAAAGATGATCGGGGCAGGGGCTTTTGTACAAAAACTGCGCATGATTTTTCACTTCTATGTATGATATATCCGTTACTTTCGTAATCATATATCCCATCCTTATCAAGCGACAACCTCGCTTCTTTTTATCACCATAAGTAACTACGGCAACCTTGCTCTGCTTTTTAATAGCATACATATATGCTATACATATCAGACTTATTACAAGTAAAACTCCTACTAATATAATATCATCATATAGACTTACATTTCTTTTTGTCTGTTTCCTTTATCTGTGTTATTGCTTTATTTTCTTCATTTTTGAGACTCTTTTATATGGCTTGGATACTCTGCTTTACTGTCATTTACATTGCCCTCTTTTTATATTATCAGCTCCTTCTTCTGTCTTGGGCATACTTTTGTTCTTTCATAACCTTTTCTTCTGATTTGGCTAAACCTTGTTCTTTTGATAGTTCGCTCTTCTATCTTAGATATCCCTTGCTCTTTTTGTAACCAGTTCTCCTGATTTAGCTAAACTTTGTTCTTGGCTACTCGTTCTTCTGTTTCAGACTGACCTTGTTCTTTTACAACTTGCTCTTCTTCCTTAATCAAATTTTTCTTCATCAGCAAGTCTTTTTCCTCTTTTAATCACGCTTTCCTCTTTCAAAAGCCTTTCTTTTTCTTTGAGCAAGTTTTCTTCTAAAAATTCGAGCCTCTTTTATCCTTTTTTTCTTTTTATAAGCTTAAGGCTTACAAAAATCAAAGCGAGTATTAAAAGACCTGATAAAGTACCCAAAGCTCCATATATAAGCCCCTGAGGGCATATACTTAAACTCAACACTGTGTGTACCCGGCTGCATATCTATTGCAAGGAAGGCTTTGAATCCCTTTCTCGGAGTCACCTTAACCCCGTCTACCAAGACCTCCCAGCCCTTATCATAAGGTATGGAAGTCATCAAGACCCCCGGATCGCCAAGACTTACCGTTGCATTTATATGGTCTGCTTTATAACTTGTAATATCCATAGTCTGCTTGGAAAAGGCATTGTAAATACCGCTTAGAGTATCGTAATTAAATCTGTATACATTTGCCTCTATATTCTCATCTTCCGTATCAGAGCTTATACTTATCTCTTCTCCCGCCTTAACATCATAAAGCTCTATTAAATATCTTCGGTTTAAGTTTTCATAGGTTTTGTTGCTGTCCATCCTTGATACAACGGCATCTTCAACACCGGGGTTGGTTACATATATATAGTAAAGCCCCTCTTTTTCAGCACGAAAAGTATAGCTGCTTCCCTCAAGCTTACCCTCGACTCTTTCCATAACCGCCTTTAATCCAAGTAAATTGCTGAGATCATTTTGTACTTCTGCCGGATTACTGAGATCCAACACCCAATTATCTTCTATATCTCTTGTAATAACATATCCAAGCGGTAATGTATAGGGATTTTCATACAGGTAAGTATCCTTATCACTGTCAATTAATTTTAAGTTCTTATTGCTGCTCTCACCCTTATACAGGGCATATTTTACAGACATAAGCATATCAAAAAGAGGTGTTGCACCCGTAATTGAGTAAGCATTGGTAGTGGCTTCCGCTCCGAGTTTTTTGAAAAAATCGGTAAGAGAAGCATCGGCTGTAGAAGAAAACAAAGACACCGAGTTAAAGTTAAGCCATGCTCCGTCATCCTTGGTCTTTCTCTCCGTCTTATCCACCCTATAAAGCTTCGTATCTCCAAGCTTTGACAGCAGCAGTCTTACAGACGCATTATCTCTGGTATACTCTGTCTTATTGACTGTTGAAGCACTGGTAATTGTAGTATTTATGGCAGCTTCAACAGAAACTACGGCTAACACTATAAACATAAGTATATTTATATTGAACTTTCCCTTTTTATAGGTGTATAAAAAGCAAACCGTATATCCCTATAAGTAACAGAGAAATATAATATACTATAAAATGTATTTTTCCTTCGAGTAACCGTTTTTGTGCAAGCACTATAAATGAAATACTTAAAAGTACTGCCGCACCTATCCTCTTCATACTTGTTTTTATACATATATTCATAAGCCTTATATGACATATACAGTATCAGAAAAATATATATAAAACTTTTGTCTTGCCGGAAGAGAATTGGGATAATGGAGCCCATGCCATATATATTAAAGCACATTTATAGAAAAACCTGCCAATAAAAAATATACACATAGTAACATAGAAGCTCTTTCCCTAAAGCTTTATATTTCCGTTTTATAACATATACAAGCTACAAGTATATACTACTGCCACTCCGCAATATATATTAGGCCAATGGTCAAGTCCTGTATGTGTCTCTATATTGGGCATATGTCTTGCCAGTATATCTATAATAGAAAAATACTCGGAATAAGACTTCGGAAAATTAAATTCTCCCTGGAAGCGGTACTCATAAGAGCGTAGATCTCCGGTAAAAAGTATTACAGGAAATCATCGCTGCAAGTATTGAAAATACGGCAAACTGAGTACCGGCTATAAAAAAGTCCTTAAATCCCTTAACAGGCTTTTAATACTAAGAGTACAAAAAAATAAAATATCAGGAATAAGCATATCATTATTGATATATAGTAATTTGATGAAATGCTCATTGCCAGAGAAAGTGTATAAAGCATAAACTTTCTTTTGTATACCAGTCTTTCAAGACCGAGCATTATAAGCGGAAAAAGAATTATACAGTCAAGCCACATTATATTCCAGTTATAGGCTGCCATATAGCCTGAAAGCGCATAAAATATCGAAAAGAAAGCTATTCCGAAGTTCTCAAACTTAGAATGCTTTTTAAGATAATAAGCAAAGCTAAGACCTGCAAGACCTATCTTAAATACTATCATATAAGCCATAAATTCAAGCACAAAGCTTTGCAGTACCAAAACTATAAGCCAATTTAAGGGACTTGCCAAATAATATGCATAAAGTGCGGAAAAATTAACTCCCAGTCCTATATGCCATGAGTATAGCAGGCTTTCACCATGTGATAATTTGTATTTAAACTCTGAAAAGAAGGGAGCGTATTGATGATACATATCCATCCTCAGAAAACTTTCGTCTCCAAAGGGTGTTATCCCTCTTTGTATAAATATAAGAATCATTATAAGTACCGGCAGCAAAAAGCCGCCACATATGCGTCCTGAGTTTTAAACCAACTTACATTTTTCATATATTACCCCACACTATTTTAATCCAAGCGGTATTTACTATTATAGTGTATCGTTGATATCTAGCCTTATTACTGCTTTGTTGATATGTAGTAACACTATAATAAAGAGAACTGAACTTTGATTTAATATTTTTGGTTTTTAATTAAATATCAACGATACATTACACTATGTTAATTTTTGTAACAGTCATCTTATTTATATATAATATTTATTAAATAATCAGCCTGATTTTAATATTTTTCAAAACTAATCGTCTTATGAGCAAAAGCTTATCTCCCTAATTATTATAACTTAAAAATCATTAATCAATTCCAAGCCTTACTTTTCAATGAATAAGGAAAGTCACTGCTTATTACAACTTAACGATCATTAATCAATTCCGGTAATTATTTTTGCGAATTATCAAGTACTATTTAGCTGCTACTTATCCTTAAATATAAATAATTTACTAAACACATAATTACACACTACTGCACAACCTACCGTCATTACCGCTTTTGCAATATATTCATTAATATTTGCATAGTCTATCATCAACTCTATACCAGCAAGCTGCAACAACAGACTGAATACTCTTGCCCCTACAAAGCTTATAAATTCTTTTATAATAATAAGCCTATCAACACTCTTACTGTTAAAACCATGAATTTATTTGTAACAAATGCAAAAATAACTGCTGCCGCCCAAGCCGCTACATTGCTAAACATATAACCAAGCCCCGACAACCTAAGCACTCTGTATGCAACCCAATCTACCAGAGTTGTAAGCACACCGAAAACAAGGTACATAACAACTGTTAAGTCCCCTGCCTTCATTTTTATTTTTATATATTCAAACATTTGAAACTTTTTTAATTCCTTCCATCTGTATCTACACCTTAGGATTACTCTCCAAGTGCATCAAGTCCGAGTTTTTATGCAACCTAATATACCTTGTTTGTCATTTAATGAAGCAGGTACTATATAGGGTGTCAAGATTCTCCATTTCCTTAGTTTTAAGGTAGGAGTTGTCAAGTTTTTTAACCTCTTTTCTTATCAAATCAAACAGTATCTCCTGCTTCATAACTCCACCGCCAAGTATAATAAGTTTAGGTGAAACGGTCAGTATATATCCATATATAGCCTGTGCCAAGTAGTAGGCTTCAATCTCCCATACCTTGCTGTCTTTGGAAAGCTCAGCACCCTTCTTTCCCCACCTTGCTTCTATAGCCGGACCGCAAGCCATACCCTCAATACAAGTTCCATGATAAGGGCAATGTCCTTCATAGGTGTCATCTTTGTGTTTAAGCACCTGCAAATGCCCAGCCTCCGGATGAAGCATACCATGCAAAAGTTTACCGTTTGCCATAACACCGAGCCCTATGCCGGTACCTACCGTAATATATATAGCAGTATCACAGTCTTTAGCCATGCCGTAGGTATGTTCTCCTAAAAGTGAAGCATTGACATCTGTATCAAAACCCACTTTAACACCAAGTTCTTTGGCAAAATAACCTACTATATCAAAATTCCCCCAGCCCTTCTTAGGTGTTGAAGTAATGTAACCATATGTCTTTGAATTCTTATTAAGATCTATAGGTCCAAAGCAGCCTATACCAAGTGCCTTGATATCTTTGGATCTGAAATATTCCGCAATCTTCGGCATACTTATGTCCGGAGTGTCTGTGGGTATGGATATCCTGTCCAGTATATTACCCTCTTCATCTCCTATTGCACATACCATTTTTGTACCGCCCGCTTCAAGCGCTCCTATTAACATACTACACCTTCCTTTATACTTGAATTGTTCTGTAAGCACACTGTTATAATATCAATTTAATATATCACAAAAAGCCTGATTTTTACTATTTAAAATTAAAAGCATTTTTCTATATTTAATACGCCTTATAAGAGTCCGGTGGGTATATATTTTTCCTTACATCTCCCTAAGATGAAAGATAAGCACAGCCTATAAACTTTTCTCTGCAAACGCCTTGTTGCAAGTTAACAGATTTTATAAGCTGTGCTATTTTTATATTCTTATTTATAATTGTAATAAAACTTTACTTTTATAACTCCTTTTTGCAGCATTACATTGGCATACAATGCTGCTTTCTAGTTGTGGCTATAATAAGATAGGCACTTTTGGCAGCCCTCATAAAACTCAAACCTTTCCATATGGCTCACCGCTTTTTACCTCTGTCATCATGCCTTGTTACTATTTTTCAAATTCATCCCATATAGGTGTTTCTACGATTATCCCTTTTTACCTTTTCCATTAAAGTTACCGGACTGTCTACATAGGTATCAAGTGGAAAAAGTGTTAATATTGCATCCAATATTTCAGGTACATTATGTCCGTCCATTCTGATAAGCTTGCTGTTTTTTGCAAATGTAGCCGCCGGAAAATTGCCGTCTGCTATTACCAGTCTGTCTGAGTGCCCCATTTCAGATAAGTATTTTTAGTGAGATCCGGTGATATTATTTTTAGGTATTCCTTTTTAGCATCTATACCTTCCTTTTCTTAATTTTTAAGTAATAAGGGCAATCACTAAGACGCCCCTTTTTACTTAAATCAAAAATATTATTAAGTTAAGTTTTTATCTGTATAAACATGGAGCTATTTCAGGTGCATCCATGTTATCTGCATTATACCATAAAGCTCCTGTATCAACATCCGCTACTGTCTCGCCCTTAGCTGCCGCTACTGCAAGTTTTACTGCCTGATATCCTATCTGTACAGGATCCTGAGTTACCGCACCTGCAAATATCTTAGCCTCTATTGCATCTAAAAGCTTTAGCACCCGCATCAAAACCTACTGCTATAACCTTGTCTGAACCTAACTTATCAAGTCCCTCATTAGCTGTAATAATAGCATTAGCCGCAAATTCATTGGAACCGTAGATGGCAATAAGATCATCTTTTTCAAGAATAGCTGACGCTACCGCTACCGCATCCGCATCCTTAACCTCTGCGGGTATACCTACTTCTATAACCACCTTAGCTCGCGCCTTCTCTGCCTTTGGGCTGTCATGTCCTTCAACCGATACATTATCCTTACCTACAAGCTCCACCATCTTGTCTACAAAGCCCTTTGTTCTTGAAACTATAGACTGAGAGTTTGACTCTTGAGCTACAACACCTATTCTAACCATACCACTTGCTGATTTGATCTTATCTTCGATAAACTGCACATCTCTGTAGCCGCAAGTTCGCCGGCTGCCTTGTTATCTGTGGCTGCATTTGCCTTGATAGCACCATCCGGAGCATCAGGCACACCTGAGTCAAAAACCTATTATAGGTATGTTCTTGCTCTGTGCTTCTTTTTATAGCATCAAGACAAGCTGTTGTGTCCAAGTGCTGCAAGACAGATAGCTGTAGGCTGCTTTGCTATAGCTGCATTAAGATACTCTACCTGCTGAGCTATAGCTGACTCGTTGCATCAGGACCTTGGAAGGTAACAGTTACACCGAACTCCTGTGCCGCCTTGTTGGAGCCCTGCTCTACAGCCTTCCAAAATTGGTGCTGAAATCCCTTGGCAATACACATCTATGTGCATATCTCCTGATGCTGCCTGCAGCTGCTGTGCTTTCACCGTCTGCCGACCTGTGCCTGACTGCTGTCTCCCCTGCTGCGGCTGTAGTAGTCTCTGTGCTTGAACCTGAACAAGCTGTAAGTGAAACTAATGCCATAACCATAGCTGCTGCTGCTAAAAATCTTTTTCATTTCTTCCTCCTTGTAAAACCTTATTTTTAAGACCTAAGTCCCTATTTGTTTTCTCTTTTTCTATTTTAATATATCCATGTATACGCAAATACCAATATAATACCGGTAATGAAAAGTTGGTAATGTGACTGTACTCCTATATATGGGAAACCTATTTTTAAGTACTGTCATTATAAACACACCCACTATAGTTCCGATAATTGATCCCACACCACCCGCAAGGGAAGTACCACCGATAACTACACACCTGCTATGGCATCAAGTTCAAACCCGTTACCTGTATTTGGCTGTGCTGTAGAAAATACCGCTACATAAGCTATGCCTGCAAGTGCTGCAAAAGTCCTGAAAACACATACGCTATAGTTTCATACTGCTACATCTATACCTGACAACCTGCTGGCTTCTTTATTGGAACCTATAGAAAGTATGTATCTTCCTGTCTTTGTTTTGTTTAATACAAGTGCCATTATTACTGCAATAATTGCTAAAAGTACAAAACCGGTAGGAAAGTTCTTAGGTAAGAATAAATCGTCCCTTGTTATCATAAAAAGTTCCCTAAACCAAGCACCCTGACTGGAACCTTGCGGAAATGATATTGTCTTTGTTTTAGACACTATAGATCCAAGTCCTCTTGACATCATCATAGTTCCAAGTGTAGCTATGAATGCCGGAAGTCCAAGTTTTGATACCATAAGTCCGTTAATAAGTCCGAATGCAACTCCTACAAGTAAGGTAACTATAAGTACTAAAAACATCGGCATACCCTTTTCCATCAAGGTACCACCTACAAGTACCGAACATATAGCTACAGTACCTATAGAAAGGTCTATACCTCCGGTAGATATAACAAAGGTAACTCCTATTGCCATAAAGGCTATGTAATATGCAGATTTTGCAATATTGGTAAATGTGGTTGACTGTATAAATGCCTTAGGTGTAATTATTGCAAATGCAAGGCAGATTAAAGCTAAGGCACAGATTACAACAGTTTGTTGATTTGAAAATATTTTCTTCAGCTTTTCCATTTATCTTTTCTCCTCTTAATGTCTGTTTGTAGCTGATTCCATAATAACTTCCTGATTAGCCTCAGATATATCCAGTGTACCTGTAATCCTACCCTCACACATAACTATTACTCTATCGCTCATACGAAGTACTTCCGGAAGTTCTGATGAAATCATAATTATGGATTTGCCTGCCTTTGCAAGTTCTTCCATCAGTGCATATATTTGCTTTTTGCACCTACATCTATTCCTCTGGTCAGTTCATCAAAGATTAATATATCACAATTTCTTACAAGCCATTTGGCTATAACAACCTTTTGTTGATTACCGCCCGAAAGCTTTTTTACAAGTTGTGAAACACTCGGTGTCTTGGTCTTAAGTTCCGACACATACTTTTCAGATACATTCTTAGTCTTGGCATTGTCTATAAAACACCCCCTTAATAAAGTTGTTAAGTGATGCTATAACTGTATTTTTCTTCTACCGACTTATCAACTATCAGACCAAAACGCTTTCTGTCTTCAGAAAGGTAACCTGCTACTGGCTTCACTGCATCTTTGGGTGAATTTATTTTAACTTCCTTACCTGATATATATATCTTACCCTCATCAAGTTTATCAGCTCCAAAAATAAGTCTGGCAACTTCTGTTCTTCCTGCACCCATAAGTCCTGAAAATCCTAAGATTTCTCCTTTTTTCAGTTCAAAACTCACATCTCGAACAGCCTTCCCTCTGCTAGATGTTCTACTTTAGTATTATAGGTGCATCCTCTGCTACATTTGAGGCGGTCTTAGGGTTCACTGAAAATAGTTCTGCCTACCATCAGCTTTATAATATCATTCTTATCACAGTCCTTTGTCACCAAAGTTCCTACAAACTCCCCATCACGCATAACCGTAACTTTGTCCGGATATTATATTAATTTCATCCATTCTATGAAATATAAACTATACGGTACCTTTTTCTTTAAATCATTAATTACTTTGAAAAAGCTCTTCTATTTCAGAATCCGTAAGAGCTGCCGTAGGCTCGTCAAATATTATAATCTTGGCGTCACCGCTTATAGCCTTGGCAATTTCCACCATTTGCTGCTTACACCACAGTTAGAGCCCCTATTCTTTCAGCCGGATTTATATCTATATTAAGCACATCAAACGGTGCCTTTGCTTTTTCAACCATTAGTGCATCATCTATGAACATGCCCTTCATACACTCTTTACCTATAAACGGGTTTTGAGCAACTGTCAAATCATTCATCATATTAAGTTCCTGATGCACAATAGCTATTTCCTGCCTTTTTCAGAAGCTGCCGGTCCCTTGAATTCCACTTCTTTTCCCATATAGGTTATTGTTCCAGCCATCTTTTTCATAGATACCTGTGAGCATCTCTTCGCAAGGGTTGATTTTCCGGCACCGTTTTCACCCATAAAACAACTACCTCTCCGGATTCAAGTGTAAGCTCTCCGTTCTTCAGTGCCGCAACGCCTGAAAAAGACTTTGCTTATATTTTTCATGGTAAGAATTATTTCACCCATATAAACTCCTTTAACTCCGGCATTATCTTATACTCTTTTTGTCCGTATGTTTTGAGATGCCATTAACTCCATTTCATCATCTACAGTATTATCGGATCTCCTATTTCCCTTTGCTTTAACGTAGATTTCAGAGCAATACTCTATCTCTTCAACTACATTAAAAGCATTAAGCAAGTCCTTAGCTCCTGCAACTATTCCGTGATTTGCAAGAAATACCCGCATTTCTGTCTTCCATTGCTTTTAAGCAATTTACGGCAAGCTCATGTGTTCCGTAGGTTGCATATTCCGCACATCTACATCCTTGCCTGCTACAGCTATCATGTAATGTGTTGCCGGTAAATTCCAGTGAAGACAGGCCAAGAACTGTAGCATCCCATTGTATGTGCATGTATCACTGCATCCATATCGGTTCTGTTCTTATAAGGCAGAAGGTGCATCTCCCACTCTGAAGAAGGAGTTCTGTTTCCCTCGACTACTTTTCCGTCCAAGTCCATTATGACTATATCTTCTTCCCTTATCTCAAAAATCTACACCTAGATAGGGGAGTTATAGCCATGTGACCTGCCTCTCTATCAAATACCATAAGTCTCAGTACCCTTTGTAAGTCCGGCTTCATACTTTCTTCCGTATTTAACAAGCTCTGCCTTTGCTTTTGCATTAACATATATTTTTCCTCCAAAGCCTATCTGTAAAGTGGTCCGTAATATTCACAAGCCTTAAAATCCTGACTTTCCAAATCAGAAGTTCCGAAACCTCAAATGCATGAGGGTCTGTAAATTCTATCTTCCACTTATATTATGTAAAGCTACAGGTATTCTAAGCATTGAAGCTAAGGTAGAAGTCTGTCACCCACATGTCCATGCACTATTGCACAATGGTTTGCTCCCCATCTTGCCATAACATCATACACACTCTTTGCCGCTGCATCGTTTTAATATAAGGAGCAAACCATGTGGTAGGCCATGCTCTGTCCGTTCTATCATCAAGAGTTTTATGTACTTCTTCATCAAGTACGCAGCTGTATCCTTCTATTACCTGCATACTTGGTCCTACTCCCTCTATCATATTTACACGAAGCATAGTCATAGGCATCTCAGCCTGTGTTCTAAAATGTGAGGAATAACCGCCACCTCTAAAGTATTCGTAATTTGCTCTGCACCAATCTGTAGCATCAAGACAAGCCTTAACATCTCCATCACTTAAGTTCCACCACTCCTTCATGCATCCCTTTCCTTCTGCATCCCTCGCAGCCTTGCAGATCCGTCAAGGCAGCTTGCACCTGAATTAATAAGGTGTAATATTCCGTTAGCCGCCTTTCCTGTAAGTTCCTTGCCTGTAACTCTCTTTACAGCTTCCCTTGACCAGTATGTACGCACATCACTGAATATTGCAGCCTTGTTAGTCATAAGCCATCCAAACATCATGGATACGGAATTAAGTGAGTCGTTTTCGGTTGCAAAAGGAATAGGTGCTCTTTGCCGTTCAGTCAAAACTGGAAGCAAGTATTGCTTCTGTAAAGTCCGCATTAGGTAGCCAATCTGTCACATTCTTTGTCCTGGAAAACCTCCGGCTATAGCATTTCTTCCTAAAAAGCTTCTTCATGCCAGCCAAGCTTTGCCAAATTAGGATTGCCATGCAATATATCTCTTACTATAAGTGCGTGTTTTACTGAAAACTCCCATTGCTTATCTTCTTCAATAAATCTGCTCTTGCGTATAACTTCCGGTAAGTCTTACCTTCATTTACATCAAAGCCTTCTTTACAGTGCTCCTTAGCCAAGCTAATGCTTTTTCATACTCTTCATGGTCATATATTCCAAGGTTGATTCTTCTTAATATCTCCACCATATCAACCCATTCCGCTCTCATACCCAAATACTTTTGGAAAAAGTTCACATCTATACATAGAACCAGCTATACCCATTGATACTGAGCCTAAGTTCACATAGGCCTTATTCTTCATGATACCTACTGCTATAGCCCCTCTTGCAAAGTCAAGTATTTTCTTAGCTACATCGGTTTGTATTTCCTTATCATCCTTATCTTGAACCTCATGTCCATAGATTGAGAATGCAGGAAGTCCTCTTTGTGCATAAGCTGACATAACTGCTGCAAGATATACCGCTCCCGGTCTTTCTGTACCGTTAAATCCCCATACTGCCTTTATAGTGTTAGGGTTTAAATCCATAGTCTCACTTCCGTAGCACCAACAAGGAGTTACTGTAAGTGTTCCTACTACATTCTGTGTAGAAAAATACTCCTCACACTTTGCCGCTTCCGCTCCCCCACCTATGGTTGTAGGAGATATTACACACTCTACCTTACTTCCGTCAGGGTATCTAAGTTCTCTTTCTATAGGCTCCTTAGCTCTATTAGCCATTCCATGGTTTGTTCTTCAAGCGATTCTCTTACACCGCCCCAACGACCGTCTATTGTAGGTCTTATACCTATCTTTGGATAACTCATAATAATCCTCCTTATTTACTTCTTTTGCACATATTATCAATTCAATATTCTTATAGGTTCTGATTTAAACGCCGCTTCCTTAGCACTCTCTATATCTTTTACTGCCTAAGCTAAGCAACTGTACCAATATGTTACCGGTGCCGATGCCTCATAAGGTCCGGCTACAACTTCCATTTCCAACTTATCACAGAGCAGCCTGCATAAAAAAGTTTCGACCTTGCTCCTCCTCCGATTACATGAAGTTTTTATACTTCTGCTAATGCCTTCTATAAAGCTTCTTTACGCTTAAATGTTTACTCAAACCATACTCTCATAAATAAGCCTGAAATACTCAAAATCATTACCTAAAACTTTAAGCCCTTTTCCTTCAGGTATTCATCTATAGCCTCTCTTGCCTTTATATCTTCTTTGGAAAATCTAACATCCTCCATATCTATAAGACCGGTAAAGTCTTTATCTTTATTATGAAGCAGATTACATATTCACTGATTTCAGAAAAACTTATCTTTCTTTTCCAGCTTTTCTTGAGTTTGCTGCTTATACTTTTCTAAAAAGGTACAGTCCTGTAAGGTTCTTAAAAAGCATAGTGGTTGAATCAAGTCCAAGCTCATTGGTAGAGTCCGAGCTCAAACACCTCTTTACTTATCACAGCTTCATCTACCTTTACTCCAAAAAGTGACCATGTACCGCAGCTTAAAACATAGTATCCTGATTTGTCAAAACTTTCAGTAAGTATTACCGCACTCAGCAGTATCATGTGAACATGCTGAGCTACATCCACAGCCTTATCTTTAAGCTTCTTTATCTTCGAATTTTTAGTGTTTCCTATCAACAGCCCCAGCTTCTATATATCGGGAAATAAGCTTTCTTTTAAGCCAAAGGTTTTTAATATTTTTCACTTATTTTTCCACTTTTCAGATTAAGCACTTGTGAGTTGACCAAATAGTTTCCTCTCCTGGTTAACTCCACAGAGCATATAATTAACAAGATCCGGCATCATAAGTACCTTGTCTGTTTTTATCAAATTCTTTCTTGGAGTGTTTCCTAAGCGCCAAAAGTTGGTACAAACTGTTAATGGACATCAACTGATTACCTGTATTCAAATATATACTTTCTTCACCTAAGGCTTCAGGCGCTTCCATAAAACCGTCTGAATGTCTCTCATCCCTATATGCTATCGGTGTTGATATAAGCTCGCCTTCCCTGTCTAAAATTCCGAAGTCAACACCCCAAGTATCAACCGCCACCACTGCTTATTTCATCTGCATGTTCGCATATAGTGTCTGCAATACAATTAATAATCCTGTCCCATTCCCATCTCATTCTTCCGTTTTTGTCTTCTATTTTATGGGACATCCTCATTACTTCTTTATTTACGATCCGTCCTTCTTCTATATAGCCTATAATGCCTCGTATAGGGGTGGCTCCCATATCTATTACCAGCACTTTCTTCGCTCGTCAAAACCCCTATTTTAATTTTTATCTATCAAGGTTGCAAAAATCTCTTTATAATTATACATATTGCTTAATTAAAAACTTGAAATACTCTGTATAATTTACCCCAATCTCTTTTTATATAAAAAACTATTTTGTTAGTTTTAACCATTTTCCTCACGTACTTTATTGCTCCATATCGCCATTCTAGTATAATGCACAAAAAGTCTATATTTGGTCTTATTTTGGAATATTTTATTATTTTGAAGTCTAAGTGTTCAAATTTGTTCAAAATAGTTCACGAATCTACTTATTAACTATATTAAAATCTTTATTTTAATGGTATAAATTAAAGAATACCTTTATCATTCTTAAGTAAAATTAATTTGGATAATAATTCAATACAATGTTGGAGGTAGGACTTATGACTTTTATGAGAACGTAAGGAACAGATGCTTGACATGCTGAAATCAAGCTCAGAGATTTTGCAGCATAGACACCCTCGTAAAGAAACTCTATGTATCAAAAGTCTACACTCCGAAGAGATCTTATAGCGCTGAGGAAGAAGGATTATTATAAGATACCATGGTGGTATCAGCTATATCAAAAAGTTCTACAGGAAGCCTCAGTAATGCTCAGATATGGAAAATCAAGACAAAATAGCCATCTCAGATCATCCCGTAAATTTTTGCAGTGATGAGCGCTGGTTATTTTCGCCGACTCGTCTTCAACTGTAAGTTACCTGCTGCCACTACTGTCCGACCTTAAAAATATTACAGTAATTACTAACGGTCTGAACATAGCCACACGAGTACATACCAGCAAGGAGATAAAGTTATTATATCTAGTCCCGGACTTCCTAAAACAGTCTGTCTGTAATAGGAGAACACACTATAGAGTTTTAAGCAATTTTCATGCGGATATAGCCTTCTTTTCATGTAAGGCACTTGACGAAGATGGAGTATTTGAAGGGATGATTCACAGGCACTTTGCAAAAGCAATGTTCAGAATTCAGATAAAAACCATACTGCTTGCAGACAGCACAAAGGAAGAGCTACCGGATTCTTTCGACTGATAGATTATTCTGAAGTTGATATCATTATCAGTGATAAGAGATTTTCTAAAAGTTAAAGGAGTCTATTATAAGCAAAGGCTGCGAAGTTTTGTGTTAGAGTGCACCTAGTGTAGTGTATCATTGATGTCCGGCTTTATTGCTACTTTGTTGATATGTCGTAACACTATATAATAAAAGAGACTGAACTTTGATTTAATGCTTCCTGTTTTAATTAAATATCATTGATACATTACACCGGTTCAGTGTTTATTAAATAAGCACAGCAAATAACTTTCCTCTTTATAAGCTATCGTAAGTTGCTTTACACTTGCAGGACTATTTTCAAGAAAACTGCTGTAATAACATATATTCAACAAAGGCTCATATCACAATACTCATCAAAGTTATATATTTGCTTAATATTAAAGGTGATTTCTGTTTTTATATGTGCTATACTCCTTTTGACGAATTAATTACTTAAACTATGTAAAAGAGGCTCTTCATTATGACAGAATCAAAACAGTTTTAATTATAGTAGCTTTATAGTAATATGTTAGTTCTTTTTTCTACTTTTTATGCTTATACATAAAAGGCGCAAAGAAAAAGCGCAGTCCTTTATTGAAATAATAAGGATATAGCTCTTGTCCACCTGTATTGTAGAAATACCAAGATAAACGGAAAAAGATATTTCAGAATTTTAACCCTACTACCGGTGAAAATCTTCAAAAATAGTTGCACTGCCCTCCGGTGAATATTCATTTGAAGGAATTTTTGAAACAACGGATATAAAGCTTGGAAAAACAATAAATTTTAAAACAGATAAAATAGAGTTTTAAGCTTGATGTGCAGGCGGGGCACAGCCATACAGTAGCCATGTGCTTAATTCTTCAACGGAAACCGGAGCAAACCCTTCTACCGATATTTTTAACTATACCTCTGACCTTGTACGAGGGAAGTGATAATATAAAAGGCTTTTGTGATTTGCTATAGGGGAAGGATAAAGTATAGCGTCTGATAAAGAATATTTGGATTTTATTATGGGACAGTTATCACAGCTTAGTGATGTAAGCTACAGAGGCTATGATGGGTGAGTATATTACTATATTACAAGGGTAAGATAATTGGCGGAATATATGATAACAGGCTACTTGTAAAACCTGTCAAATCAGCAGTAGAATACATGTCAAACATAAGCTGTGAGCTGCCTTATCAGGGTACAAAAGAAATGCTCTTAGTGGACAATATTGATCATAAAAGTATTTGACAGGGACTTTTAGAAGCAATGTTTGACGAGCTGCCTGAGCCCAAACCAAAAAGAACTTGATATAATTTCATATCTTTAATGCCTTATTTGGAAAAATAATTTTCGAAGCAGGTGAAGGGTGCTTTGTTATTAGCATTTCATTAACATCAGTAATAGTAGAGTAGAGCTCTATTATCTTTATTATATATATTTGTTACAATCTATTAATAAAAGTAGTAATAGGGTCAAATATCGACAATACTATAAAGCACCTGCCCCTGCTTATTCTATAACTAACTGTAACTCGGTTACAGCCTTACCTGAAATATGCTCAGGTGTTATGGCAGAGTACCCGTACTGCTGTAGCATTTTTATTTATTTCATATTCTATGTATTCTTTATCATCAGTAGACTTATGACTTAACTTTACGCAGATATCTATCGCCTTATCCACATCACTTATAAGCTCTATACGACCGAATACTATCACACTTTTTACATGATAAGCCCACTCCGCCCTCATTCCTGTAGCCTTGATCCATGCACACACAGAGATACCTTATCATGCCTTTGTATTGCATCTATCTTACTGACCTGCTCCATGTATGTATATCTTTCCGTCTTCCTCATTGTAAAACTGGTTTACGAGCATACCATAAGGGTAGTCATCATCTCCCAAAACCAAAGCACCGCTCTTTTTCATTCTTTAATAATTCTATACATTCTTCATGAGAAAGTTTTTGCTTTATTCTTCTTAAATCTCTGAACATAATGTTTGTCCTTTCTTATGTAACTACAGTAATACAAAATCAGATTGCCATACCATTAGATAACTTATACTCCGCAATTCTTTTAAGCGAATATAATCTTTATATTTTTGCAATAGCAAATCACTCATTTTAGACCGCCTATCTATAAAGGTAAAAATGCTCCCGACATCGTCAGGGTATTCTCACTTACTCTTCAAGGTTCCTTGTTTTTCAGCTTTTAGCCTATTCGAAAGAGCGAACCAACTCTTGTTTTGGGAACTCCGACCATGAGCCGAACGACCATGACCCTCTTCATTCGGGTAAATGGTAACAGATATTTTCAGAAAAATCAATATTATATATGATATATATTATATCTATAATAAAGCACCAAAACCGTTATATCATAGAACTTTTCAGTTCTTTCTCATCAGCACTCCGACCCGACATAAATTCACTGCTTACAGCCGCTCCTATAATAAGTACCGCACCTATCATGGCAAGCATACTCATAGGCTCTTTTAGGAGAAGCACCGAAGCCAGTACAGTTATCACCGGCTCCGCATAACCTACTACCGCCACTGTTTGCCGGCAAACCGCTTATACCGTAGAAATAAAAATAATATGCTATTCCTGACTGACAAGTCCATCATAAAACTTAAAAGACGGCTGAGAGTCCCAAAGCTACAACAGTTTCAAGCCCTACCTTTATCGCAAAACGGAACTACGGTAAGTGCAGAAATTGATATCTGCACTACCGCCTTATCATAGACTGACACCTCTCCCATAAGCTTATTAAATATTATCAGTCCCATAAAACCAAGCCCTGCTCCTCCAGCCAAAAGAAGTCCTCTTACATTGATCATACTTATATCACTGCCCACAACTCCAGATAGCATTATAAGTCCTATAAAGGCTATAAGTACGCAAATAAGTTTCTTAGGATTAAGATGCTCCTTAAAAAGCAGCGGTGATACAATTATCATAAATACAGGTGCCATATAGTCCACAAGTATGGATATTGATACCGTACTTACTCTAAATGCTCCAAACAGGCAGACCCAATTGATACCCAGGCTCATTCCCGATAAAAATAAATGACTTAAAATTCTTTTTTATTGACTGAGTATCAAGCTTACTCGCTATGATCAAGGTGAAAGTATAAGTAAAAATAAACTTCCTACTATACCCCTGATCAACACTACAAATTCAATCGGTAAATTTATGTATTTTAATACTACACCCATAGTTCCATATAGAAATAGTGCAAATACATATGAAATCTTTTGCTTTATTTTGCTGCGTCATACTTTTTCTCCTCTTAATAAACAAATACTATATTTTTAATACTATTGAATTTTTCCTAAGTATTACTATAATCTTACAAGATGTTACTTTATATCATACCACAATTAATTTCTTAAAAGGAGATAAAATGGAATTTTTACAAAAACTCTTTAAACTAAAAGAGCATCAGACGGATATTAAAACAGAGATTGTGCCGGTATCACCACTTTTATGACAATGTCATCCATACTCGCAGTTAATCCAAACATACTGTCTGCAACCGGAATGGATAAAGGGTGCACTTTTGTGGCAACAGCTCTTATTTCCTGCATAGGCAGCTTTCTTTATAAGCTATACTTTTGCCAATTATCCCTTTGCCATAGCTCCGGGTATGGGTCTTAATGCCTTCTTTGCATATACTGTAGTTTTGCAAATAGGGTTACAGCTGGCAGGTAGCACTTACTGCAGTACTTGCAGAAGAGTTATATTTATATTGCTCTCCGTACTTAAAATAAGAGAGGCTATATTTGATGCAATACCTAAGAACTTAAAAATAGCGAGTAAGTTCAGGTATAGAGTCTTTTATAGCATTTATAGGGCTTCAAAATGCCCATATAGTTATAGACAGTCCCTACCCTTGTAAGTATATTCTCACTTGAAGGCTTTTAGGCACTTAGCGGAGCAAATGCTGCCGCAAGCTATAATGATGTAGGTATCACCGTACTTCGCCATTATAGGTACTCTTATAACTGCCATGCTTATCAGTAAGAGGTTAAGGAAATATCTTCCTCAGTATGCTTATTACCTGGTTTCTCATAGTATATGTCAGCCCAAATTACGGGGGCTTTGTGCACTAAACCCTGACTTGGGCTTTTATTCGCTTTTTCCTGACTTTCTTTCAGGCGGTATTCATGTGCCCACCTAAGTCCTATATTTATGAATGTGATTTTTCAAAACTGCTAGTTTTGATTTTATAGATGATATGTATGTGCATTTCTTTTTGTCAGATATGTTTTGATACTATAGGTTGTCTTATCGGTATGGCAACCAAGGCTGATATGCTTGATAAAGACGGCAAACTTCCTAATATAAGAGGCGCTTTACTTGCTGATGCAGTTGCTACAACACTTGGGGCAGTCTTTGGCACCTCAACCGCAACAACATTTTATCGAAAGTGCTGCCGGCGTGGCTGAGGGCGGACGTACCGGGACTTACATCAGCGTAACTACTGCCATATGTTTTTCGGACTTTCACTTTTACGCCTATATTCCCTTGCCATACCTTCATTTGCCACCGCTCCTGCGCTTATCATGGTAGGTTTCTATATGTTTACAAGTGTGGCACATATGAACTTTGATGAGGAAGCCGAAGCCATACCTTGCTATATCTGTATACTTGCTATGCCTTTCTTCTACAGTATTTCAGAAGGTATATCAATGGGTGTAATTACTTATACCGCACTGGCACTTATACATGGCAAGGCTAAGAAAATGTCTTGGCTTATGTATCTTTTTGTCACTGGTATTTATAGCTAAATCACTTTATTCCTGTAATTAATGATTTATCAGGGTTGGCAGCATAAACAATTAAATAGCGTAATTAACAGAAACACTCCCTATTTCAATCATGCCCGCAGTACTGTTAATAAAGTTTCGACTTTACTTACTACAGACTGCTGGAACTCGATATCGCTCGCCTGCTCCGTGGCGCGAGCCGCACTAGGGACATCCTCGTCTGTACAGTTTGTAACTCACTTTATTAACAGTACTAATCGCTAAAAAGATTGAAATAGGAGTGTTTCTTTAATCTCAACCCACAATGAATAGCTATATAAATGGTTGTGGTTAGATAAATATCTATTGTTTATGTTGCCAACAATCTATCGCAACTTATCACAATCCTAAAAGCAGTTTCATCTATTTCTACCGACTTATTTTCCAATATTACTTCTTCTAAATTACTACAATATACAAATGTATATTTTGTATTTTCTCTACTTTTGGAGGTATATTTATCTGTGAGGTTTTTCCAGCCCTTAAATGCAAACTCACCAATCTCTTGAACATCGGGAGGTAACATCACTTCATGCAATCACTACATTCCTCAAAGCAAATTTGCCTATAAACTTTAACGATTCAGGGAAGCTATTTTTCCGGTGTTGAAAGTAAGCTAAATGCTCCTCCTGCAATTACCCTCGTTCCGTCCTTTATTTTCAACATAAGGACTTTTGCCCGTTACAACATAAGTAAAATATTTTTATAATACTTCCCATCCATAGTTATCAGGCTTTATATTCTCCAACCATAAGTATTATTAAAAACATCTTCTCCCAGTAAGTTCTTCATTAAGTTCTATATTTTCCAAAATCTTACAATACTTAAACGCTCCGTCTTCTATAAAATTGAATCGTCTCAGATAAATTAATATCCTTTTAATTTATAACAACTTATAAATAATTCCTTTGAAATCTTATTTATTTTAGAAGGCAGCAAAATATACTCTAAATTAATACAAAAACCAGATACATCATCCCTATGTAGGTAACCGTATCAGGTATTTTCAAGCTTTTTAACTCTGTACCTCACTATGCACTGCCTTCAATAGTTTTCAAGCTTATCAGGGCACTATGTTATCTAAATTAAAGCATCTTTTTAAAATGCTCCAAATTCTATTATTTTTAACACTCTGCGGTATTGTAATATCTTTCAGTGACATACAGTTGAAAAACAAAAATCTACTTATCTTATCTGTATTATCAGGCAGTCTGATCTTTTTATGTTGTTGCAATCCGAAAAGCAGCTCCTTCCTCTATAACTTTGACCTCTTTGAATTATTATCTCTTCAATAAAATCACAGCCCTTCAATGCTTACTAATTAAGTAACGTTGAGAGATGGTATCTCAAATATTTTATTATCTCCAAATTTATTTATATAACCATAATAGAAAACCAATCAGCTCATTATATAATCAAGATGACCTGTTTTTATTTTTCATCTGTATAAATCAAAAACACTGCTATTGATGCAATAATACTTAAAAATAAGCACTCTAAATTTATCATTACTTAAGCCCTTCATTTCAGTTACTGCCCTTCTGCGTTATTAAAATATATCTCTGCCGTCTTTACTAAATCTTCCCATTCCTTTTGTATTTTTATAGTATATAAAGGCTATTTACACTATACATATCTTTTCTTTTCTTCTTCCTCAGTCAATTTATTATAATATTTTTCTGCCTCTTTTTACTTCCGAAAGGATAGAGTGTACTGTACCCTAAATGTATCTAAGTACTTTCCTTCTATAGTCCTAACCTTTCTATTTATATCTTCTTCATCCTGCAATAGGTAATTATAGTTTTTAGATGGTCTATACTTATATTAGCTGGCGGAACTTCTGCCCCAAGAGGAACTTCAATGTCTACTCTCTCCCGTTTTGCTCAAAAATATGTACTATAACCTCTACTGATTTCTTGTCTTATATTTTTCTTTTCTATCTTCAGACTTACTTTTATGCAAAAATACATTTCCGTTAACACTAAGCATATAACTAAGATAATATACATACCATATTTATTTACATATTTCATAGTTAAACCTTCTCTCTTTCATATGACTATATTCCCTCTTCTTTTTATCTTGTAATATACACCTTCTCCTCACCTTCATTGTTTCTTGAATCACAGCCCTTTATTAATACATAGATACTTCCGTCCGGTATCTTTGATCTAAAGTTATTTCAGGATACTCTATAAATCTGCCATAGGTACTGTTATAAATACCAAGCTCTTTTGCCATCTTTCTAAGGCATACTGTGTATTTGCCCCATGCAACTTTATCCAGATATTTAAGCTCCAGTCTGATAATCTTTTTCGTTATTTGATGTGGGGATCAAATATATTTTTCCCCTATCAAGTTTCATATTTTTTTAATATCCGCTTCCAACTTTATCTCTTCAGTCAGTTTATCAGTACTTAAAAGCATTTATTTGGTCAATTCTGTCAGCGCTGTAAGGTACATAAGACATTTCAAAGCCGCTAACCGCATTGTTGCTGTCAAAAGTAATCTCTGTACCGAATTCATCATTATACAAAGCATCTAAAAAATAATATTTCTTATCCTCAACTCTTTTATCGGCATTTTTTACAGCTCCTGACAGCTCAAAGTCTGTAATGTCCTTCCTGCCTTCATTATCTACCTTTAGCCAAACTACGCAAGAGCAGCCTCCTCATCTTTTGCCCAGTACAATTATATACGCTCACCTCTATCTTTTTATTACCCTTTACAAGCTCTGCCCTGCTTTTATTACCTTCTTTAGGAATATCCGCCAAATTAAGCTGCCATCCCCCATCAGTAAAAGCTTTAACAGGAGCAGGAAGAGTATAGTTTTTTCCTTCAAGTTTAAAAGTATAATCTTTCATATCTTTGCTTAAACTCTCAGGAGCAGTATAGCCCACATCACTACATATAAAATTTGCTTTCACATCATTAGGTAAAGCCAACTTTTTGGTGAATTTCTTTGCACTGTAACCTGCAAAAATACTTTCATTGTTTTTGTATAACTCAAGCTCCAAGTCATGCACATGAATATCTTCAGGGCTCTAAGTACTCACTAAACTTTAGCCTTAAATTACCGTTTACCTCTTTTATAAATTCCCAGTTTTTATACTCTCTGTAATTTTCTAAATTATGTTTATTAATTATCGAAACATAAACTCGTTTCCCGCTGCCTTTACATCTATCTCACTTGCATCAGCCTTATTTTCAGCAGATATATAATCCCATAAACTGCTGCCGTGAGTCTCCCACCTCCTGCTGACTCTATAATCTTCTTTGCCCCATCTTCACTGGTTTCATTTCCCTCCGTTCCAGAAACAGCTGTTTTTCCAGAGTTTTTCTTTATAATGTTTTTCATCAGACATAGTATTGATTTTAAATAAAAATAAAGCCTGTTCCCTTGCCGAATCAAGCACAGTATCTTCATCCGTCATATACCTGATAGAAGAAGGCTTCTAAATGCAATAGTCTCTGCCAACAGCTTTATTTCTTTTATTTTCAGTATCGGACAGCTCGGTATCGATATTGTTCTCTATACTGCTTAACTTTATCTGCTTATCATTTGTGTTTTCCTTCTGCCTGCTCTTTTGTGCTGACAGGATAGCATAAAGTAAACTCCAGTACTATATTATGTATAGCTTTTTGTTTTTCTCTTCTCTGACATACCGACACCCCTTTCTTTTGATAATATTTGCTTGTATATTTTTACTCTAAAGCCTACAAGAGCTTTATCACTACATCAACATTCCTCTTACATCATTTTAATAACGCTCTTTTAAATCAATTATTTTGGGGTTCAGGATGCACTGCCGTATCATCACCCTCCACCTTAATATAGATGTATCATCATTTTCCACATATAAAGTAAATTTAGCATTGTATTCTATTAATGGAGTATTGTGGTTTTACCTTCCTCAACAATAAATATCGCGGTAGTATATCTGCTCCAGTCTACTTTATTAAGTCGTCCTGGCTGTATGCTTACTTCTTTTCTTCATTACTTAATTTGTAGTAACACCCCACTTAAGTTCTGTAGTTTCTTTTTGTAACTTCCAAAACTTCTTTTGTCATATTTTCACATAAAAGCTTCCAGCCTTTTAACTCTGTCAATATATTCCGGAGCGTAGCGAATTTCAAATCCCTCTGCTACATTATTTTTATCAAAGAATGTACGGATACGAAAATAATCAAAATATAGGGAATCATAAAAATCATACTGTTTATCTTTACGCTTTTTTCTTCTCCACTTTTTATATTTGTTAAACAATTCAAAAATCCACATTTGCTAAGTTTTCTTCTACCTGCGTCTTAAAGTTCAACCACATACCAGTCTTTGTTTTATCCTTCCACAGTATACAAAAATCTCCTCACCTTCTTTTTGAGGGTTACTTCTTTCCACTTTCTATCATCCGGCAACTCTTCATCTAACTGCCACTCACCTTGCAGTATTTCACCTAAGGGTATAGGCATCTTATACAGCTTACCATCCATGCTAAAGATATAATCCTCAAAGGATGAACCTAAATTATCGGGTCGGACATATTCGCTTGCTTCAAAGTCAGATAAAAAAGTCTCCTCAGTCTCACCATGTTGAGCATAATTTACCATGATATAAGCTACACTGTATCCGGCAAATACACTCTTATCATTCTTATATAAAATTGCTTCTAAATTGTAAGCGTGTCCATACTCCGGATTTATAAAGATTTGACATCTTACCCTCAGAGCATCATCATCCTGAAAATCAAAACTCCAATTCTCGCATACTCGTTTTATAAGCTCTGAGGCCTATCCTATTATCATCTGACAAGGTAAATGTATCCCCATTCACTTGATATCTCTTCTTTTTCTATAATGTGCTCCACGCTCCTTTATCTTCCTTGGCTCCTGCCATCATCAAAAGAAACCATGGCATTGTCCTTGCTTATAGTCATTTTATCTTCATTAAAGTTAATATAATCTTTAAAAAGATCTTGCATAAATTCAGTTTTATCTCTTTCATTTCAAGCCTTTATAAACTCAAATTTGCTCCTCACCGCTTCTTAGTATTCTCCCCTCACCTATATGAGTAGATACACTTATGCTTTCCGCTCGAACGCATTAATTGAGATTAAAAATTTTATCTGTTCCAATTCTTTATCTGAAAGATTATGACTTTTTGCCTCTTCTACCATCTGATATTGTTTTTATTTCCGGTCTGTTTTGCAGCATCCGATTCAGTATCGGAATTGGTTTTTACATGATGATAAACCTAAAAACATACATAAAATAATCATTCCTATATAAATTTTTCTCATTGTTCTATTCTCCGATATCATGATGTTTTCCTAGGTAAATCTTTTGTGGTTTTTATATATGCATCAGAATCTATTACTAACTCCTACTAGAGTTTATTTTTAAGCTTACCGTTAATAGATTACAGCAGATACATAATAAAAGAAATTTAAGATTTACTCTAATATTGCTTCAATGATACACTACACCGGTGCGTTGACACATTGATGTTTAACATATATTCTATGTTTCTATCATAACCTGAAAGGTCAAGAGCATAGTTGAAATTAGAACTATTATCAGTGTGCCGAACCGCTAATGTATAGAAACACCTCAGGTTCATCATTTGGACCGTCTTCCATGCGAAGCACCTTAATTATAGCCTTCTTGTTATCATCTATACATAAGGTAAAATCACACCGTATTCTATATATCCTATAATCTCTTCCTTATCAGCCTTCTTTACCCATATTATATCCATCTCTTCACCCCAGCCTATCTTATCCAAGCTCTTGACCTGCACATATATAGGTTCATCATATATGCTAAGTTTATAGGAAGTATCACGCTCAAGCTTAGTATCACCTATTTCTGTAATGCTTAGCTCTTCCTCTACATCTGTCGCAATCTCATTTAACCTTTTGATCCTGTCTATGTATTTGGGAGCGTATGTAATCTCAAATCCCTTTATAGTTTTATCCTCACCTGTACCTGCATCGACACTGATTCCAAAGTCCAAATATAATGGATCCCAAAAACCGTATATTCCATGTACTCCATATCCGTAGGCATAGTCTCCCCTTTTTCTACCTGAAAAAGTTCAAAATCGACATCAGAAATACCCTCTCCAAATCCTGTCTTTAGACTTACAACATACCACATAGGCTCCAGTTGTTCTTTGACAATTCCAAACAATACAGTATAGCTCCTTGCCTTCCTTCTTAAGGGTAATTTCCTCTCTTTCCTCATCCTCTTTAAGTTTTCCGTCATATTCCAGCCCTTTGATGTAAGCTCATTAAGCGGAAAAGGCATTTGATATAAATAGCCGTCCAGTCTGAAAATATAATCATCTATAGAATCTCCCATACTAAGTGGTGGACTGTACTCACCCAGTTATTTTCAAAGCAAAGGCTCCTCCTTTTAGCGAAAATTTTCATCCTCCGCTTCTATTGGAACAGCCATCATATAGTCTGCACTGTATCCGGCAAATGTACTTTGCTCATTTTGTAGCCCTTAGCTCTACCTTCTCTATATACCCGCCCAGAGCTTGTATATAGGTTTTGTATCTTACTGTAAGTTTCCCGTCCTCCTTAACTATAAATGTCCAATCTCTAAATTCTATAAAGTAATCACTTCCGTCCCTCGCATACATTGGCAGGGCAAATACATCCTCAGATTCCATACCATAAATAGATTGTTCGGTCATATGTTTCGTACATCTGTCTTTACAGAGCTCCTGCCATTTTAAGTATAAGCTCTGCATTCTCAGGACTTATAAGTTTTTTATCATCTTCAAAAACAACATACTTACCCAAAACACTTTTAAATATATGCTCGTATTCCCTTTCATTTAAAGCATAAAGAAAGTCTGCCTGCTTTTCTTTAGTATCCAGCACACCTCCTTTTCCTATGGTATTGGAAGCATCCTGAGATACATGCAAAGTCTGTACCAGCCATTTAAGCTCCTCAATATCTGATTCCGACAGCTCATCCTTCTTGCTGCCATTTTCTTCCTGTCGGCTCTTTTCAGATACAGTGCTTTGTTTCGCTGCCCTTTCTTTTTCTGTCACAGCACCGGAAAACAGCATGTAGCTTTTATATAGACCAAATATAACTAAAACAGCTATACAACAAAGAAGTATCTTTACTATTTTTTTCTTCATTCCATTCTCCTTGATTACATGTGATATGTTTTATTCAGCCAATGGGTGTGAGTTTGAGTTTTTTGATATTATTATGGAAGCTATAATACTTAAAGCCTGTACTGCTATAGTTTAGTTTAAGACACACAAACCGAACTATAACAATATTATCGTCTTTCCTTCTGATAATAAATATTTCAGCCTTTTCTTTACATACATTTTGCTGACTTCTACTCTCCAGAAGATTACAATCGCAGGTAAAAGCATAAGTATAAGGCTAAAGTACCGTTACCCAATCTAAAAGAAATGCTAAAACCCTTCATTACATCCAAGTATAATTTACATACGCAAACGGAAATGTAGAGTATAAACAGCACTATACATATAACCTCAGGAAATACTGTGTACTCTATCTTGCAGCCATTATCTTGCTCTTCTATGCTACCTTGCACATAACACAAGCCTATATGCTTAAATCCGCTCCCATTTATCATCATTTGAAATTTTTGCCTTTTAATGATTTTTATGAAAGATAATTTATCAAACATTTGCCATATTTCTGTTGTCGTTCTGTTTGTTATACATGAACCCTTTATTGCGAAGTTTATCATAAGTATTTAATCTCCCTAAGTTTTCTATTATTATACTTGGCTTTTTGTATTAGTAACTGCTTTTTCATATCTCTAATATTCATAATTTCGATATGAGCTAAAGAACAATTCTCCAATACTTATTCTTCCGCTCTCATGTATAACATTTTTCTGTTCCATTACCCATATCAAATGTTATCCTACCATTGAAACTCGACCCATCTAATCCTATTATCGCCAAAAGCATATAAATAATATTCCCCATCTTTTGTTAATTTACGCATATAAGTTAACAGTTCGTCCAAATCCTTTATTTCCTGAAATTCCTCCATTTCCCTCTCCCTCTGATATGGTCTTTTGGTGGAATAGGAATTCCTGCTCCGTTCTCTCCGCTTATCCTTATATGCTTCATATTGTCATTAAAGTTATCTATATATTTCTGCATATTTTCATTTTCTATAATTTTTATAGCTATAAAGGCTTTGCTTCTCTCTCCTGATATATAATCCGTAATGTCCTGATTAACTATATTAAAGCAAGCTTTTTATTATTCCCATTGATAACTCAAGTATTTCCTTTATTATCACCACATTTCCAAATCCATTCCCAATGTATCTGCCAAGATTACTGTTGTAGATATTTCATCATAGTATTTCAATGCCTTATCTTTCCTTTTTCATCCAAATATTCCTTTAAGACTATTGCTATAAATGCAGAGCAAGCATACTTGTAATTATTATAATTATCTTAAGTTTATTTTCAACCGCATCCATATCTTTTTGTATGATGTTATAGAAGCAATAACAACATAGCTCCTTTCAAATGAATATTTTAATCATATATATTCTTTGTCTCTATAGTTCCAAACTCTTATATGTTTCATATTTTTCTTTCTTCTTTTGAAAGGTTCTTATATAGTTTCTTTTCTGTTCATATGCCCTTTGATTAAAACTATCAATATATTCTGAAATCACCTTAACATTTTCTTTTTCAATATCACTTAAATCATTCTTTTTCAAAATTTTCATTTTCCTCATACCATCTTTTTCTTGTAAAATAGTAAAATTCCGTACTAAATTTGGGATATAGCTTTCCATGTCTTGCATATAGTTTCTTCACGAGCCATACATGCTGCCAGCTTGGAAAGTTTTTCAGATTTTTCTAAATTCGATGCTTCACTAATAAGTTCGGTATCACTTCCCGGAAAAATCTCATCATTATCATCTGTACTGATATACATACACGATTCCGATTACCCTTTGAGTCATACCCGTATTGTTCTATAAATTCTTCATACTCTGACAGTGAACTATATCCCGGGTCAACAACTTCATTCCATGTCCCAAATCATAATACGCCAAGTCATCAAACCATTGAGAAACTTTAGATATTCTCCATTTGTTGTCTTCACACAACTCAAAATATACCTCTCCATCACTAATTTCGGGCATATCCTCAGCCAGAATTACTTTTTACAAATTGTATTTGAACACATATACTTTTTATCTCTACTCTTTACACTAAACTCTCCATCTGTATAAATTTTATAGTATAAACAGCTGCTTAATCCGCTTCTTGATGTTCTTGACTGCGTACACCTCCCTCTATGAAAAACCTTATATCATATATATCACACAAATAATCATAGGCTGAGTCTTTAATGTAATCTCTATGGTATATATATAACTTTTCCTCATCCTCCTCATTTTTAAAGTAGTAATCATCACTTATCCGTCCGGCTCTCTGCAAGACACCTCATCACTGATTTTTCTCCTGAGTCCATAAAATCAGCAATTTCTCTAATAATTTCTATAGCTCTTTCATCAGTCATTTCAGCATTACTGCCTTTATTTTGGGTGGCAGCAGTTTTAGCATTAAATATAAAAAGTAATATTAAACTTATGCAAAATACGCTCAATAATTTATATTTCATACTCTTGTCTCCTAAAATCCTTCCAAATGTGCTTTTATAATATCTAAATTATGTTTTTCAATATCACTTAAATCTTCTTCGCTGAATTCCTGATTTTCTTTATACCAATCTAATCCGTTGAAATAATTATACTCTATGGAATATTTTTGGATATATTTTTCCCATGCCTCGCATATATCTCTTCACAAAGCTATATAGGTCGCATAGCTTAGAAAGAATATCTAATACACTAACTATCATCTAAATTCTCCAATACATCAAAACTGCTGCTCGATAGAATCGCATCTTTGGGCAAATATCTTAACATTTGCATAGGGTATTTTTATTTCCATTTTTATCATACCCATATTCCTTAATAAAAAGCTTCATAGTCCTCTTTTTACATTATTTTTACCGTCAAAAAATTCATCTATATATTCTTCAATTCATAAAATGCAAATCATCATACCATTGAGATATCTTAGATATTCGCCATTTATTATCATCGCATAAGGTAAGGAATATCTGTCCCTTATCTGTATCCGGCATACCATCTCCAAGGCTGCTGTCTTTGTTAAAAACCACCTCAATACATATCTCATTATTTTCTCTTGATAGAATACTGAACTCACCTGTACTGTCTAACCTATATCTGATATAACCGCCGCTAAACTCATTTTCGCTTTTTCCCATACCTGATCTAAATCCGGTAATTTTATACACTAGCGGTCAGATATTCATAAGCAACATCTTTGATATAATTTCTATGATATCTTTCTAAGATACTTTCATCTTCTTTGTTCTTAAAAATAGGCAAAGTTTTTCCCCATTAAAACCTTCAACATCTTCACCTGTTTCTATACCGGTATCCATAAAAGTTATAATTTCTTTTTACAAGCTTTATGGCTTCTTCGTCCGAAAGAGTTTCCACTCCGACATTGTAATCAATAAACTTCTCTTCCTTGGAATATAAATTTGTTCTACAGCCGCAACAAAGACTAATTATTAAAAATATTACATAAAATATATATGATTTTTATCCTTCACTTGCTCCCCCACCTCTTCATGATGGGCTATCCGGTATAGCCTCACTAATAAAGTATCTCCATTGCTGCAAAAAGCCATCAAAATATTTATAACCATTAACAACTTAATCAGTTTGAGTTTTTACAGATACTCTATCTGAAGAATTCCCCTTAACAGACTGTAGATTTTACTTACTCTTTAATAGTATACAATCTACACCTTTTTTAAGTTTTTAAAAAATTCTCCCCATATTTCCACAATATGACTTTGTGAACTACCCATAGTCTAAAAGCCTATGGGCTTCCTGCTTCACTGACCTCGCAGCCTACTATCTCCACAGGCGTTAATTCGGGCAGTCCCTGCCCTATCATTTTTCTTATACTACTTTTCTTAATCCTTCTGCCAATATGTTTTTGCCGCATTGATATCTCTATCTTGTTTTTGTATTGCAGAAAGTACATATCCAATCTCTTAATTTCAGATCCTTTACATTTTGTATTTTTATATCCACAACTAAAACATAGCTGACTGCTTGCATCAAAATCTATCTATCTTAATATAAGTTCTGCCGTTCCATTTTGACTTATATTCAAGTTGCCTTGTCAGCTCATACCACGATGCATCACTGACAGATTTGGCTAAATTATGATTTTTCACCATGTATCTGTAAGTTTTTCCGAAACTATCACTTGGTTTTCGTTTTATAATTTCGCTTGAGATCTTATACAGATAATCTCTTCTTGTGATTAGTTATTTTTCTCATGGCATAGTGCTATTTCTTTCCTTTTCTGATAGTTCCCGCTCCCTTTTTGTTTTACCTGCTAATTGTCTGCAATTTTGTAAAGCTTTTTCTCATATTTTTAATTGTCTTTGGATTTTCATATTTCTTCCCATTTGATGTGATACATGAATCTTTTTATTCCCAGATCCACTCCTGTTGTCCGTTTGTCTTTACAAAGCGGACTATGTTCAGTTTCTACAAGAATAGACACATAGTACTTGCCGCTTGGTACCTTAGATATAGTTGCTGCCTTTATCTGACCTAAAATTTTCTATGTAATTTTTATTTTTACCATTTTTAATTTTGGCAGCTTTATTCTTCCTCTATCAAAATCTACAGTTATATTCCCATTTGTAAAAGTTAGTTGTATATGATTTACGATTACTGTGCTTACTCTTAAACCTTGGATAACTGCATGTTCTTTGAAAAACTTTTTGATAAGCACTATCCATATTATAAATTGCATTTGTTAAAAGCAAATTTATCCACTTCTTTTTAGCCATTCATAAACTTTTTTTCAGCTCTCTGTGCAATAATTATTACAATCTGTTTTTACTGACAGACTTTTTCTTTTTTCGTAAGCATTTTTCTGTACGCAAGGGTTTGATTATGCACAAAACGACAACAGCCAGATGTCTTTTGCTAACTGTATTTCTTGCTCTTTTGTTTGGATGAGATCCGATCATCTATATGCCTCTTTAACATTAAAGCTCACCCGCCTTTCTACCCTTGATTTTCTATATATTGCTTTAACATTTCTTCATAGACATTGCCTTCGCTACAAGCAAAAATATCCGTCTGTCCAAAATGTCTATTCTTTGTTCCATACTCCCATAACACCGCTTATTGTATCACGAGTATATGTACCTTAACCCACCGTCTAAAGCCGGTGGGTTAAGGTAGCTGATATTCAAGCAAAAGCCTCACAAATCAAACATTCCTCTTTCACATAACATCCCTCCCAACCTACAGCTTTGTGGCTGTTTTCAATATATAGACTTAATCTCCGCTACCCAGCAGAAACTCTTTGAAAAAGTGCATAAGACACTATAGCAATAAGTTTATACATTAAATACATCTGCTCTTTCTCTTCTTCATTACCGGTATCCCAATTTTCTACACTCAAATACTTCATCATATCTCTTTGGGCAGCTTCAAGCTCTTCTATTTTCAAAGGTATAATCTTCATAATATTTGTTCCATAACTGCTTTATCAAAAGGCTATATCCTTTTTGATAAAGCTTATATAATGCCTTTTCTTCTAAATACTCAATATAGGCAAATCCTTTTTCACGCCTATTATCCAAATAAAAACTATACATCAATGCACCTCTTATCTCTTTTTATTTTTGCTTGAGTAGTGTGGTGTTTTTAACACATTTGTCCTTATCCTATAAGCTTATACCAAACCTTCCGCTTTCATACGAATCGCATAAAATTCCTGAAATGTATCCGGTTCTTTTTCTATTGTCTCCTGCATTAAAAGCAACCTTCTTTTACCAAGCCTTCTGTCTAACAAGGCAAATATTCTTACGATTAAGTTTTCACTGTTTAAGCTCATTTCAATACTTTGATTATCAAACTCTGCAAAGGCAGCATAAAAACTTCTTTGATCAAATATTCCGAGTTTCAAAGCTGTATCATCCATAAAAGCATATTCAACTTTCATCCGTTTTTCGTATTTTTCGTCTTTCGGAAATAAATCCGCCTTCAGCTAATTATTCAAAAAGCAACCCTTAATGATTTCTTTACCGTCATACCTTATAGCCGCCCTACCTTCATGGTCAGGACTTCTGCTGTATGATGTTGCAAAATACTGAATATGTTCCCTAAGACATTATGCCAGATATTCTGTTTCCAGTTTTTTTCTTATACCGCTCCAGCTTGCCATTATCTAATACCCTTATTCTCCACTTTCTTTTCCTCTTAACTCATTATCATTGCCTTCTCAGGGTGGTAATGGTTTATTACCTGTGTTACACGCTTGCTTTTTATTTTATTTCCTATATCATCATCTATATCCTCAAATTCTTTTATTGGTTTTATCTATTTTTGATAAAAAGTCAGCTTATAATTTTCTCAACATCTTTAGATAAATCTCTCTTCAAACTCTATACTGCTTTTTGCCCTTATATTACCTAAAATTGTACTTTTTGATCTATATTTGTCTAACTTCATCACTGTATAATCCACTGCCTTTGTGGCTCTTCCAAATATCATATCCTATTTCCCCATGGTATCATATTCATACCTTACACTACCAATCAGTTATAATTATTTAAATTCCATTTCTTTATACATCCCAGCTGTTTCATATCTAGATGTATTTTTCCGGTAATTATATACACATACCTATCCCTATCTTTGTTTTTATATGATATATCTAATAAATAGTATTTATTATGCCTATTTTTCTTTTATATGTACATCTTTCAATAGGGTGTGAAGTTAAAATAATACATTCCTTTTCCCAGTCTATATAGCCTAAATGTTTTGCAGAAAACCAAATGAGTTCTTATATTTAATCAGTTTCCTCCTCAGTTCTCATTGAGTATTTCTATGTAATCATAATCCTGCTTTTTCTCTTCCTAACTTACTTTCATTAAAAACCTTGATTAGTCTAGTTTCTATTTCTATATCTTTCTGCTCATATCCATTATACATATTATGAAAAGCACATATAACTAATAAAACACATATAACCCTAACTCTATATACCATTTCATTAAAATCTTGTACCTCCTATAAACTATTCCTAATCTATTCCGTCGCACATAGGATATTTTAATTGTATTCTATCTCCTACATATGCTGTTGAGACAACTATATCCGTCTTATCTTTTATTCCATGTATATACTACTCTCCCAAACAGTTTACGTTTTTATCTGACTTTATCCAACTTTCAAAATATCTCTGGCTGCTTGCCAATCGTCGGTACATATCCACCGAATCCTATATTTCTAATACCAAACATTTTATTATAAACAATACTTCCATCCCAACTATATACTTCTGTAACATTTTTGAGTTGATAAAAAACTTAGTGGCTACATTATCTTTATAATCTAAATGTCCTGTATTACAACTCATAATATTTAATCTTTTCATTTCAAGCTTTTTCAAATCCCTTATGTGACATACCTTCATTATCATAAGCTTTTTCCATTATCAAATATCGTCAAAAAGGAATTAGTAGCTTCGTTTTACAAGTAGTGCCTGTGGTTGTCCATGGAATAATAAAGATATCTCCTCAATATACTATCTTCAATCTTATTCCACCTATCCTTAAAGTCCTGATTACTGTCTACAGATATTAAATTCATCTTAGTTTCCCCCAGTAATTTGATATCCTACTTGCCTCATCGGCAGCTTGCTTTGCAAAATTTGTTTCATCATAAAAAGCATAGCTGTCAAGTCCTGTTGGATCATAAAACTTTTAAAGATTAGCCAAACAATACGCATAAATGTAGTAGTTTTGCAGGTAATAAATTTTCCCCTTTATCCAGTCCTCCCGGCAAACCTTCCCCACCAGCCACATACTCTCTTGCCTGTGCAAAATAGGTATCTGCCACATTATCATATCTGTACCGGTATATCCAAAGAGCTGGCACTTTGCCTGTGTATTATAAGTATCATCTCAAATTCATCCATATCCATACACCGTCTGACCTTCTTTCCCTACCTCAAGCAGACGGATAACACTCCCCAGCTCATCCTGAAGATATGTAAACTCTTTTCCTTCTTCTTCCATAAACACTGCATTAAAGTCCCATGCATAGCTTTGCACTGCCGAGATTCCTATTCTTATGGTTTTTTATTTTTGCAAAGAGTATGGTATGCCCTCATTCTATCCAAGGTGTACTTCTCCTCATATATCAGTTCTTTTTGCTAACAGGTCAAGCAATAAAACATCCTTTAACTTATTCTCTCCAAATCCTCCTCTCTCAAACTCATATTCTTTTATCCCTATCCTGTTTCCAAGTCCGTCATAGCTGTAGCTTCTTACTTTTCCTAAAAAAGAGTAACGTAAACTAAGCCTACCTGTAGCATCATGCTCGTAGACTCTTATTTTTCTTCCTCTGTCTGTTATGCCAGTAAGATTTTCCTCTTTTATCGTATTCGTATGTCTTACTTCCCTGCAATCCTCCCTCTTTCATAAGTCTGTCCAGTGCATCGTAGGTATACCTTATATCTTTGTCTTCGTTCTTCAATAATGTCCTGTTACCAAAGAGGCGTCATAGGTATACTTATGTGGGTAATCTGTCTCCTATTTTTACTTCTATAAGCCTGTTTTGAAACCGTCATAGCTGTAATTAAAGCTACCTGAATCCTTCCATAGACTGTGAATGATTTCTTCTTTATTGTCGTCTTCTATTCCCTTGAACTTACATCGATATTTTTACAATCTTTGTTTTATTCCCTAAAAATCATAATCATAAGTATATTCTTCAAAGCTTTCGATTTTTCTTTTAAATGTCTTGAGCAGCTTAAAGTCCTCTTTTCATTATATTCATAGATACTGCTTACTTCATCCGGCATGTCCTTTTCTAATAAGCCTTCCTTCTTTTCATCATAAGTATAATCTACTTTTATTTCCTCGGTAAGGCTTGTCAGTCTTAAATATTTATCATATTCATATGATACACTTTTCCCAGTCTGGATATACTGTCTTTAATCTTTCACCATACTTTTCCATATCTGTAACTGACTTTCATCGCCGGTATAGTCCACTACCTTTTGTAACTCTGCCAAACTTATCCGTCTCTATATTTATGAGTTCCAAGTGCATCCTTTACCTGAATCAGCTGTCTTGAGGCTGTTACACGTATATTCCACACTTCTTCCATCATTATAAAGAATACTTTTTGATATCTCCGGCTTCAGTATAAGAATATGCTGTTTCATAACCTTCCATATCTTTCCTCAACTTTACTCTACCTAAGAGATCATAGGAAAACGTTTCCTCCTCTCCATAGGCATTTGTAATAGAGACAATATTCCCCATCAAATCTCTTTTATACCTTGTTATTCTAAAGAAGATTTTTGAGGTTCAAGTTTTTCTTCTTTGTGATATTTATTAGACTTAATGCTTTTCAGTAACTCTTTATCTCCTTCATGTCTGTATACTGTAATAAGTCTACCTGCTTTATCATATCCGTATTCCGTTCTGTTACCCATGGCATCTAATACTGAAGTAAGCTTTTCCTCCAAGGAATAACTGATTCCGTCACATGCCTAAAGCGATTCGTTTCCTTTACCATATTGCCCTGAGCATCGTATTCAAAGCTTTGTCTTTGTGAAAAGTTATTCATACTTCAACAATTCTGTTTAGCTTATCATAAGTAATCAGAATGTAATCGCCCTTTTCATTTTTCTCTTTTTATGATATTTTTGATTTTTATCATATGTAAATATCTCATATCTTTTATCCGGATATGTTTTTCTTTCTAAGAGTCCACTTTATAATAATCATAATCTGTCTCTGCTCTCCGATTTTTACTTTTTATTTTTACCAAGTTCATTGTATTCATATTCTATTGTAACACCATACACATCTGTTTCAAGTATCATTCTTCCTAAAATGTCATACTTTACTTTATGTGTTCAAGGTTGTTTGTTATATTCAGGCACTGTTTCCCATACTCATACTCCGTTACCGCTCCCGACTTATCCTTGTAAGACAAAAGTCTGTTTCTTTCATCATAGGAATACTCTTCGCTATCCCCTAAAGGGTCGATAACTGCATGTAAGGTTTCCGTTGCATCATAACGATATTCATACTCTCCCTTGTTTTGCAGGATCTTTTTACACCAAGTTTGTGGCATTATAAATATACTCTACCTCTCCACCGTCAGGATGGATCTCTTTTGTAAGGTTTTGGCAAAGGTCATACTCTAGCTTAAAGTTTTCACCGTCAGGCAGGGTAAAGTCCTTTATTTTATTCATTTCGTTATAGTTAAGCTTTGTGATGCTTCCTCTAAAGTCTTCAAAAAGGGATAACTTGCCGTTTTCAGTATACTCCTATCTACAGAGTGACTACCCATGGCATCCTTTACCCCTGTAAGCAGGTCTTTATCGTTATAGGAAAACTCTGTTCTGTTTTTATTTCCGTCAATGCTTGCTCTTACCCTGTGAGGCATCCATACTCATAAGTTGACACATTTCCGCCCTCTTCTTCTATTCGGATATGTTTCCTCTTTCATCATAGGAGACTTTACTTTTGGAACCGTCAGGAAGGGTCACTGATAATACTTTCTCTAGTTTCCTTATCTTTTTTATATTCACTTTCTTTATACTCTATAGCATGATCTCTCCCTAAAAGCATTCTTTCTTTCACTAAAGCCTTCCTTTATCATCATAGGTATATCTTTCACTCTTCTTTATTTTTATAGTAGATGACTTACATTTCCGTTTTCATCATAATCCATGCCTTCCACCTCTCCATCAGGATGGATGCAGCTTGTTAAGTTTCCTTTTTGTCATACTTATATGTAGTAGTATTTCCCTTTTTATCAGTATATGATGTCAAAGGTTTCTTTCATCATAAAGTCAGCTTTTCGCTCTCTCCCGCATACTCGCTTTCAATGTTTCTGAAGTTTTTATCATGTACATGTACTTCAATATTTTTCATTTTGATTTGTTACAAAGGTCTTTCTTTTCTTCGCTGTCGTACTCATATCTTATTATTCCTCCGTCGGCAAATCTTTGTATCTTCACCCTGTCCGCACCGTCATACAGGTTTTTCAAGTACATATACTCCTCTTGGATTTTTATTTTTACCAAAGCTCTTTGTCCTCAAAAGTAGTCGCCGCCCTTTGTCCGCCATAGTATACCGTTCCAAGCTGACCGCTTTCATATCTGTACTCTATCTTTCTTCCGGTATGATCTTTTACTTCTCTAAGTTTTCCAAGATCATCATAGGAAAAGATTAAAAGAGCTGTTCCGGCTTTATCGTGCACGCTTAAAAGTCTTCCTTTTGTATCATAGAAAGTACTACTTTTACTTTGTCCTTTCTTTCCATACAAAGAAAGCCTGCCTTCTTTATTAAAAGATAGGAAAGTCCTTCTATGCTTTTTATACTCAAATCCGTCCTTTGTTTTTTTCAGACGGTCAAAGTCATCAAAAACAGATACTATACTTCCTTCATCATCTAAAAGGTAGGCTTCATCCTGACCGTCCGACAGATGCACTATATATCCGTTTTCTTCCCTGCTTACAGAGATCTCGTAACTATGTCTCCAGCCCTTTCCGAACACTCCGACTTTTCTTCTTCCTTACTGTTATAAGACCTTGATAGGCTTAAAGGTATCCTTGACTGTATCTTGATGTCTTCTTTTTATGTAGATGAAGTTTCCAGTATCTGGCATTTACCGGATCTCCCGTCATGGCACAAAGTGCCGCTCTTACACTCTTTTAGAAAATCTTCCATTCCATGGTTTTTCATAAGGTCTTTTAATAAAGCATTCCATGAGGCAAATGCAGGACCGCCTTTTTCAAGCATAGCTGATATGATCTTATGAGATCTCTTGTCTTAACCCTTCTTCATTAGTTCTCCTATAACAGGCTTTGCATTGTTTCTTACCCTGTTTAATGCGTTGGTATAGGATACTTTGCTAGCTTCCGTTAGGGTTTTTAGTGATATTTACTTTGGCACGGGCAGCGAGCCCTCCCATAAGCTTTAGCATCAAGCCTATCTTTTTCACTTGGTACACCTGCCGTTACCAGTAATCCTCAAGCATCTGTGGAGCAACTTTTCAAAGTCCTTTGACATATCTTTGTACGGTTCTTTCGAGATCTTCCATGTCTTTGACTTCTTTCCCTTAAGCACCACTTCTTTAGATGCTATCTTTACCTCCCGCTTAACTTTATGGAACTTTTCTTTTTCTTCATCAGACACTACCTCAATTAACGCTTACGATGTTTTCTCTATAGAACTGTAATTACCTAACTCTCTGTTTTTTATTCTCCGCTTAAATTTCTACTTTTCTTAATTCCCCCATATACTCTCCGACAAGGATATGAGGTGTTTTTATGCCATTATTTTTGAAAACTCATCATCATCCAGTATTTTTCTACCGCCTTTTTCCAAAGGACTGCAATAATACCCTCATATCCTTTTAGAACAAACCTTACCCCTTCCTCTATTTCCGATTCGCTTAGGTCAGGTAGCTTTGCTTTGTTTTGTATAAGTTCTTCCCTAATAAGACTTGCGTCCTTCTTTATAATATCAGGTGCCCAGTACCTTATGCTAGCGACTTATTTATATACAGACTTTCATCCGCTGCAATAAGCATATATTTATAAGTTCTCGTATAAAGGCGTATTAAGAAAAACAGAGGCAATATAAAAAGGTTCATTTCTTTTGTTTTTGTCTTTTGATCTTCTATAGCAGCTGACAAAAGCTGCTTTGAATTCCTCTTCTAAACTTTCTGTAGAATACATTTTGTACTCTTTGATCTTTTCGCTTATCCATCTATACCTGAGAGCTTCGAAATACTTTGTTTTTATTTTCTCTGTTCATCTTTTACTTTCTTATAAGTTCCAATGTTTTGAAATATATCAATTAAGGCTTTTTCCATGCATTGGCATCCGGTTCCATACAATTAAATATAACTTGTATTATTTGTCTGTCCGGTTTTCCCATTCCCATCGTGGTGAATCTTTTCATCTATTCCGGGTAGAATAAAAATCAAACAAATTGATTTCCAGAAAGCCTTCTTTGTTAAGTTTCTTAGCTTCAAGGAATCTAATACCCTTGTGTGCCTTTAAAAAGAAGGCTTCTAAGATCACTTAACAAAGTTTCTACATCTGCATCTTGCCTTCTTCAAAGACTTAGACTTAAATTTATATCTCCTGCAAGGTTGGTTTTATTATTTCAGGTCTAAAATTAGTAGGATACTTTATTTCCTTTATTTCATCCGGCATATCTATAAAGATGAAGGACTGTATATGGATACAGAATCATTAAAGTATAAAGCTTTTCGTAAAAGTTTCAAGCTTACCTGATATATAGTAACCGTCTTCTAAGGACATGAAAATGCTGTTATCCGTTTCTAATTTCATAGGTATGATTTTTCGTCAATATATCCTTTTTGACATTTTATTCAATATATCTCACTTTCACATTATCGTAAAAATCAATTTTATCTGCTATCTCTTTTACTCACAATTACTTCTTTTTAGATTACCAGATCCTAAAAATATGCTCATTCCTATACTCAACTACTGACTTTTGGTATATAAACTCTGTTTAAGTACGCAGTCTGTAAGCACAGCGTATCTCTATATAATAATCCCTCCAAAATTCTATATTTTTAAGTTGCTAGCAATGACCAAAAGCCGACTCTCAATTATCCTTAGCTCTTTTGGGAAAACCACTTTTACTTATATCAGTTTCGAAAAAAGCCTTATTTGCTATGCTGGCAGTCCCATCTTTGATTACAACCTCTTCTCTATCTGCAAAACTCTATAAAATGGTTTCCTATATATTTGCAACCATACTCATCTTCTTTAATGTTATTATAAAATTTTGTATTATAAAAAGAATCAGCCAATATATAGTAAATTCCTTCAAACATTATATATTCCAAGTTTATGCAGAGGTTAAAAGCACCATCATCTATTTGCTTCACATTCTTTGGAACAACTACATTTATTTAGTAAAATACAACCTCTGAGATAGATCTTTACCAATATATTCAAGTTCTTTTGGCAATACTATGTCTTTCAAACTCTCACAGTTTTTCAGTATTATTATATATATTAATAATAGACTCCGGTATTGAGATATCAGCTAAACTTTTACAATTATGCAAACGCTCCTTCCCCTATATATTCTACTGTTTTTCGGTATCTTTATATCTTCAAGATTAACACAATTTGAAAAAGTATAAGCTTCTATATTTTTCAATCCTTCAGGTCAATATGATACTTTTTATTTTTGAATCCTCAATGCATTTCCTGCAATTACGATTGATATCTGAAATTATAATATCTTCCTTGCTATCAATTGATTTTAACAAAATATAGCTAGCATTTTTAAGCCATTCAAGTCTGCATGCATATTTTCAAAAGCCACTCTGTTTTCAGTGAAACACCTTATACCAACCTCCTTAATGCTACTCAGCAGCTCAAGTTCTTTAAGATTATTACACTTATAAAAAGCATAATCACCGATTTTTCAATATTATCTCCTAAATATACAGATGAAAGGTTTGTACATTCATAAAATGTTGCAGCTTCTAAAACTTCCAAATTATCAGATAAAAACTGCTCTTCTTAAACCTATGCAACTACGCAAATATAGAATCTCAATCTCTGTTACAGAAGAAGGAAGTTCTACAGTTTCAAGACTATTGCAACCTAAAAATGCTGCTGCCTCTATTTTTTGTAACAGAATTTGGAATTTCTATATTTTTAATGATTTACATTTTATAAAAAGTATATTCTTTTTATTTCTCGAACGGTATGCGGCAATGATATTTCTTTTAAATGCTGCAATCTCTAAATGCGCTTTCCCCAAGATATTCTACAGTTTCCGGAATATTCACTGCTTTCGAGACTTATACATCCGCTAAAAAGCTCCATCACCTACTTTCTCTAAAGATTTCGGTAGATTTATTTCTTTTAGATTCGTACGGTTTGCAAAGGCTTCTTTATGTATCATTTTACACTTTCAGGGAATATAGACCTTTTTCTATAAACTTACAGCTATAAAAGGCATTGTCCATAATTTCTGTCGTGCCCTCAGGTATACTTATGAACACTCCTTTTTTTGACTTATCCAACAAGCCTGCTTTATATCCATAACTTTGTTATCTCTTAAAACTATATGCCCTTTAAGATTTAAGTATATATGATATCAAAATAATTATTGTTCCGACTATAATTATCCAACGAATTTTATACCTCTGCTTCATATTCTTATCCCTCAATGATTATTTTTCTATTTTTACAATATAAGAAAATACTCTATCCCCTTGACTATATTTTTCCCTGAACTTGCATAATAACCCAACGCAGCTAAGCCTATAGTAAATATTCCTGTCTTAAGACGAAATAAACTTACTACTTAGCTTACTTATCAAAAATAGAAATAATCTTGGTGATTCACTAAAAGACACAAAAACCAATAGCTATCATTATTGGCAGTATAGAATACATACTAAAAGAAAAAGTAAAGCAGCATTGTATTCGTTTCCATATAAACTATCTTCAACTGCCAATATAGTTAAAACATATACATAAACTTGCTTTTTCATAATAATATCACAATAAACATAAAATATATCAATTTCGCTTGTTAATATCTGTATTTTTATAGGTTAATAATAGCATATAAAAATAACATTCTCAAGATGTTTCAAATGACGATTGTAATGCCATTCTTCTTAAAAATCCTACTAATCAATTCTGTAACCATTCTTTGCGATATAATAAGAGGAGAATATACTTTTTTTCTTATATACTGCTTTTATTTTTTTCTGCTATATCGACTGCATAGGTTATAAGTATGTTATATCACACTATACTTTGTTTCCTTTATTTATAAATTTAGTAAAATATTATTTTAGGATTTTATTTCATGTATGCTGATTGTTTCAAGTGTTTTCTAAAACTTTTATATCTTTGAGTTCCGATACTTCCTCTACTTTACAAATACACTTTTTGATAACCTGCAAAGGAGGTAGATATTTTTAGGAGGTTTTACTTTGCCATGATCATATTTCATAAACTTTATCTGTATTATAAAATCGGTGTACCTCTTAGACCACTGTTGATTTTTAAAATCGTTTTAATTTCTGCAAATAACCAAGGTCTGTTCACGCTTGTAAAGACTTAAGCTTAAATTTATATCACTACCAGTTTGGTTTTTATTATCTTTGATTATCACCCTGTACTTTCAGTTGTAACTATCCACATTCCGGCAATAAGAATAATAAAAATCCTAATAATATATATATGTATGTATCATATTTCTTGAACTTATCCTTCAGTTCTTTATTCGACATATGTTTATTTTTATTTTTGTAAATTTTATCTTTAGCATTTTATATTTATTTAATTTAATCTTATTTTTTATTTTTAAGTCCACTACGAAAAATGTAATCAGTATGAACCATTCCAACAAAACAGAATATCTCCAACAGTATAAAATAAATATTTTTCATCAGGAGAAAACTTGGGGTCTATAATATACTGTAGAAATAGAAATTGGTTAATAACTTGCTCTTTCTTTTTATCTCCAGATCATATATATTTCAGGCTCCTTATAATACACTACACTAAAACAGCTATTATTAAAGAATTGCACTTATTACTTTTTCTTCATTTCACTATCCTATAATTACTTTGCAGCACCTTTTTATTCCACCGGAAGATGTGTGTTTTGAGGTTATTTTAACCTGCAAACTTTTGATATTATTATCAAAGCTATAATGCTTAAAATCCATACTATTAAAATGCCGGGAGTAATCTCATTCCCTCTGTAAAAATACAATTTTAAAATATGACCAATATATAATTGTACAAATAATGCATACACCATAAATAATTTACATGCACTTATTATTTTACTCTTTCATCAACATCATCACATGTTTGTACAGCTGACCAAGGCTATGCCTATAGGAATCATTAAAAGGTATGTAAATACAAAAACAAATGACCGCAATATCCCCGGATATGTCAGTATGCCTCCCATAAAATATTTGCAATACCTAAAAATATTGTATACATCATTATTACTACAGATAAAAATTTTTCATATTCTTCTCCTACCAGTCGAGATCCATAAAACTCATCGCCCCAATCCCATTTTTAGCATGAATACGGGTTTTAGTCTTCAAATCCACAACATAAAAATTGTATTTATAACCATCAGTATAGAAAAAGGAGTTTCACAAACTGTATAAAATACATATTTGTTGTCAGGTGATATTTTAGTATCAAATACTTCCATCAAATGTAAATAATGTATCTTAGCTTATTTTCTTTATGTGTACCTACATCATATATACATATATGTGAGTTGCTATAGTATGAGTTTTAGTCATATCATCGGATATGTCTATTAAACCATCTTCATCACTTGAAGAAACAGCTTGATTTGTCTATTATTATATTATCATTAGCTTCTTTCATATCATATGTAAATATAAAATCTTTTTATCAGTTTTTATGCTATCATAGCTTCTATAAATATCTCTATTGTGCTCTTATCAATAAAATAATTTGTATAGAAGATGTTCATAAGTAAATATTTCCTTCATTTTCCATTGTTCATTTCTTTATACAATTTATAGATATTACCGGCAAGAATAAATGTAATCTTCTTCATAATATCTCGGAGACCTGAAGTATAAAAATCCATACTGAAGTCATTGTATTCCATTTTTCAAGCCCAATTTTTCCACTGCACTCATTGATCTTGTCCAAACTGATAATAAGGTCAAATGTATTATCTTTAATATTGATCTCAGCAATACCGCAATTTCTTTTTCCCCAAACAATACCTATTATCTTGCTTCTATCTTCGTTATACGATAGCCATCTTAAAGGAATTTCTGATATTTTTCCATATCACCATTAGAACAGACTATATGTAAATGTTTCATATTTCCAGTCATGAAATACTGCCGAGAACACCATAGGACTCTCTTTTGTCAAAGCTCTGTTAACTGCATATCTCATAGTTAATGTGTATATGATATATAAAAAGTAACAATATGCCTGCAATTATTAAATATTTGAAACTTTGTCCTTACTTTCATAACTACCTCCGGTTATTTTACGGTAGTGTCAAAAACTACCTTTTTATTATTCTAAACTCGCTTTAGAACCTTGATGAGGGTTTGCTCTTGGGCTATAAGCCCTTGTTGCCGGCTTCAACATCTAAAGGCACCGGCTTTCACTTCGTTTCCAACCGCATTGCCTTTGCCACTTTCGCCACCCCTTAAAGGGCTTTTTACTACTTTCTACCCCTAAAAGGGGTAAGGGTGTATATGGATGCGGCATCATTAAAGTATAGGGCTTTTTATAAAAAGTTTCAAGCTTACCTGATATATAGTAACCGCCTTCTAAGGGCATGCGATACTGTTATCCGTTTCTAATTTCATAGGTATGATTTTTCGTCAATATATTTATTCATATATTTATCCCCAACAATATATAATTCTTTATTTATAAATTTAGTAGAATATTATTTTAGGATTTATTTCATGTATGCTAACTGTTGTTTTAAATTCATACTTTCCTTCCATCTTTTTTAGGTACCTTTATAGTTTTTAATTCTACGCAACCGGATAATGCATAATTACTGATATACTCCACACTTTCAGGAGATTTCATTTCTCAATTTTCTTACATCTGCAAAAAGCCATATGAGTTTACTTTTTAACTTTTCAGGCAAGACCGGACTTTCTAAACTGACACAATCTTCAAAGGCTTCAGTATCAATTACTGTGAGTTGCAATCTTCTTTACATATAATTTGTTTTAAATTACCACAGTTGGAAAAAGATGGTATCCTATGTACTCAAGCTTTTGGAAACTCTACTTTTTCAAGTTCTTCTGAACTTCTAAATACCTCACCTGCTATAACCCTTGTTCCTTCCTTTACTTTTATAAATTTTCCTTCAAAATACTCTAAAAGTATATTTTGAAAAATACCTGCCTTATACTCATCCGGTTTTATATTCATGATCAACTTGTATTGTTAAAAGCAGAACCACCTATCTTATCAGAGTACCATGCATATTAACTTCTTTTTAATTCTTTACAATCTTTAAAAGCAGCATATCCTATATTCCTTACACTCTTAGGAATTTCTATTCTTTCTATATTGCATTCACTAAATGCTTCAGATTCAATATTTTCTAAATTTTTCAGGTAAGTTCACCTCTTTAAGATTTATGCAATTCTTAAAGCCCTCCTACCTACACATATAAGACTTTTCAGCAAATCAATGCTTAGCAATATATTATTATCAATAAAAAGCTTCTTCCGATATTACTCTTACTCCCTCTTCAACTTTTACCTTTGTCTTTATATTTCTATGTTTTTATAAGTACTCTTCCAATATAAATACCCTCTTCTTTACTTAAAAGCTTTTCATTGTAATACGCTGTATCTTCAAACGCCTTATTACCTACATATTTTTATCTCTTCTGACATTTTTATGTTATGAAGACTTAAAACAATCATAAAAGGCATTATAATCTATATACTCTACAGTATCAGGTATATCTACACTTTGAAGTTTTATACAATTTGCTAAATGACTTTGAGCCTATGATGCCATTACAAAGCTCCAGTAAAGATAATTCTTCACAAGATAGCTTCATCTCCTATTTCTTCTATTTCCTTCCTGAAGTCTAACTTCCCTTTAGTTTTTACAATTTTTAAAAGTACATGATTCAATTTTTGTTTTGAGTCCCTTCGGTATATTGATCTTTTCCAGCTCAATGCAATCACTAAAAGCATCACTACCCAATGTTTGTAATTCGACGGGCATTTTACACTTTTCAAACTTTCACATATAAAAGCACTTATACCAATATTCTTAACTGTATCAGGGTATATCTATTGTCTATAGCTGTGACAGTTAGAAAAAGTGCAAAGTTTTCTATACTCTCTACTGTATCAGGTATATCTACACTTTCTAATTTAAAACAACAATCAAATGCTTCTCGTCCTATCACTTTAACTCCTTTAGGGATAATGACATGTTTTATATTTCTTCTATTCTCAAATATTCCGCTTTTTATTCTGATTAATACATCATTCTCAATAATTAATTTACATTTTGCGTTAACAGATATATATATATGACAGTAATTACAAAAATCGATATATAAAAAGCAATAATAACTTATTATTCCTATACTTCTCAATGATATTGAAATAATTCTTATAAAAGTGTTTTCATAATATAAACTCCTGTAATCTGTTATTTATCAAGTACCGTATTTAATCTTTCCATAGCCTTTTTTTATACTTTCAGCATTATTAACAGTGCTAAATCCACTAATAATACAAAATATAAAGACTTGTATTAAGACAGGGCAATATAAAAAGGGTCGTTTCTTTTTGTTTTGTCTTTGTCTTCTATAGCAGCTGACAAAAGTGTCTTTAACTCCTCTTCTAAACTTTCTGTTTTGTGAATAAATCTCCCTTTATATTAAGTTTGTTTTCCACAATATTCATAGCTTGATGCGTGAACTTTTTGCTTGATCATTGCAATGACATCTATTCCTCTTGACTTGATATTAGTTATCCTAAGCGGGGGTAGCAAACAAGAGTCAAAGCGAAAATAGTCAACCAAATAATCCGGCTTTAGTTGCATTATCAAGAAGAGTAAGCATTGCCTTTGGTGCTTTTTGTTTGAGCAAGTTCTCTACGCTTTTCCTGCAATCGTTCTTTTGTCAAATGATCTTTTGGGACCGATAATATTTGATTCCTTAGAAGAAGCTAAAAGGCAACTGTTATAGAGGATAAGAAATTGCCGTCACTCCAACATCAAAGTAAGCATACGATAGCCTTTTTGATAACTCATGCTTACGTGGTCAAACACTCTTGAACTGAGTTCGGTCTTTTTTACAGCCTGTTCAGTTTAAAAAGACTGTCATCTAATATAGAATACATTTTTCGAGTCAGGTGATGTCGGCTTACTGATATCATTGTGACTATATTTGCAGCAACTAGAGGTAAGGCAGAGCCAGTTGGTTTTTCTAGAGTTCATGGAAACGATAAAAAGCATTCTTTGAAAAGTTTTCGGTAAAAAGTTCCTGTTTGTTGTTGCATATACATGCTCTTACCTACAAGATGTTGCTAAACTTGTATCTCAAAGTGAGATTGCCGGAACGCCTTTTTCCTTTGTGCCGTTACATTTTCAAAAAGTTTACCTAATTGGTATTTTGTAAAAACTTTTTATATAATCAATTAAAAGCTACCTCATCAGTATTGTTTTGTATTATAATAGACATAGCATAAATCTCCTTTGTTAGAATTTCTTTCAACAACTACATTATAACAAAAGATTTAGGTTTATGCCTATTGGCTGAAATATTGAATTTTTCAATGTGCAGTTACACCTTAAAGGTGTGAGAAGTTTGAGTTAAATATCAATGATACATTCACTGGCTTTAACATTTATCTGAAATATTATCATAGTATATATTTCCTATAGAAGATTCTATTTTTCGTAACTAATTTATTATTATCACCCTCTATAAAAAGCTACTTTAGGGCTAACTATAATCTTTATTATATAAATAATAATAGCTTTGTATCTATTCTTTTTCCCCTGTTTGACTATTTCTTTTGCAGTATGTTGTTATAAGGCATAGCATTCATGAGGCTTTTATATTCTTTCCTCTTCTATCATAATCATAGGTCTTGGTTCTTGTACTCTATCCTTGTAACTTCTTCTAAAGCATTCTTTCTTTTTGAAAAGCCTTCTTTTATCACCATGGGGTTGCAACCCCTTCCATAATATTTTTATTAAGCACCACCTGAACTACACTTACTATGGTTTCTCTTTAGAACCCTCCTACCAATCGATTCCATAAAATATATCCCATCTTTTTCCATTTAGTTAATTCGATTTTTCTTTACTCTCCCAAATCTACTATAAAAATGTAATTGCTTTATATCATCCCACATATACGGGACATCTGCCACAGTATAAAATAGGTACTTTTTCATCAGAGAAAACTTGAGATCTAAAATATACTGAAAAATAGTGATTGTTTTATAACACGCTCTTTCTTTTTTACGTTTCCAAGTCATATATATAGAGCTCAGGTTTCCTTATAATATACAACCTTGCTTTTTGTCAGCTGGACATCTCCATAATTCCATCCAAGTCAACAAAATCTGTTTTTAGGGAATAGTTAACACAAGTTCTAAGTCACTGTTGTCAAGTTCTCTATCTACACCTTTTTCCTATTTTTCTTTTTAAAATTTCTCCTTGTTTCCAAAAATATGACTTCTTCAGAGTTTTTCTTCCTTTATAAAGTAACTGTAGTTTTCTATCATTATACCCTATGCCATACTTCCATATGCCAAGTATCGTTCTCCCTTAGTAAGGTAACATATAATATTTCTCCAGCTCTCCATGAAAATGTATAACCGTCTTTGTAATATTTAGGGCATATGTATGCTGTTGATCCGGGTCCAGGTGCTTGATCTCATCAAACCCAATTCTTTAGCACAGGCATTTTGAGATCACTGGGGCTTATGATGGGTGTAAATGTATTATCTTTCATATCGAGTTCCGCTATTCCTTGAAATTCATCCTCAGATGCAGCTCGATAATACTCTCATGATCTTCGCTATACTGACAGTTCGTAAAAGACAAAGTCGGATTTTTCGTACTTGTCTCTACTTATATCATATTCGAGTTCCTATCTCCATTCTCCAATCTGGCTGAGAACACTATAGGTAACTGAGTTTGAGGGTTTTCTCTATCATCTTTCTACTTGTCTGACTTTTTATATATATAAAATATGGCTAGAACAGCTATTAAAGATTGTGCTTATTACTTTTTCTTCATTTCACTCTCCTTAATTACATGTAGTACATTTTATTTTGATCAGTAGGTACAAAATACAGTGTGGATAGATTTCATTCCAAATATAATTCAGATCACCAAATATTGCATTTTCATGCCCTAGTGCTTTATCATAAATTTTTGATACATTATAAATATATACATCGTTTGGAACAGGATCTCCGCCTGTAGACATAGTCCTCCTCCTGCTCTACATCCATTTTCTAGCATTTATATCACAGTTGTTTGCTATAGTGATAGTCGAGAAAATCATAACTTCTGCCATTTTACACTTAGTATGGTTTCTTTTTGCTGCCTGTGCCATTTTTTACCATCAGCATCTTTTTATAGGGAAAAGTAAATGCCTCTATTATATGTTTCTGTACCTTTATTCCTCAACTTTAGTCACATTATCAAAAAAACATATTCGCTATTTTCATTTTTAACACCCCACTTTGCTCCGAGATTTATTCCATATGCATAGTTGACATTTGCCTCACTATATCCATACACTTAACTTTGTAAGAGAGGATCTGCACAATCACTTGCTGTATAAATCACCTGTGTCATCACTTCTAAGTAACAGCATGGCTACATGTCAAACCCGTTTGCACCTGATGTGGAATTTAGATAAAACACTCCAACATAGGAGCTCCATTATCATTTTTAACACATCTCTTTCAGCATCCTTGGTATATTTACAGGTGGCTCAACTGAGGGTGTTTCAGGTAGTAAACCATCCCTATCTACCCATACCATCGGATTTTGATAACAGTATCCGTAAGCATTCAGTGAGTAGGATAACCGATACTTCCCTATCCAGTCCTCGCCTCCAAATCTTCCCACTCCGCTACATACTCTCTTGCCTGAGCAAAGTAGAGTGCCAGCCACCGCATCGTATCTATATCCCGTGTATCCGAAGGGCTGTACCTGTCCCTGTGTGCCGTAGGTATCTTTTTCCAAACTCGTCATATCCGTATATCGTTTGGCTCTTTCCTTCTTTTTCAAGAAGACGAATAGTGCTTCCAAGTTCATCATTTAGGTATGTATAAACCTTTTCTTCTTCCTCCATAAATACCGCATTAAAAATCCCATGCATAGCTTTGTGTCTGTTCTTTTTCCTATCTGACATACTTCTTTGCAGCATGTTGTTATAGGGTCTTGTCCTGTCAAGTACATATCTTTCTTCATATACAGGCTCTTTTTAGCTAGGTCAAGTTCATTTATGCTTTTAAGTCTGTCTTCTCCAAGACCTTTGCTTTCAAACTTGTATTCTGCACCCTATCCTGTACCATTCCGTCATAATCATAACTTCTTGCATTTCCTAAATTTGAGTAACTCAAACCAAGCCTACCCTGACGCACCGTATTCATAGGCTTTTATCTTCTCCTCTGTCAGTTGCTCCTATCAAAGGTTTCCTCTTTTATCTGCTCATAGCTCTCATTTGTATGGGCTGTTTATCTTTACAGAGTCTATCAAGAGCATCATAGAGTATAGGCTACTTCTATGCGTCTTTTTCATCTTGCTTCTGTTTCCAAGGCATCATAGGGTATAAGTGCAGACTTCTTTTCTCCTCTTTTTACTGCCACAAAGACGGCTTAGGCTGTCATACTCATAGTTAAAGGTCGATGAGTCTTCCCACAGCTTATGTATGATCTTTTCTTTATTCTTATCCTCTTTTATTCCCTTATGGTCTACACTCTCTTTGTCTTACTACTTTTTGTTTTATTTCCAAACAGATCATATCCGTAAATGTATTCTTCAAGTTTTTTGTTTCCTTCATATGGCAAAGGACTGCTTAAAAGTCCTCTTTCATCATACGAATAAAGGCTGCTTCATCTCATCAGGCATGTCGCTTTCTTATCAACCTTCCTTCTTTATCGTATGAATACCTTATCTCTTTATCTCCTGATATAAAAGACTTACAAGTCTTGAAGTCTTCATCACTATCCGTAATCGATACTTTTTGTCCAGGGGTATACGGTTCTTATTCTTTCTCAAACTTTTCCCGTAACTGTATCTTACTTCTTTTACTGTCACTGATCTATAACCTTCGTTGTTCTTCCGAACTTATCATTTTCTATACTTATAACTCCAAGGGCATCCTTTACCTTAGTCAGTTTTTCCTAAGCTGTCATACTCATACTCCGCTTTATATCCATCTGCATAAAGAACTGTTTTTATATCCCCCGCCTTACGGTGTATGAATACCTTGTTTCATCCCGTCCATATCTTTTTAAGTATCACTCTTCCTAAAAGATCGTATGAAAAGTACTCCTCTTCTCCAAAAGGCATTTGTGATACATTCAACATCTCCCATAAGGTTTCTTTTGTACCTTGTTATCCTTGGAACATTTACTTCTTTAAGGCTTTCGGACATCTGTCTGCCGTACTTTTTCATTTGTTTTTGATGTTTCTTTTTGAATGAATGTTTTTCTTTCTTCATCTTCAATACATGAAAATGATTCCTGCTTCCCTCATGCTCTGTATACCATGTAAAGCCTTCCCGCATTATCATATCCGTACTCTGTTCTGTGCCCATGGCATCTAAAAACAGAGGTGAGTTTCCCTCAGAGTAGGTATAACTTGTACTGTTTCCTAGGGCATCTATCTCTTTTATTGCATTGCCCATGGCATCGTATTCAATGCTTTGTTCCTGCAAAAAGCTGTTTTTACTTTGGTGATACGGTTTAATTTATCATAAGTAAATTCAAAATTCACCTTTGTCATTTTTCTCTTTTGATAAGATTTTTGATTTTTGTCATAGCTGAATATCTCATACCTTTTATCAGGATATATCTTTTTTATGTAAAGTCCGCCCTTACGGTATTTATATACGGTTTCTTTTTCCCCTGTTTTTACGCTTGATACCTGACCAAGTTCATTGTATTCATACTTTTTGGTATTGCCGAGCATATCTGTCTCAAAGCACTATCCTTCAAGTATGTCATAATTACAGGTATATGTTCCGGGTTGTTGCTTATCTTTAAGCTTCTTTTACCGTATTCATACTCTGTTACAGCACCTGATTTATTCTTATGATATACAAGTCTGTTTCTTTCATCATAAAGAGTACTCTTCACTTTCACCCAAAAGGATCTGTAACTGATATAAGATTTTGCGTTCGCATCATAACGGTATTCATACTCTCCCTTGTTTTGCAAAGATCTTTTTCCACCAGGTCTGCGGCATTATAAATATACTCTACCTCTCCACCGTCAGATGGATCTCTTTTGTAAGGTTTTTGGCAAGGTCGTACTCCATCTTAAAGTTTTTCACCGTCAGGCAGGGTAAAAGTCCTTTATTTTATTCATTTCGTTATAGTTAAGCTTTGTAATGCTTCCTCTAAAGTCTTCAAAAAGGGATAGCTTTCCGTTTTCGGTATACTCATATCTAGAGGTATTACCCATAGCATCTTTTTACCCTGTAAGCGGGTCCTTATCATTATAGGAAAACTCTGTTCTGTTTCCTTCTTTGTCAATGCTTGCTCTTACCCTGTTTAAGGCATCATACTCGTATGCTAGTACATTTCCGCTCTCTTCTTCTATCACTCGATATGTTGCCTCTTTCATCATAGAGACTTTACTTTTGGAACCGTCAGGGAAGGGTTATGATAACGCTTTCTTTAGTTTCATATCTTTTTATATTCACTTTCTTTATATCCACTTTCTTTTATACTCTATGCTGTGATCTCTCCTAATGCATTCTTTCTTTCCAAAGCCTTCCCCTTATCATCATAGGTATATCTTTCTATCTCTTCTTTATTTTTATAGTATATACTTACGTTTCCGTTTTCATCATAATCCATGCCTTCCACCTCTCCATCAGAGTGGATGCGGCTTATTAAGTTCCTTTTTATCATACTTATATGTAGTAGTATTTCCCTTTTTATCAGTATATGATGTCAAAGGTTTCTTTCATCATAAATAAAACTTTTCGCTCTCTCCCGCATACTCGCTTTTCGATGTTTCTGAAGTTTTCATCATGTACATGTACTTCTATATTTTCATTCTGGTTTTTGTAACAAAGGTTTTTACTTTCTTCGCTGTCGTACTCATATCTTATTATTCCTCCGTCGGCAAATCTTTTGTATCTTCACCCTGTCTGCACCGTCGTCTAGGGTTTTCAAAGTACATACACTCCTCTTGGATTTTTATTTTTACCAAAAAGCTCTTTGTCATAAAAGTAATCCTATGCCCTTTGCCCGCCATAGTATAGCGTTCCAAGTTGACCGCTTTCATATCTGTACTCTATCTTTCTTCCGGTGTGATCTTTTACTTCTCTTAGCTTTCCCTGTTCATCATATGAAAAGTAAGACTGCTTCCCAAAAGCATCAGATACGGTCAAAAAGCCTTCCCTCTGTATCATAAGAAAGTACTACTTTTTACTTTGTCCTTTCTTTCCATACAAAAAGCTTCCCCTCTTTGTTAAAAAGATGGAAGAGACCCTCGCCCTTTTTATACTCCAAATCCGTCCTTTGTTTTTCAGACGGTCAAAAGTCATCAAAAACAGATACTATACTTCCTTCATCATCTAAAAGGTAGGCTTCATCCTGACCGTCCGACAGATGCACTATATATCCGTTTTTCTTCCCTGCTTATGGAGATCTCGTAACTATGCCTCAGCCTTTTCCGAACTCTCCGACCTTTTCTTCCCTTACTGTTATAAGATCTTGATAAGGCTTAAAGGTATTCTTGACTGATCTTGATGTCTTCTTTTATGAGATAAGTTTCCAGTATTGGCATTTACAGGATCTCCCGTCATGGCACAAAGTGCCGCTCTTGCCTGCTTTTAGAAAATCTTCCATTCCATGGTTTTTCATAAGGTCTTTTAATAAAGCATTCCATGAGGGCAAATGCAGGACCGCCTTTTTCAAGCATAGCTGATATGATCTTATGAGATCTCTTGTCTTAACCCTTCTTCATTAAGTTCTCCTGTAACAGGCTTTGCATTGTTTCTTACCCTGTTTTAATGCATTGGTGTAGGATACGCTGTAGCTTCCGTTAGAGATTTTTAGTGATATTTACTTTGGCACGGGCGGCAAGCCCTCCCATAGCTTTAGCATAAGCCTATCTTTTTCATAGTACCTGCCGTTACCGGTAATCCTCCAAGCATCCGGGAAGCAACTTTTTCAAAGTCCTTTGACATATCTTTGTACGTTCTTTCAGATCTTCCCAGGTCTTTGACTTCTTTCCTTTAAAGCACCACTTCTTTAGATGCTATGTTTACCTCCCCTTAACTTTATGGAACTTTTTCTTTACCTTCTTCATCAGACACTACCTCCATTAACGCTTACGATGTTTTTCTCTATGGAACTGTAATTACCTAACTCTCTGTTTTTTTATTTCCGCTTAAATTTCTACTTTTCTTAATTCCCCACATACTAATATCCTATTTGAAAACCTTGTTCTTATTTGAACTCTAAAGGAAAACCTTCAGGTAATATGATTTTTATTCAGTTTCGTGCATCTATCAAAAGATAGCCCTCTGCGTCTATATATTTCAATGACTTAAGGAATTTTATTTTTCTACATCATCAGCTTCCACAAAATTTCACCACCTAAATATTCTAAGTCCTCAGGTAATTCTACACTTCTAATGCCTTTTATAAGAAAAAGCAAATTCATATATTTTTCTAATACTATCGGGATTTTTCTATGTATTCTAAACCAGTATATCTGGAGAAATCTGCAATTCAATTGTTTCAGATTTTTATTTACATGACATAACTCAAATATTCACACTTTCAAAAACAAGAAAATGATACTTCTGTTAGATTTCTACACCTCACCGATGCACTTGAATTAATTTTGAGGACACTTTTCAGGGTATAATTATTCTTTTTATTTCAGCGCAATTGTTAAAGTATATCTCTCGATTTCTACTACATTATCAGGAATTATAATCACCTCATTTTTCTGCTTATAAAATTCCATATACCTTCAATTACAGACCTAATTAAAAGAATCACTACTCCCAATAAATATACACGTACATATAAAAGGCTTAGTATTTTTATATGCATATACTACTTTAAAGATATATGATATCCACAGTAATATAAATACTAAACTTTCGCTAATAATTATTATATATACTAACCAATATGCTTTCTCACTCCTATTCAAAGAAAAAAACAATATATTGGTATATTTATTAACCTTACCTTTTTACTTTCTTTTTATATCAGTGTTTGTCTACTCCCCAACAAACACCATACATTAATATATAACCTGAAAAAGTTACTAATAAAAGTCAATACATCCGGCATGAACGTTTCTCCTATTCTATAAAACATTTTACCTACCTTAGTAGGTCTTTTTCATTGTTCCACCCCAAACAGCTGAAGCAGCCCAAACTGCATGGAAATAGAACCATCAATTACATGTTCTTGCCAACTTTTACTTTTCCATTCATTATTTAGTTCTGTCTTTGCAGCATAATACATAACTCAAGCCTCTCACACACTGAAGGTTTAATGAATACGCATATTCTGATTACCTGCTTTTTCCACTGATAAAAATCTTTTTATTCTTTTTATCAAAATTTTTACAACAAGAATGAATCCTGCAGACAAATACACTCGTATATACAAGTTAAGTAATATTTTATATATAAATACTGTTTTTAAAAGTAAGAATATCCACAGCAATATAAATATTAGACTTTCAGTAATAATTATTATATACACTAACCAATATACTTTCTCACTCCTATTCCAAAGAAAAATAACATATTTGTATATTTATTAAGCCTTACCTTTTTACTTTCTTTTTATATCGTATTGTCTACTCCCCAACAAACACCATATAGCAGTATATAACCTGAAAAGTTCCTAATAACATAGTTACTAAATCTAACATAACTTTCCACCTATTCTATAAAACATTTACCTACCTTAGTAGGTCTTTTTCCATATTTCTTGAACTTATCCTTCAGTTCTTTTATTCGACATATGTTTATTTTTTTATTTTTTTGTAAATTTTATCTTTAGCAAATTTCAGGGTTAAATCTGAGTGTAGATTTAAGTAAGCTGACATATTTGTATTAATACTTGCCACAGTCATTTTCTTAATGAAATCAAGTATCCCCACTTGGCAACTTCAGGTGTATGTTTTTCCTAAGCCCTTATATGCCCGAACCATATATATCTTTCTGTAGGCGGTACGAAAAATCCCTTGCCAATTAACTGCCTATGCTGTTTTTACTGCTTCTACTTCTTTTTCATTGTTCCACCTGCAGCAGCTGAAATTCCCCAAACTGCACTGGAAATAGAACCATCAATTACATGTTCTTGCCAACTTTTTACTATTCCATTCATTGTTTAGTGATGTCTTTTGCAGCATAATTACCTGCTCCTACTGTCGCTCCTCCGACTGCCAATCCTACCAATCCCACTCCGGTACCTGCTATGGCTCCTACTGCCGCTCCTGATGCAGTGTCTACCAATACATTTTTCCAATTAATATTTTTCCTGACTACCCTTTGCTATTTTCTATTACCTCTGAAAATACTCACCGGCAAATCCAAATGCTGCACCTAATCCTGCACCGATAAGTATCGTTGGTGATTTACCATCCAAGTCAACAAATTTCTCCGGATTTCCAAAACAATATCCATACGGATTCAATGATGTTGGGTAAATGATATATCCCTTTATCAGATCTTCTCACAAATCTTCCCACCTGCCACATACTCTCTTGCCTGTGCAAAATATATGTATTTGCCACATTGTCATATCTATATCCGGTATATCCAAAGGGCTGTATTCTTCCCTGTGTGCTATATGTATCTTCTCCAAATTCATCATAACCATATACTGTCTGTCCTTCATTTCCAACTTCAAGTAAACGAACAACACTTCCCATTTCATCCTGAAGATATGTAAAGTCTCTTCCATTTACTCCCATAAACACGGTATTAAAATCCCATGCATAACTTTGTACTATCAGAGTTTCCTTTATTTATGGTTTTATTTTTGTAAAGATTATGGTACTCCCTTGTTCTGTCAGGATGTACTTCTCCTCATATACAGGTTCTTTTTGTAACAGTTTCAAAGCCTCGAAATATCTTTTAATTTGTTCTCCCCAAATCCTCCTCTTTCAAATTCATATTCTTTTATTCCTACCCTGTTCCCCAGTCCGTCATAGCTGTAGCTTCTTGCCCTTCCTAACGAAGAGTAACTTAAGCCAAGCCTACCGGTTGCATCATATTCGTAGGCTTTTATTTTTTTTCCGTTTTCTGTTATGCCGATAAGATTTCCTCTTTTATCATAATCGTAAGTTTTATTCCCTGTAATCCTCCTTCTTTCATCAATCTGTCCAGAGAATCGTAGGTGTACCTTACCTCCTTATCTTCATTCTTAAATAATGTTCTGTTTCCAAAGGCATCATAGGCATATTTGTGTACAAGTATATCCCCTCTTTTTACTTCCACAAGTCTGTTTAAGTTATCATAGCCATAATTACATGTAACTGAATCCTGCCATAGTTTTATGAATGATTTTTCTTTATTATTATCTTCTTCTATCCCAATTGCACTTGCATCACGATATTTTACAATTTTTGTCTTATTTCCTAAAGATCGTAATCATAAAGTATACTTTTTCAAGTTTTTGCTTCCTTCTAAGTGTATTAGGCTGCTAAAGTCCTCTGTCATCATATTCATATACACTGCTTACCTCATCAGGTATATCCTTTTTATAAAGCCTTCCCTCTTTATCGTAAGTAATCCACCTTTTTTTGTCTCCTGATGTAAAAGGCTTATCAGTCTCAAATATTTGTCATACTCACTGTATGACCTTTTTCCGTCAGGGTATACGGTTTTAATCTTTCTCCATACTTTCCATAGCTAAGCTGACTTCCTCGCCATGATAGTCTACTATCTTCGTTATCCTTCCAAATTTATCAGACTCTATATTTATGTCACCAAGTGCATCCTGTACCTGAATCAACTGTCTTAGGCTGTCATATCTATATTCCACTATTTCCATCATCATAAATAATGTTTTTAATATCCCTGCTTTGGTATAAGAATATGCTGTTCCATAACCTTCTCTGTCTTTCTTAACTATTACTCTGCCTAAAGATCATATGAGAATGTTTCCTCTTCTCCATAGAATTTGTAATAGAAACAATATCCCCATCAAATCTCTTTTTATATCTTGTAATCCTCGAGGTTTATCATTTCAGTTTCTTCGATCTTTATCAACTATTTTTCTTATCATTTTCAATACTTGACAACAACTTCCTATCACCCTCATGTCTGTATGCTGTAACAAGTCTGCCTGCCTTATCATAACCGTACTCTGTTCTATTTCCCCAGCATCTACAACTGAGGGTAAGTTTTCCTCAGAGAGTATTCATACTTTGTTGTATTTCCTAATGCATCTACTTCTTTTACTATATTACCCATAGCATCATACTCAAGCTTTGTTTTTGTGAAAAGCTGTTTTCTTACTTCAGTAATTCTATTTAACTTGTCATAGGTAAACAAAATGTAATCTCCCTTTTCATCTTCTCTTTTTATTACATTTTGATTCTTATCATAGTAAAATATCTCATACCTCTCATCCGGATATGTTATTCTTTTGTAAAAAGTCCTCCTTTATAATAATCGTAAAAGCCATTCAAATTCTTCAACTTTTTACTTTTTTGTTTTACCAAGCTCATTGTATTCATATTTTTCTTGTATTACCATGGACATCCGTTTCAAGCATCCACTCTTCCAAGAGCATCATGCACTTAACTTCATATGTTCCAAGTGAATTTATTATATGGATACTGTTCTTTTCCATACTCATACTCAGTTATAGCCCCTGACTTATCCTTGAAGACAACAGTCTGTCTCTTTCATCATAAGAATACTCTTCTCTGTTTCCCCAAAAGGATCAATGACTTCTGTCAGATTTTTCATTTGCATCATAATGGTACTCTTACTCCCCTTTATTTTGTAAAAACCTTTTTCTCTACCAAATTTGTGGCATTATAAACATACCTTACTTCCCCTCCATCAGGATGTATTTCTTTTATCAGAGTTTTTGACAAAGGTCATATTCCATCCCATAGTTTTTCTCCGTCAGGAAGTGTAAAGTCCTTTATTTTATTCATTTCATTGTAGCTTATCTTTGTTATACCGCCTCTAAAGTCTAAATAGGGATAACTTCCCATTTTCTGTGTATTCGTATTTTACAGGTGTTACAACGCATCCTTTACACCTGTCAAAGATCTCCACTATTATAAAAACTCTGTTCTGTTTCCTTCTCCGTCAATACTTGCACTTACCCGATTTGAGGTTATCATACTCATGGTTTGTAGTATTTCCGGTTTCTTCTTCAATACAGTATATGTTTCCTCTTTTTATCATAATAAATTTTTCTTATAGAGCTGTCCGGTAATGTAACTGTAATACTTTCTTTCTTACCCTGTTCTTCCCCATACTTTATCTTTGTAACTTCTCCTAATAAATTTTCTCTTTCTGTGATCCTTCCTTTATCATCATAGAAATATTTTTTTCAATTTCCTCTCCATCTATATAATAAAGCTGTTACATTTCCTGTATCATCATATTTGATACATTCACTCTGTCCATCAGGAAAAATAACTTTTTGTAAGTTGCCCGGATTTATCATACTCATAAAATGTTATATTACCTTTTTATCGCTATAAGATGTTAAAAGGTTTCTTTCGTCATAAAGTAAAGCTTTCCGACTCCCCACCATACTCACTTTCTATATTCCTAAAGTTTTCATCATGTACATACACTTCAATATTTTCATTTTGATTTGTTACAAAGGTACGGCTCTCATCTGGAGTCATACTCATATCTTATGACTCCACCGTCTGCAAATCTTTGTATCTTTACCCTATCAGCACCATCATACTGATTTTCTAATGTAGATTCCCCTTGGGTCTTTTTATTTTTTTCAAAAAGCTCATCTTTATAGTAATAGCTGTATGTCAGTTTTCCTTCAATATATACATTAAGCTGTTCTCCATCATACCTGTATTCTATCCTTCTTCCGGTGTAATCCTCTATCTCACTTAATTTCCCAAAGTCATTATAATAAAAGCTTAATACTGCCTCTATGGCATCAGATACTTCTATTAGTCTATCTTGTGTACCGTAGGAAAGGACTACTTTCCCTCCATCCTTTCTTTCTATACACAAAAGTTTTCCTTCTTTATTAAAAATATATAAGCTCATGTTCAATGTCATAAATAAAACCATTTTCAGTTTTCTTTTAGACGATTAAAATCATCAAAAAAACTGAATATAATTTCCCAATATCATCCAAAAATATGGTTCATCCTGTCCGTCAGGTAAATGAAGTATGTACCGTTTTCTTCACGACTTAGGGATATTTCGTAACTATGTCGCCAGCCCTTTCCAAATACTCCAGAATTTCTTTCACTACTGTTATAAGATCTTATAAAAACTTATTGGAAACTTTTGAACTAAGCATTGAGATCCTCTTTACTGTAGGTAAAGTTTCCGGTGTTGCATTAACCGGATCTCCGTCATGGCACAAAGTGCACCTTGTGCTCCTTTCAAAAATCTTCCATACTGTTATTTTTCATAAGATCCTTTAAAACTCATTCCATGCAGCAAATGAAGGGTCCGTTTTTCAAGCATAGCTGATATGATCTTGTGAATCTCTTGTCTTAACCCTTCTTCATTAAGTTCTCCTATAACAGGCTTTGCATTGTTTCTTACCCTGTTTAATGCGTTGGTATAGGATACGCTGTAGCTTCCGTTAGGGTTTTTAGTGATATTTACTTTGGCACAGGCGGCAAGCCCTCCCATAAGCTTTAGCATAAGCTTATCTTTTTCACTTGGTACACCTGCCGTTACCGGTAATCCTCCAAGCATCTGTGGCAGCAACTTTTTCAAAAGTCCTTTGACATATCTTTGTACAGTTCTTTCAGATCTTCCCATGTCTTTGACTTCTTTCCCTTAAGCACCACTTCTTTAGATGCTATATTTACCTCCCCGCTTAACTTTATAGAACTTTTCTTTTTCTTCATCAGACACTACCTCCATTAACGCTTACGATGTTTTCTCTATGGAACTGTAATTACCTAACTCTCTGTTTTTATTTCCGGTTAAATTTCTACTTTTCTTAATTCCCCATATACTCTCCTACAAGGATGTAGGAGTTTGTCTTATGTCATTATTTTTATAAATATCATTGTAGGTACATTTTCTACCGTCTTTTTCCAAAGGACTGCAATAATACCCTCATATCCTTTTAGAACAAACCTTAACCCTTCCTCTATTTCAGATTCGCTTAGGTCAGGTAGCTTTGCTTTGTTTTTGTATAAAGTTCTTCCCTAATAATACTTGCATCCTTTTTATAAAATCAGGTACCCAGTACCTTATACTTAGCAGCTTATTTATATACAAACTTTCATCCGCTGCAATAAGCATATATTTATAAGATCTCGTATAAAAGGCATATTAAGAAAAACAGGGCAATATAAAAAAGGGCGTTTCTTTTTGTTTTGTCTTTGTCTTCTATAGCAGCTGACAAAAAGCGCCTTTAATTCCTCTTCTAAACTTTCTGTAGAATACATTTCGTACTCTTTGATCTTTTCGCTTATCCATCTATACCTGAAAGCTTCGAAATACTTTATTTTTTATTTTTCTCTATTCATCTTTTACTTTCTTACAAGTTCAATATTCTCAAATATATCAATTACGGCTTTTTTCCATGCATTGGCATCCGGTTCCATGCAATTAAATATAACCTGTATTATTTGTCTGTCGGTTTTTCCCATTCCCATCATGTGGTAGATCTTTTCATCTATTCCGGGTGAGACAAAAATCAAAAACAATGCATTTGACACAGCCTTCTTTATTAAGCTTAGTAGCATCCGGGAACTTGATACCCTTGTGTGCCTTTAAAAGAAGGCTTCTAAGATCACTTAACAAAGTTTCTATATCTGCATCTTTGCCTTCTTCCAAAAGACTTAGACTTAAATTTATATCTCCTGCAAGGTTGGTTTTTATTATTTCTGGTCTAAAATTAGTAGGATACTTTATTTCCTTTATTTCATCCGGCATATCTATAAAAGAGGAAGGACTGTATATGGACACAGAATCATTAAAGTATAAAAGCTTTCGTAAAAGTTTCAAACTTACCTGATATATAGTAACCGTCTTCTAAGGACATGGAAATGCTGTTATCCGTTTCTAGTTTTCATAGGGTATGATTTTTCGTCAATATATCCTTTTGACATTTTTATTCAATATACCTCACTTTTCACATGACTGCAATAATTTTTATCTCTATTCTTAGACTTTAATATGTTACAAAACTATAGTTTTAATTTACCACTCTTAGTAAAATACAAGTTTAGGGGTTTTTACACCATAGTTTCAACCCAATAATACTCTCCCTTAAGTCTTTCCGGCAGCTCGATTTCTTTTTAAGAGAAAACATTCTCTGATAGCAAACGGATCGAGATATTCAACATTTTCAGGTATTCTTATGCTTTTAAATGCACATCCTCCAGCATATGCATATATACTTTTTAGGCTTTTAGGTAATTCTATATTTTCCAGTTTTTCACAACCTACAAATGTAAAAATAAAATTTCCTCTATTTTAATACCTTCCTCAAAAGGTTACTTTTTGAGGTTGGAACAATCAAGAAATGCTTTTTGATAAAATTATTTCTACACTTTTAGGAATAAAAACCTCCTCAATATCGTTACTTCTTTCAAAAGTCTCGGCTGCAATTAATCTTGTTCCATCCTTGATCTTTGTTTTTAACCCCATTATCTATATGTTCTAATAGTATATCGTCTGCATATTTGCACTCAAAATTCATCTTTTTATATTGTTTTAAGTATAGTGTATTTTTGAAAACTGTAGCTGCTATATCTTCAATTCTATGTGGTAAGTTATATACTCAAGTTCCTGCAATTATTAAACGCCCCCATATCCGATATTGACTATGCTTTCAGGTAGTTTAACTTTTAACTTTGAGTTGAAAGTACCCTTCCTATCCTTTCCAATCCCTCAAATATTTGCTTTTCCAAATATACACAGTTTTTCAAAACAGCTATCTCCCTATTTCCGCTATACCTTTAGGAAAGTCCACTTCCTCTATAACAGGGTATTTATAAACGCAGCACTTGCAATTACCCTGCATGATTCTTTGATCTTAACAAACTTATTTATACCCTTGTTATATAAAAGAACTTTTCCCAAGTATACAGAACCATACTCGTCAGCCACGGTATTATCTAAGACAGCAGTACCTAGAAAACATCTTTTCCAGAGTTTTTGATCCTTCCGACATCTTTACCATGAAAAAGATTACTACAACCTTTGAATGCAAAATTATCAATGCTTTTCCAGACTATTCGAGCAAGTCTATGCTTTTAAGATTTTTCACAATTAGCAAAGGCAGACTCGCCAATTTCCGATAATTTATCGGAAAAAGTTATACTTTCAAGAATGACAATTTAAAATACTTTCGGTCTGATACTCTTTTATTCCTTCAGGAAGTTCTATTTTTCTGTAAAGTACACAATTTGAAAAATGCACCTGACTCTATACTTTCTAATTGTTTGGGTAAGCTGATATTACTTAGTTTTTACAGTCAGAAAAAGCACTCATACCAATTTTTCTTACACTATCCGGTATCTCAACACTTTCCAGATTGGTACAACCATCAAATGCAAAAATTAATCTCTGTTACTCCATCAGGGATCTCCACTGAGTTTTTAATATCAGCCCTTTTTCTATAATTCCATCTTTTATCTCTATAAAAATATTATCTTTGATTATCACCCTGTACTTCGTTGTAACTATCCACATTCCGGCAATAAGAATAATAAAAAGTCCTAATAATATATATGCATGTATTTTTCGTCTTGAACATATTATTAACTCCTCTGATGGCACTAATTATTTAAATTCTTTATCAATATTGTCAAAAATCTCCTTAATATATTCTTCTTTTTAGCTTATTTGCAGCAGTAGCTTCTAACATATGAAAATCTCCTATTAAATACTTCTCACCATATATACTCATATTTGTACCATTAATATATTCAGGACATACCTCTACTTTACATCCTGTTATATCATAATTACCACTAATCTGTGTTTCACCATCACTGGAGATCATATGGTGTAACTTTTTACACAATCATTTTGGATTTTTATACATTCCATCCCTCACTCTTTCAGAGTACAGGTCTGGGTATTAAAGTCAAAAAGCGTTGCAATTCCGGTCAAAGCTGCCAACGTGACCCACTAGAGCCATTGTTCCAGCTGACAATATTCCTGTATATAGAACACCGGTAAAGATAGCTGACACAATGCTAAGAATATTAGCGGTATCACTAACTATATTAGTATTTTGTGCGACTCTTGCAATAAAATCTCTGATTAACTTATTATAATCTGGTGCTAAATACATGATTACAACCGGATTTCAATACCATTGTCCTAATATTTCGATAATTTTAATTGCCCCATATACATAAGAGATTCATTGTTTTCAGATTCACTATTGTAATGTCAAACCCCACCTGATATTATCAGCTGTTAGCATTTCTTTCTCTTGGTTTCCAATCAACATATAATAAAAATGCCTCCCTGCTTGGACAATCAATCTCACATAATAGTCTTTTCCAGCTTTAAATTGCAATATCTGCCAGTATCTCCAATAATAAGTAGAGTTTTGGTTGTTTCTGCCCCGATGATTGTATCTTCTAAAAACTTATTCTGCTCATTACCGGTATGATCTTTTTATCTCATATGCACCTATAAACTTAGGTTTTTCCTCCACAGTCTCATAAACAAATATACTCCCAGTTTATTAACTGTATTATTATAAAAATTTATTCCAAAATTATATAAGCCGGCTTTATTAGGCTTTATATGTCCTAGAAAATCATTATTATATTCATTATTACTCCATATTCCTTTTATATTCTCTACTATTTCTGCAGTATTTTTATTTTTGTTTTATCATAACTTGGGGATGTCTGACCCGATGTATTAAAGTATAATGATTCCACCTTTTTGCATGTTACAGTAGCATTTCTCTCTACAACATACTCTCCGTTTATCTTCATGTCAGAATTTCCAGCAGCTTCCCATGAGCCCAGTTCCAGGACACATGTGCGAGGATGTTTCCTGTCTATATTACATATTCCAAATCACTTATATTCCCCGGCTTGGTGTCGCTTACTGTAATCAAAGGTCTTCCATCAAGTATATACTCCATGGTCTTTAGGAAGATTTAGAACACAAGGCTTGCTTCCCCTCCCACAAAAAACCTCAGCACCCCTTACCACATACTCATAACCGGATTTTCCCTTTAATTCCTGATATTCATACATTTTCTGTAATTCATTATTTTCAGCCATAGCATTCTCCTCTTCCAGTTAATCTTATTAGTCTACTCACTTACATACACTATCTCATCTTTACTGTTCATTCTTATATTTCTAGCCTTTATACTTATCTTTCCGGCTGCACTTAAGCTTACAGCGCCGTTTCCGTTTAGTTTTAGGCACTCATCATCAACAAATATCATATCTTCAGACTTAAAAGACACTCCTTCGCAAGATAAACCGAAACTTATTTTCCCTGTTTCCATCATCTTTTGCTTTGCATCTTTTCCTTTGGAGGCAAAAGTCCTCCAGTATATACATTTCTCCCAGCAACTCCCGATACATAAAGTTCTGCTTTTTCTCCGACTTCAGGTACTGCATATAGTGCATTTCCGGTTTCCGGATACCACTCAAATCCATACTTTGCTTCCTTTTTATCACAGTCAAGACTTATGTGTATTATCCTTATACTTTTTGATTTTCCCCATAAGAGCTTAGCCCTATGATATTTTTCATTATAAAACGGCTTTATCAGCTCTTTTATGTAGGCTTTTTCTATCCCCTGAAAATTAAATATAAGTTCTCCTTTTGTAAATTCCGCTTCTTTTTTATATAACAGCAAAACTTTGTCCCCACTCTTACCTGATCTCCTATCTCACTAAAACTATAAGTTCGTAACTTATATTCCTTCTTTGTATGTTTTCCTTTATCCTACTCTCTCTGCTCTCACTTATGATATTTTAGAAACCAACAAGCCTTCCCTCTTCTAACCCCATGGAAATACCGGGCTTGTCCGATGCCATATCAGGGTATATAAAGGTTTTTAAGTTTTGCAGCCATTCTTGTTGCAAGATCCCAAGCACTCTTCATAACAAAGTGGCGGCTTTTCAATCCTTTTATCATTCACATCATAGGTTGCTATGGTGCCGGGACATTTTTTCATTATATCCTGTGTGATACTTATATAGGTCTCATCTATATCCTGAAAAAGTTCTGTATGTTTATCCTTGTCCAACTCTTTACTGTATGAGTATGCACTAAGTTGAAATCTATGTACATCTGCATCGGAGTCTACACTAAAGCTCCTCTACAGATGCCCTGAATATAGTTTTTCCCTCATACTTTACATTGATATCTATATCCTTTTTATCCGTAAAAATGTTTTCTGCCGGATTTACTGTAAGTACTCCAAACATATCAAGGCTTGCATGTCTGTTCGGCTCTGTTCTTATAATAAAACCCTCCACCATGTAAATCGGCAGTTTTACCTCTATTTCTAAATTTTCTATGATCAGCATAAATACGATCTCCTCTAATTATTATAAGATCAGCATTAAAGCTCTGATATCTTACAATTAACTTATATGAACTCCGTCTCCGCTTACATATTCCATCTTTTGAGATGATCTGCGTACCGTCTTGTAAAAGCATGATTCTCTTACCGGCTGCTATGGATATGTTTGACTCCTCACTGCTTATCTCAAGAGTATCCTTCGCTTTTTATGTATACTTCCGCTGCTTACTATCTTTACTCCTTCATCATCCTTTAATTCTATATAATCACCTGTACCTGCACTTATTCGTATTCCGTTCGGTGTCAGTCTTATTTCTTTTCCGTATTTATTTCTCCAGATCTTATTCTCGGGATCTGTTCTTACTCCGCCTCCTTCATTTTCATGTATTGCACTGCACACATAGGCATTTTCTTCATTTTCTGTAGGAAAATAAAGCCTTACACTGTCTCCCTTTTCCGGCATGCATGACCATCCTGCTCCGTCTTTGAAAGAATATACGGTGAGAAAAATCAAACCATCTTCCTATTTCTTCGTCCTTATTTTCTATTTCCTCTATTGCTATCTTGACCTTTTCTTTTTCTACCTTTGTAACTTTGGCATAAAGTGATGCTCCTATTATTTTCAAGTCAAATTTGCTTTCTTTTTTCACTATATAGTCTATATCCTGTGTTAAATAATAAGTATGATAAAGTTCACTTCCTTCAGTTTTAGATACTATTTTTACTATACGGTAATCTTTTCTGTTAAAACTTACCCTGTCACCTAAACTATGTATCTCTCTTGATTTAACTTCATACACTGTATATTCTTTATTTACAACGATTCGTACATCTTGTGAAGTTAGGACTTTTGTATCTCTTTTTGGCATACCGAAAAAATACTACTCCCTTACTCTGATGAGTCCGGCATTACTGCTGTCTTCTTCAAAGCGGCGATTCTTCGTATAAAGTTCAGTCATTTTTCTCTATATTGAACCAAAAGAGCGGGAATTACACCTTTTCCTTCTTCTCCTGTTATATAGTGTGCCTCTTCATACCCTTCTTTTAAGATATTAAGGATATCGGTATATTCTCCGGCGCCTTTAGAAAAACTTCTCGTATGTACTTTTTCTTCCATCAATGAGCTTCCTGTGATCAGTTCAAGTTCAACAAGGAAACTACCGCTTTCTTTAAAACAACAGATCTTTCTAATAATCCGTAAAAATATAGTGCCTCTCTTTATCCGCTTCATCAAGGGCATCGACCCTTACCCACCTGTGTTTTTAGCAGCATTTACATACTCTTCTTCTCTTTTTTCTTCTATAATGGCTTTTATGGTTGCCCTTCCATGTCTGCCTGTTTCATGTTTTGCTTCATAACTTGTTACTGCAAGTACATCAAAAATATCAAGTTTTATAAGGTTTTTCTCTCATGGATTTTGATCCTCCACTTCCTATAAACTCTATTCCTCTAACACCTCTTCGTATAAGGCTTTCTGCAAAATCAAAGCTTACAATAAACTTTATCTTTTCATCCTTATCCCTAACCGCTGAAAAGGCTTGTTAAAATCGGCAGTTAACAGGTTGTCGGTATATATAACAGATAGTAGCTTTTTATCGCCCTACTGTTTTTATCTATCAGCAGTACTCTTTTTATAAACACTTCTATATCAAAAAGCAGCACCTCCTGAATCTTTCTGATATAAGAGATATGTATTCATCATCAAATCAGGAAATATAAATGCATCTGTTTTTCTATTTCAAGTATAAGTTCTCCCGAGCTCATAAAAATCTTTCATTAAGAGTCTCTATATTCCTTCAGGATATCATCTGATGTATATATCCGTATCCCCTTGTATTTTCAAAGTTTTTCTTTTATATAAAAATAAAGGTAACCTGTTTTTCCATAAGCTCTCCATACTTATCTTATTCAAAGTTTTTCTACCATTGGTGGATATTCTCTTGCAAAATCAAAATAAAAACTTACTTTTACCATCGTCTAAGATATCCCCTTCTTTTAAGTCTTTTTGATGTATAGATTGCAGTTCCGTTTAATCTACTAAAAACCCGCCAGAGCTCTTCTCGAAGTGTTCCTTGTAAACCTCTTATATCATATGCCACAACTGCATGTGTCTCTTATATCTTCATCTCCAAGATTTTGTATATTCATAGTGTCATTTTGCCCTATATAGTTTTTCCGGCTGTAATATTATAGGCTTTCCCTGTCTTTCCTTCTATACACACAAGCCATGCATATATAAATTTTTCTTCTTCCATAGAAAGATTTTTCCAATTCTTTTGTTTTTGTGTTTTCTTCGTCAATGAGTTTTTCTTTTAAGCATTCTATATTTTTCTTTTTGAATCAGCTTATCCATATCTTCGTATCTGTATTTTCATATTCAAAATTTTTCAAGTATTTACTTGACTCAGATAAAAATCAACATACATAAACTTGATATCACCTATTTCCAAAATATCTTTATTTTTAAGTACATGCTTATCGTATACAGGTTTATTATCCATGTATACAATTCCGTCCGCTCTTGCCGGAATCAAAAATTGCTTCCTTGTTTTTCTATCAAAAATATTAAAGTGATTTGCCAACCCAGTTTCTCATCTCCCAGCACCTGTATCTCATTATCCCTATCCGTTCCTACGAAGTTTTCTCCAAAAGCTTATGACATAGCTTTTTCCTTTCTTGCTCCCTCTATGCATACAAGCCATGCGCATACAGGTCTTTCTTCTTTTAGGAAAAGTCCGCACTCCTTCATAAGTTCATAAAACGCTTTTCAGTGTATCGAATCAAAAACCGCACTTTGGACAGATGCTGCCGTTCCTTGTCTTAGAAAACTTGTGTCCATAAAGGCAATCCATTATATTGAACATTCTTTCCTCCCGCTAATCTGCAAAGATCTTTCTCCAGACTAAATCCTGTGGCTTATACCCATCCAGATTCTTTTGCAGTGTCATATATCTAAAAAGTCGGTATGGATCTCCTTATTGTAGATGAGTCCCTGTACTCTGCCTTCCCTTAACTGCTATATAGTTTTCTACAACAGCTCTGGATATTCCTTCAACGCTGTTTAGTACCGTATAGCAAAATGTTCTGTCTATGTCTTCACACTTTTTGTGATGAAAGGTATTCTTTTGCATATGCCTTCAAGGCCTCTATATTGAAGGTTTTCTTCGTATCCTGCGTAATCCGCATTCATCAAATGTGTGGTGTCATACTCCGATCTATCTGCGAAATCAAGATGGCTGTCCCTTAATACAAAGCCTGAGTAATAAAAGTCGCGCAGCAGGATCTCACCATCCGCACTTTCTGCTTCTGTGAGACAGGGAAAGCATTTTATTTTGAGTAGCTTCCAGTCCTTATCTACCGACTCACTGCTGCACTTTAGCTTCAGATACTCTCTTTGCTCCGTATGAGTGTAGAGGCTTTTATTTCTTTACTTATCTGATATGCCTCTCCCTTAAGCTTTACAAGCCCTTTTCCTATAATAAGACTTCTGTTTTCATGATCGGAGCTTAATCTTAATCCCCTTATGACTCCGTTTGTATATCCCTCATAAAGTATGGACAGTAGATCTTTCGGATAGTCTCTTATTACCTCAAGTGCCTCTCTCTAAGATCCTTCCGGTCTCAAACAAAAGGGTATCTGTTCTCCATTAGCTTCTCCTTATGTCTTTAGTGTTCTCCATCAAAAATCACGAGATCCATTCGTCTGTTTCAAACTTGATTCTCTTCCTTCACCTGCATATAAGGTATCTTCAAGTCTGTATACCGGCACGATCTGAAATCCCCATTTTTATAGTCTACAAAGGCAAATATCTTAAGCTCCTCGTTTTGTATATCATCTGTGTCTTCCTGTTTTATATATCCGCTGTATCTTCCTGCAAGCTCCATCCTGTCGGTTGCCCTCGCCTCATCTTTTTTGAAATGAAAAAGATACTCATAGCGTATACTTTCGGAAGCATCATACAGATACATTCTAAGCAATATCTTCCAAGCTCCTAAGTAAACTCCTGTCATTTTATTACTTTCAAATCCGTCAATAAGTACTTCTTCCTTGCCGGAGTATGACGGTGCTTTTATCTTATAAGGGGAATAAGTGCCTCTTCTTTCACCCTTATGTCAAAATCCTGCGTATCCGGTTCGCTTATCATAGATATCTCATCAGTCCGTCCACAGGCGGGTTTTAACTCTTCTTTTTACACTTCCTCCACTTTGCATCATGTTGCCGGGTACAAACTCTTTTAGAGCATCTCTAAATAATCCTATCTTACAGGACTGCCCTGTAAGCCTTATCATGTCAAAGTTATAAAGCTCTCCGTTCTTATAAAGTCTTTCCATAAAAACCTTCATAACGGCATATCTTCCCCTGCGATCAGCAAACTTCCCTTCATAACGGTTAAAAACTTATCTGGGCATTCCTTTCAAGATTTCAAGCCTTTCTTTCTAAATACCGATAACTTAAAACGCGATCCGCCTCCAGTCTTAAGACCTGTCTTTGCGTTTTTACCTTCAGGTACTTCTACTAGCGATATCATTCCCTGAAAAAGTTCCTGTTTTGATCTCATCCTGCCAGGTAAATAGTAATTATTCCTTACCTGTGGTATCCTTCCTTTCCGTAAGTCTCAAAATTCTTAAAAAGCTGCCAAGCAAAACCTCTTCTACCACCTTTTGGTAAGCCTCCTGTAAACCCTTATAAAAGTTTTTCAACGCCTTCTTCATCTATGTATCTGTAAGGGTCACCGGGCGAGATCATTGATACTCCACTACCCAGATCTTTATCGCTGTCAAGCAGTTTGATACGATTCTGAGTTTCAGCTGCGCGATCCTATGGGTGATGTATTGTTGCCTCAAAATCCGTATTGCCGTTTTATAACTGTTTTCCATCGTGTAGGTCTGTATATCACCTTTTTGCATGCACCTTGAGTTGCAGGCACTGAATCCGTTGTTCCGCCTCCACAGTCCGCGATCAACGCCTTATAACTTTCCCCGTCTTTTAAGCTGTTTTCTCCCTCATCTTACTGATCAAAACTGTAAGTGCGGCAGTGCTTTCATCCAATATAACACTTATTTTTATGGACAGCATTTTCAAGTAACTCAACATCTGCTCATATACATGCTTTGCTTAACCGGTGCAGTGATATACACTTCTTTTATCAGACATGAAATTATCTCTTGTGATATTCACACACGCTATCTTAAATACTGTGCTATGATCTCTATTCTCCTCTGCCTGTACCTTCCCTTGGCATCTGTAAGCTCTTCTTTTTCAAAAGTCCCCTACCCATCTTTTGATGTCATACCGAAAAACCCTTATCCGTATAGCTTAAGTTGGCAAACCATAAAAAGCCTTTCTGCCAAAACATACTCTATACCGTCATTATTCCATCTGTTACAGCTACAACTGCTAGGGTATCATGTTTTTCTATAAAAGTTTCTCCCTCCTACCGACTCGAAAAACAGGGTATGGCAAATGGTGTTTGTCCTCGCCAGTTCCTCTTTGTTTTTGCCGTGCTCGTGTCTGTCTATCACTGCTGCCCGTCATACCTTAGCTGCAGTTGTGTGAGTAGAGCCAAGGTCCAGGTGCAATGTACGTATGAAGCTCAATCAATGGCAAGATTTCAAAAGTCCATTAAAGGAATTTTATAGCCATCCTATACTTTGTGAGATCTTTTTCTCCTCTTCTCCCATGTATATGCGATGTACAAACTTTGATGCTTCTCTCTCCATAAGAATAAAGACTGCCAGTCCTGGTATCGTAACTATGCCTGAAAAGCCTGGCTATCTTTTACCAAGGTATAAAGGTCTCGTCCATTGCGCTACGTTAGTATGGCTGGAAACTTTGTGCTCGCTTACTATCGTGCGTTGGTGTTGAAATTTGTCTGTATTCTATTTGCTTGGTCTGTCTAAAAGTTTAGTGCGGCCTTCGTAAATACTGATCTTACCGAGATGTGCAGCTCCTCTTTCTCAGGCTCTTTGACACTGGGTTGTCAAAGCACTCTTCGATCTCTCTCTTCCCCTTCTTTTCTTCCCTGATGAATCTCTCTTTACGGTTTTGGCGGTAGGAAATGTCATCATCTCTATAAGCTCTTCATTTGTCCTGTACTCTTATCAATCCCTTTACGATGTAACTCTAAGGCAAAGCCTCTCTAAGTCGATATTCACTCATTAACTCAAGTTCTTTTGTGTGTATGCCGCTGCTTGTTCTTCTGCACGACCCTGTTAAACTTATAGCTTCCATCTTGTTTTCCTTCCCGTTTCGGTTTCTTTTATTCTTAAAATCTTTTAATATAATGCCATCTTCCCTATTTTTCATACTTTCTTTAACTCCTACAATACCAAAAGTGGTATTTCAAAAATATCCGTCTCTTAGGAAATAGGTAAAAGCTCTTTCCAACATCTCTATTCTTTCCATGTCTGTCTGTCACCCTGTAAAAGATATAGTTTTCTCAGATTTTCAGTGTATACGAGGAATTCGCTTGCTTCGGATTACAGTTCTTTTCAGTGCTGCTGAAAATCGTTATATAATCTTTACGCACTTACGAGATCAAGCGGGCAAAAATGATCCTTTTGGCTATTAAATTCAGGGTCTAACAAGGTCTCTCTCTTATACTTTTAAAACCTGCCTTCCTTGTACTTCCTTTAAGATTATACATTGCCCTTAGTTCTTTTATCTCTCCTCCTCCTAAGATCATATCGCTACATAATGTAGCATTACATCCAAAAACATTGCTCTTACATTTCTCATGTCAAACCACATCTGGCAGAAAGGAAATCTCTCGAGATTGCATGGCAAAGAACGATAAAGCGGATTTATCTCCAGTTTCCCTATCTTCAACAGTGTCGGAATTAAGAAAAATCAAAGGAGCTTTCTGTATAGGGACTGGGACTTTGACTGTTGCATAAATCTAAGTTCTTTCAAACCATGTCCACTTTTTGCTGTTAGTACAACCTCCTTGCAGTTCATGCTTTGCTCCTTTTCCTTGTCGTTCTTTGTTTGATCATCTTTATAACTGTCTTGAAATGGTGCTTAAAGTTATTTGTCATACTAGCTTTTGGTTGCTCGATCCTTTGTAAGGTGAAGTGTTTCCAAAAGCTCCTATACAGATGTATTCATCGAGAGTTCATCTGTAACTGAGACTCCACCTTCCTTACCATTGCACTCTGAAGGATTACTTTCGCTGTTTCTTAGGAACCTTAAAATAAAGTTTAGAGACTTTCATTTGTTGCTTGAAAAATCATCTAACGAAAAGTTATTCATATCAGGAAGTATTTTTACCGGTCTCCAAAAATCCTTGTCATCTAACAATCTTTCACAGAGATTTAAGTGATACATACTCTTCCAATATCAGTTCTTCGATGATTCTTTCTATTTCCGCTGGTAGTGTCGTAGCTTATCGCTTGCTGTTGGCTGACGGTCTTCGATCGGGCTTTCTTTTCTTTGTTGCTTATATCAAAGCGGCGGGTAATTCTTCTTTGTGACATCTTATGTCCAAAATATGATACCCCTCCAAAATCGAGGGTATAACTTTTCTTCATAGAGGTTTTACTATGATTTTTCTTCTTCCTGTCTTATCCCTACCATACCATCTGTCTTTTGCACCTAAGCACAAAATAATTTCCTTATCCTTTTGCCTGATCATTTCCCTCTCATAGTACAGTCCGTCTTTGCTCGGACTTAAAAAGGTACTGCTCTTAAATAAGGTTTTTTCTACATTCCACACTGGGATGAAATATTCTCTTTTTACCATATCCGAATATTTCACGTAATGTACTTCCACATCCCTTGCATTTTGTACTACCGTAGATAAATCAATATCAAAAAAACGATCAAGGTAGGCGGTATTTACCGTATTCCACCTAAGCCCGTTATGGGAAAAGGTTTCATTCAGTTTACCCAGCTCCTGCCTATACCTTATAGCTTTTTTAGGCTGTACTGAAGTTAAGTTTTTATCTCCGTTAATTGTGAAACTTACGCTTATTTTTTCCTTTGCAAAAGCCTTGCATACACTGTCATCCGCATTCAAGTATATAGTTTTTACAGTACTTGATCTTTCTTTAGAATCTTCTCTTATATCTCCCGAAGCATCATCTAATACATCCGCCTCCGATACCGGAAAAAACATCCTCAAAAATACATTGTCATTTTTAGAAAGTAACAGTACCGCAATCTCATAGCTTTCTTCTTGGCTTTCAAGCTCATCATATACTTTTTTTTGCAGGGACTTAAATCTTTCTTCAAAGACCTCACTCATCTTGTAAAGACCGTCATATAGAACACTTTTTGCCAACGCATACTCGTCCTCATCCTTTATTTCCAAAAGCCTTTTCTTTACATATTTTTTTACATCAAATTCATCTAAGTACCCTGCATCCATCCGAAAATACCTCTTTTATCTTAATTTGACGAAGACTCCGCTTCGCTTGTCTGTGGCTGTGTGGTTTCCGCAACTGTTTGTGGCGTCTTTAATTCTTCCTGCTTTTTCATCAATTCTGTAATCACTGATCTTTTATCCATTTCTGGTATTTATCTCATCTTTTAATTTTACATACAGTCTTCTGGCATACTCGCATAGTGTTCCTTGCTGTTTCCAAAATCTCCTCTTAAAAAGCTTCATCTGCCGTAATAGCATAATTTTGTGCAGCATTTTTTTCCTCTTCACTTAGACCTATTTTTTCATCTGCTGTGGATATCTTTTTCTCAAGTTCCTCAAGTCCTGCACTTTCACCTGATTTTTCCAAAAGATCTTTTGCCGTGTTAGAAGTAGCTCTTGCTGATAGGAAATCTCCATTGCTTAGTGCTTCATCTCGGCACTTAACATATCGCTGGCTGATTGAAGGTTCTTTGTCTGTTTATCTGCTTTCACCTGCTTTTCCTTCCTCTTCTTTAGCAACTAGCTTGATCCACTGCCAAGAGCTTTGCTTCGGCTTTTACTCTTGCCTTCTTCATATCCGATCCTTCTTGATTCTGTTTTGCGATCACATACCTTTCTCTGGCTCTATCGTATATTTCCAGAATCAAAAAGTATATCTCCATTATCAAAGCTTAGGTTTACACTTTCCTATACCCCCGCTATAAAATCAAGCTTTCTTTTTACATAAGCAAGTCCCGCATTGTCACGCTATAATTGTTCATAACTGCATAGCTCATATGGGGCTTTCGCTTCCATATAGTTTTTGCATCATACTTTTCATCCGCTTTCAAGTATTCCTCTATAACCTGTTCAGTAATGGTATACAAAGCTCTTTCATTTCTTTATCTCTCAAGACTCTCAGCCTTTTTGATGGTCTCTTCGCATTCTGTTCCGGCTTTTTGTATAATTTTCCATGTCTATGAACTGAAGCATCTTTTGTATAATGCGTATTCATATCCTCTTTTAATTCTTTTTCTATAACGGTTATGAAAATAAAAAGCGATACAGGCTGCAAGTATAACAAACACAGAAACAATTGATACTATTAAAATAAAGCTTTCTTCTTTTCTCTTCTTTGTATCTGATTCAACAAAATACCTTATCAATACTAAATGCCTGCGATGTATAATTTATCAACATACTCCGGATTTTTATCCAGCAGTGCGGTTTCCACCCTTCCAAGACAGTCAGCAGGGGTTCTTTTCCTGTCGGCAAAAATGCCGTCGATCTCTCCTTCCGATACATTTTCCCAAATTCCTTGGTATAAAGATTAAAATATCGGTATCAACAAGTTTTATCTTGCCTGATGCAACAGGTGAAAAAGCCTTTTTGACCAAGGAAAAGTATACAGATTACTTCTTTTGTTCATGTCTTGATAAGGCATCTTCACTGATTCTCTCCTTTGATACCATTTTCAGTGCTTAGGATGTATCTGTGGTTTTATAAAACGGCATTATTATTTCTGTAAAGCTTTGCTCTTACATTACCGGCATAAGCAAGGCGTACATTCTCATAATCAGTTACCGCAACTACAATTGATGCTTTAAGCTTCATGTATTTTTCCGCTTTTAAAAGCACCTCATTGGCATAACTTAGATACCTGTGTATTCTTCTTTTAGATATGGACGGCTTTTCTGTAAATTTTGCAATTATACTTTCTACCGCTTCTTTTTGCCGATTCGGTGTCTGCAACATCTTCAATACCGTCCAGCAGGGTACGCCAGCAGGCGAATCCGTCAAGCTCGGCATAAGCATCACTGTTTAATGCACTGCCTTCTTCTGAAATAGACTTGTATTAAATTTACTGTTTTGCTTACGCATTCTCCTCCTCCTAAATCCCCAAAGTCAGTATGGTCCAAGATTGTCAAACCTTCATTTATCTTTTCCTTTTGCGGTCTCAATAATCTCCCTTGCCGTTTCCCTACACCTATGTCTCTTTACAAGAATATCTTCCAATTCTCTGACAGAAATGTGAAGTCGGCAGTTGTCATTACAATTGTCTTTTTCTTTTAACTTTATTTCTTCCTTGCTGACAAGCGGCTTAACATAATCATCTCTTCCTATACAATTATATGCCTTATCGGTATCCGCGAATCCTAAGAGCTGCTTCCTTGCCCAAAAGTCCCTTTATGTTACCTTTTTCTTTTATAAGCTCTTCCATTACCTGTCCTTTACTGATAAGTATAAGTTCTTTTTACGAAAAATATAAATATTCATATGTCCTGCAATTCCATAACTTAGACGATTCCCGTTGAGTATCAGACAGGCTGCATATGCTCTTCCGTTTTCTCCTCTTAATGCATTTAATACATTGTTATTAGCCACTTCAAATACTTTGTCAAAGAAGTACTGTGTACTTTGGTTATCCTCATAGCGGTTATACAGTTTAGTAAAAGTTCTCACACTTGTCAGTGCTGCTACCTTTCCTGCATACTCTTTTCCTTCTCCTGAACTAGAACTGCCATAAGCTTATTTTTCATGTTTGAAACCCATATGCATTTGCCTGCACTTGCTTTTTCTCTATCAAGCGAGTGCTCACTATATCGAATATTTGGCTTTTTCTTCTTTTAATCCATATCCATACTCTCCATGTCAAAACTCCCAAAGCGGTTATGATAAGAATTAAAGCCATCCAAAAAGCAGTTTCCATATTTATTTTCCCCTTAGTATTTTTTTCTTTCTACCATGAAAACTGCTTTCCACACAAAGCAATATATAAAAACTCACTCTCACCCATGGTAATAACATCGTAGGTTTCCAAAACCTGCGGCGTATAAACAACCTTTCCGTTCAGGTAGGTAATTCCTCCGCCTTCCGTACAGATAAGGGTTGCCTCCAAGTCTTTTTCATCAAATGATAAAATAGCATGATTTTCCTGCTTTATAGCATTATCCCCTATAATCTGAATATCCATGGCATCCGTTCTTCCAATGTAATTCTTTCCGAATACCACACGATAATCCTTTTCCATATCTTGGTCCCTTGATACACACTATCCATCACACACCGGTTTTGTTTTATTTTTATTAAACTTTCCTCCAACTCCTTATCATCAAATGATTCTTCAAGTTCTTTTCTTTCCGTCATGTCCATGTTGCAGTATGGACAAATATTTCCATATCTTCTTTTTGAAAACATATGTCCGTTTTTGCATCGTATTAAATTTCCCATGATATTATCCTTACCTTATCTGTGGTTTATTAAGTCCTATAAAAATATAGTCTGAAGCTTTGCTTTGACCAGTCTTTAATGTTATAAAAAGCTTATCTTCTATCCTTTGATCTGTGTTCCGTTCTTGCTTTGCATATCCTCTATATACCAAGAACCTTCCACATAGTTTAATCTCGCATGAACCTCACTTCCACCGTTTCCTGCAAAGTGAGTCCCCGATAAATCTATATCTATCTCTTCTTCACTGTTTTCTTCCCTATCACTATGGAATTCTTTCCTAAAATATTCCAAGTTTTTCACCCTTTATCCTCTTCACTTAAAAAGTACAAGTTCCGACAAAATGTGTCTTGTATCTTTCTTTTCAAATAAAAAGTCGCTTTATTGAAAAATAGGTCAATGAACCTACAACTAAAAAAGAAAACATATAAAATATATATCTGCCCTGCCAACCTCTTCCATAGCATAGGAGTAACTGTAGCTATAAACAGCTATAAGTATTCCAAAAATATCAAGTAAAATCAACTATTCATAATCCTGCTAAACTTTATAAAAATAGCTGCACGACAATAAATGATCATTAGTCCAAACCCTATGACTGATTTTATGTTACTCGGCTGCGTATCCGCCTTCAACTATCAGACCTGCCATCTTATCTTTTTTCTGTTTTATTACAAGAGTAAAGTTTCCTACTCCCTCTTCATCTCCATGTCTTTCCGTATAAGCAACTACGAATGCATTTGGAAATACATACTTTCTTTTGGTGATTCCCGCTACAATCTGTTCTACAGTAACCTTTCTGTAGCAATCTTTATTTTGTGCCGGAACCATAGACCAAAGTGCCATATTTCTTGTAGAGTCAAAAGGATCACCGTCTACTGCTGTTAAGATCTTACCGGTAATCTCCATAGTTGCTCCGGCATCATTGGTACGGGCATTGGAATCAATAGGAATGTCTGTAGATAAAAATACGCTGTTTACGCACTCCTTTGCAAGTTCAAAAACTTCATTACCTTCTATTTTTACTTTGTATGCCATGCTCTAATCCCTCCTATTCCTTTATTCTCCGGCATATCCGCCTTCTACAGCTACCTTCGCATTATTATCCTTCTTTTGTCTTATATGGATATAAAACTCTCCGGTACCGTTTACATCATCTGCTTTTTCAGAATACTCCACCACGAATGCATTTGGAATTATATACTTTCTTACAACAGAGCCGGCAGATACCACAGTTACTTCCGCCACTCTGTAACAATCTGCATTCTCTGAAGGGATCTGAGACCATTTGGCAAGTTTTAATACATCATCAACATCCGCTCCGACATTATACAAAACTCTTCCCCAAACCTTTACACCAGACCATAATCTGTTGCTTTAGCATTGGAATCCTTTGGAGACTCAGACAGAAACTCTGCATTTACTATACTTCTTTCGTCAAAGTCTGCCACTTCTGAACCGGTTACTCTGAATCTAATTCCCATTGTGCTTTTTCCTCCTAGAAATATATTATTTTACACTTGCACCGACATCCTGATATTTAAACAATTCTTTTGCATATTTTATATGCCATAAGATATACTAAAAACTTATAATCAGCTAAAAATTCCATTAGGTCGATACACTACTCAAATATATAAAAATATTTTTGTACCTACTTACGAAAGATTTTATAATAAACAACTTTTGTTTAATTTTTGAAAAAGCATAAAGGCTTGAACTGTTACAAGTTTAGCTTTTTAAAAGTTAGAATATCAATGTCATTTACTATATTTCACACAAACATACCTCTATTCTCCCGCTACACGATTTAACGGTACTTCTACTCTCTTTACGGCATTTCCAAAGCTTATTTCTATCGCACATACACCGGCTGTTTCATCCGCTTCATAGGTAATATCATCACTGCTTCCCAGTATTCCGTTAATATTGTTCTTTTTAGATAACCATATACTTTTTTGACTCGAAGGATTATTGGAAAAGAACTTTGCAATATTTTCCTGCTTAAAATCTCCCGTAGCATGTCTTAAAATTCTTTCAATATAGTTAGCAGTCTGTGTTTTATAAATGGGTTCATAACTTCCACCGGAAAGTTTTAAGTTTCTTGCTTTATATACCATTATATGGCTGATATTTTCTCCGTCTAAAACTGCATTCTCTGAAGAAAATACAAAACCGAATCCCCTTTTATTGATATCGTCTTTTACGCTATTGGTGAATCCTGTAATCTCTTTTGACATGGTAGTATGTATCTTAAGAGAATTATTCTTTGCTTCAATGTCAAACCTTACACCCGGTAACTCAGTATCCACATCCTTCTTAAAATACTCTTTTAAATATTCCGGGGACTGATAACTTGCTACAAATCCTGCCGCCACATAGGCTGCACCTATATAAACTCCGTCTATCCAAAGTTTCATGATATCTTCTTTTGCTTTGGAAAGCTCAGCCGCTTCATTCTCATTGACTATCATCCTGCTTTCAAGCTTTACTCCCGACTTATCTTTTGGAATAATAGTGAAATTCGGCACACAAGGAATCAGATATTCCGAGTACGGCTTGCCGCTAAGGCTTGCACATCTGTCATCAAAAAATTCCACACCGGTCATTGCCATGCTGTTAAAAGTTGTCTTATCTCCCGTTTCATAGGAATAAAAGCACTCTGTACACCGTAATCTTTTTAAATGCATCCGCAATCCTTGCCAGAGATTCCACACTTACGTTTTCTGTCTTTACACTGTCTTTATTGCCCTTAAACCTTTCTCTCGTAACATTCATCTTTGATTTCTCATCTAAAGACACTCCCGCAACGATTCCATACCATACGGTATTGCTGTAATCATTTTTTTCATTTACGGTATTTAGATAAGCACAAAGCTTAGGCACATTTAAACTGATTTGCCATAACTTCATTCTTTACATTGGCAATTAAAAGACTCGGTCTCATTCCCTTGATCTGCTTTGGATACTGTTCAAAAAACGCCCATACTCCCAAAATCTTCTCTACCAAAGGTTTTACAACCTTTATAAAATCATCCTTTGCATTTATAAAACTCAAGGTATGTATTGTGGTTTGCCACTTCCTTTTTAACATCGATCTGGCTTTGCATAGATGAATTCAATGGACAAAAAGTCCTTACCACCAACTGTTTTACATAGCTGTTCCCTTCAGAATTTAGAGCATCATAATCTTCTTCCAAAGCCTCAATAAGCCCTGCATTGGCATTATCATCAGCAATCATAAGCACATCTTCTTCTACCTTCGGAGCCTCTATTACTGTCAGCTCTCCCTCGGAAGACATGGTAAGAAGTCTAATGTTAATGCATCGTTACTTTCAGACTCTTTAGACTCTCCAAGCAGTAATCTTGTCTTTATATCTGAGATGGCAAGCGGTATCATAGCCATGAGATTTTGGTAATTGGCACTGGCTTCTTCAAACATAGAATTAAGTTTGTCCCCAAGATCTAACTTATGAGGATCTCCATCTTCCAGTTTTGCATACTCCGTATAAGTATACTGAAGTTCTTTTTCTTACCTGTAATGTCATCCATGACCTTTGAAGGTGAAATCATTTCCGTAAGTTTTTCAAACTTAAAGTCTGCATTTATAATTCCTTGACCTCTTTTTGTTTCAACTAAGGTCATAAGCATCTTTAGAAAGTCATTATGTGCATTAAGATGCACTATGCTTAACATATTTTCAGGAACACCTGCCGGCTTTTTCTTTTGAATATACGATTTTTCCGGTTGCGGCATTAAAAAGAATATACTGTAGGATCAAACTTTTCTAAAAACTCTTCAAAGTTTCTAACCAGCAGTGCCTCATTGATTTCTTTTATCTTGTCATCACTTAAGCTGTCCAGCCCCCTTACATCACCCACCAAGGTAAGTAGGTTAAGCTTTTCAGGATTAATTTCTTCAATCAACAAGGTACGGTTTGTTTGCTTTATAATACTCTCTGCCATCACTGCATCTCCTCAAAATCTATAAAATTTATCTAAAACATTAAGTTTTCTACATTTAAAACAAAGGAATATACATAGTGAGATTGCCTACAAGATACAATACCAACAAATATTTTTATCATCGGCTATAGAATCGAATAAGTAGAAAAAGTAAGTGGCATTGTAGCTGTTTATTCATATTTAAAGACTTCTTTTAACTGCCAATAATTTTGATTTTTAGTGATGTGCATAAAATATCTTATTTATCCAATTAATTAATGTATATTAAACTACATTAATATATCTATCTTTACTTATGAGTCTTTATGTATTTTTATGAGTCATAATATCATATTATTAGAAATAAATTCAAGATATTTTAAATATAATTTATTCTTTTTAGCATAATACACAAAAATCATTTATTTAATTAATCTATTTAAACAACCAGATATTTGTTAGAACCATAACTTTTTATTGCACTATATTTGAGAGTATTAAAATTTCTAAAACAAATAGGGCTGTTGCATTTTAAGATTTTTGCACGAAACCATATGGGTGATATTCTGCCCAAATACCGCCACAGCTTGTACTCAATCTCTGTTTTGCAACAGCCCTATTTATTTAATTTTTTAAGTCTTCTTCTATTATGCTCAAACCGCATCTATGCTATGTCCTTTACATAGCTGCTTGCTGGCTTAAGTTTTCCAGTCTTTGTGTATCTTCATAGAGGTCTATAACATTGGTTGCGAAATCTTTTGCCAGTATCTGCCACATTCAGTATCTCATCCGCTCCGATTATGCCCTCTGCACCTATGGAAGTACTTACTATGGAAGCCCGTTATACATTAGCATCTATACCTTGCCTACCATGATGCCGGCACCGAATCTTAGCGGAACTACAACAAGTCTTACGCTTTGGTAGATCCTGCCAGCTCCTCATCAGATACATAGCCCCTTTACTATCACTCCCTCAGACTCATTATGCAGATCAATTATCTCTTTTGGAGGGTTTGAGCCTACTATGTAAAAGTTTATCTTAAGCTTAGCCCTTATTTCTTGCCAAATCTCCTCCATAAACCACTTTACTGCATCAATATTGGGCGTATGGGCAAAACCTCCTACAAAGAGTAAGCCTTCACGCTTGGTAAAATCTCTTTCTCTATTGTCTAAGAAGCTATCATACACATAGGCGGTAATAGCCTTAACATTTAAGTTTTTATCTATATTCTCATGTATATAGTCAACTTCAACCTGTGAAGGGTAGTAGGAGATGTCCGCCTTATGCATAAGCTCCGTTTCAATTCCACGCCAATACTTACTTGCATCAAGTTTCTTCTCATCACCGTTTAACTCATATTCTCTGTATTCCCTAAGCATGTGCAAATCATGCCCGTAATATATAACCTTAATATCCGTTCTGTCTTTTACAAAGTATATATCTTAATAGTAATATGGGGTCTGTTAAAATATACAAGGCTTATATCCGACTTATGCATTTCTATCCAGTCCCAAATACCGTTATACATATCATTTCCGTATAAAACTTCTATGCCCATTCTTCCAAGCAATGTAGTATAAGGCTCTTCCCTGCGGAAGTTATCCGGAAGGAATTTGACAATATAACCTTTTTTCACCAACATTTGCAAATACTGATAGGTGGTTTTGGAACCGGCATCCTTATCAAAGGTAGGTACTTAGTGGTCAACAAAGAATTATTTCTACCCTTACTCCTTTCTCTTGCCCTGAAAGGATCCGGATTACCGGTATTGCGGTAGTGCTTTTTAAACTCCTCACTCCACTTTTGCTTTAATTTTTCGGAATTTTCCACCTGGTAACGTTTCAGTCCCGAACCCTCTACATCAGTACCGTTTGATCATACCCTCAAAATGTATTACCACAGACTCGGGCTGATACATAACCTTGTATCCGGCTTTTCTTACCTCAAAAGCGAGGTCTGAGTCTTCACAGTATGCCGGTGCATATCTATCATCAAAACCGCCTATACTTTTCCACAAGTCAGCCCTTATCATAATGGCAGCTCCGGATATGTAGTCCACTTCTTTTACATAATTGTATTGACACTTGTCAGGATCATCCATTCTTCCGTAGTTCCAAGCCGATCCGTCACTCCATACTATACCTCCGGCTTCCTGTAGTCTTCCGTCAGGGTATACGAGTTTGGAGCCCTACCATGCCTATACTTTCATCACTTTCTATCAGCTCTATAAGTGAGCTCATGCCAGTTCTCACATGTAGTTGTCATTATATAAGAAATAGTATATACTCTCCCTTGCCTTCGCAGCAGATTGCAGTTACGACGAAAGCCTGATTGCTTGCAGGTCTGCTCTAACTATATTTTCCACATACTTAGGAATATCCTTGGTTTGCATCTGTGGATGAGTCATCTGCCAAAATTACTTCATATTCACAGCCTCTGCTGTTCCTCTGTGCCAGAAAAGACAGGTGTAGGTATATTCTATCTGGTATAGAGCGGGTATTACTATACTCCACTTGGGCTGCTCAAAAACTTCATTTAAGCTTTACGAGTCTTGATATATAGGTCCTATCTTCATATAACCGTCGAAACGAGATTCCTTCCTTCTTTTGACATGATTTTGACAAGTACTTCAAAGGGATTTCTTAAAGCCATTCTATAAAAACTTAACCTCTTTTTCGGTTCCTACCGGATATCTTTTTATCTATAAAATTTTTGATTTTTATTTTTAACTTATACAAAAACTCCTGTTTTCATAAGTTTTTGTATAACCACATCCTGCTCGGTGCTTTCGCCCTAGATGTCTATCGTGTCTCAAGGTACATGGTTATCGGTCAGCCTCTACTTCCCTTATTTGTCTTATTACCTCAAGTTTTCATCAGCCCTCTTCCTTCATCGCCTGTTTTCTTAATAACAAAGGTTTTCTTTTTCTATTTCCAAAAAGTTTGTCAAAGACTTAAGCTCAGTTATGTATTTATCGAAATAAAGTCTTTGATTTATCTCCGTGTACTTTTTGTTGAAAGTCGCTCTCCAGCTTTTCACAAAATTCCTTATCTTCAATCCTATATCAAATTTTGCTAAAAACTCTTCTTTACTTTATGTTCGCTCTACTTTTGCATTTTATAAGAAAACTCATTCAAAAGCTCTGTATCTTGTAAATATGAGGCTGTTTCTCACCCACCCACTCATAATCTATACCTATAAACTTGCCGTCTTTTAATCATTTTCCAAATATAGCATCTATATTTGAAATAGACTCCTCGTCTATAGTATTAAAAGCGGCTGAACATAGTCTTCACGGACTTTTATCGAATTAATTAGAAATTGGCAAGATTTTCACCCTCTATAAAGTCAAACTTGGCTATGTAACCGTCAGCACTGATATCAGCCTCTATGTAATCAAGCAAGTCGTTTTCCGACATAAGTAATTTTTCTTTGTCAAAACTCTGATATGCTCTATCCCTCTTCTGCTCAGGGCTCGCTACATATGCACGTCTTTCTATGCTTGTTCGGATTCTGTACTTTTCTTTTCTATGATAATTATATTTTGATAGTAATCTATTCCCGAGATTGGCACCGGTAACAATGAAATGAATTGGCAAAGATTTTCAAAAATTTCCGCCTCATTTATCTCCTCAAACTTTTTGCCACGTTTTACCTGCTCTATGACAGAGATAGTCATAGACTGCAACAAAGTAACTAAACGTCACCTTTTTAGGTGTACTCCTTTCACTGTATATAACATTTTGTCATTCTGTAATCAGGAATAAGATAATAGCATTGAGTTCATTAAATCCATGTTTTTCAAACATTGACTTAGCCCTTCCTTGAAAAACGCTTTGCTGTCGGACTTGGCACCGCACAGGTATTTTTAAAACCTAACTGTTATTCTCGGGCAAATATAATTCTGGACTGTTCGTGCATATGAGGTTTTAAGTTTTCTCAATAAATAGTCCGCATCATAATCGCCTTCTCCGATTATTGCAATGTAGTCAAAGTTTATTCAAGACTTGTAAGCTCTTTTAAGTTTTTACACAGATATAAATTATTGCTTGGGTTGAATTTATACCTATATAAACTCTAAAAAGTTTTCATCATCCAATACATAAATTTGTTCTCGTTTTGATAAAAGTCTTTTACTATTTTCCAGGCTTGCCGGTGCTATTACCAGTATTTTTGAACCCTTTTCAAAGTCAATCCATTCAATAACAGCTTTCCCTATGAGGAGCTGTTGCATAAATAATGTCAGATTTTTATTTTCCTCTAAAAGTTTTTGTATCTCCACCGCAGCCTTCTAATTGTTTTAATATATCATCATGAAAGTATTTCATAAATCTCCTTCTTCAAATTAATTCTAAGACACACCGTTGCAAAATAATCTTATCAGCCCGTAGGCTTGCATAAATACAAAAGCGTAATTACTACGGTATTTATACTCATTTACTATATCTATGTACTTTGTATTCAAAGTCATCCGGCAAATAGTCGCTATAAAGTAAAGTGCCTGCCCTGCACACCTTCTATTATTTTTAATTCCTGTCTGTCCACCACACAAGCATACTAAGTTCAAGTCCGAAATATAACTCCTAAAGCAGACCAGAAGCATCCAAATCTTTTCCAAGGGTTTTGGATTGTTTTTATCATTTAATGTAAAAGGCTACAAGCCCCTAAACTGTAACAGCACACTGTGGGATGGTATGGAAAGTATCTCGTCAAGGTTTCCGAGCGCTGCACCCGATAAACCATACGATAATTATCAACTTCATATAAAAGGTATATAAAACATCTTAATCAAAGGAAGGCCAGGTAAGAACTTCTATAAGCCCGTGAAAGACTGTTTTTACATTGCCAAACTCCGTCCGCTTTCAAGACTGGCGTAAGAGGCAATGGTTGCCGCATTTACCAGACACATTACTAAAAACATACTTAAAACACAGCGGTAAAACAAGCAAATAATGAAAAGCTTCTTAAAATTCGTTCTTCGGAATTATAAAATAAAACAGTACCAAGAGTGAGTATACTATCTTGCAAGGACCACATGTTGCAATAATTATGCATAAAAGCTATATCTTTTGTTTAACTCTTGCGGTACTTCTTGATAAGACAGTATTTTTGATGTGAATAATGTAACATGCTATTATCAAGGCATCATGGGACGTAGCCGCCAGGTGTAGGCTCGTAGAGTAAGCTAAAAGACCGTATACTCATGTACTTTCTCGAGGGCACGACTATGCTGTATGCCGCATAGGCAAAAGAATAACAGGTTAAAAACTTGGCAAAGTCTATCATGAGTTACGGCACTCAAGTTTAATATTCTTGCAAGGGCTCAGCCGCAGAGCCTGCGAGGTATCAGTCGTGTTTTCACCGGTATATGCCTTGAAATATGTCGGTATTCTCATCTATACCGTATTCTGTTGTGTTTTCCAATCATGGGCTGCCGCTTGCTTTCCTCGGTAGTTTTGAAACCGAGGATAACTTCATTCATAGGGTCGTTATAGCTATCTTCAAGATAAATTGCATCTTTATAAAAAGTACATAGCCCCTTATCATCTACAGCCTTTATACCCATAAGACTTGAAGAAAGCCATAGAACTATAGAGTGGCTCGGTTCATCCAGTGCGGATAAACCTATAAATACCTGCATATATACAAATCCCAAAGCAAGTACTATAAAAAGCAAAGCTATGATGTACTTTTAAGTTTTTATAAATACACAAAAAGTCCTATAATCGACAAGAGGACTGTAACTATAAACGTGCATGTTTGTAGGGTTAAAAATTCATCTTTACTTTCTATTACCGCCACAAACACATCTACAAAATGTAAAAGTATGGCTGCAAGTGCAGATAAATCCCACTAAATATACATACTATAATAAGGTTTTGAGCTTTAACGAGACCCAGCATAAACTCCCTTAAAGATTTTCACCTATTTTGTGATCTTTTATCATGCTTCGCTATAGCTATATCACAAGCCAAGGCGACAGGTTTTCTTCTATATTTGAAAATGTATTAGCTCATTATCTTTACTATAAGTATAAACATTATACTCGGGTATAAAAGGTTTGCCGACGACTGAGGTTTTGGTAGCTCGGCAAGTCTGCAAACTATACTCGAAAGACCGCCATTACTAGGTAGAGCCAGTGAAAAACAAACCCAAAAACACCGCATCATCTATTCTCAGCTTCGCTTTGCGTATCTTATGTATTACAACAATACTTGTGATAACGGAAACTATGGTAAAATTCTAAGCATTACAGACATACAGCCCTCTATTTGTACCTACTTTCCCTTTTTCTGATTCATGTAAATAATATCGATACCAGCATGCAACTGCTATATGCTTGCTTTTATAGGTGAAAGGTAGCTTGTACCGCTTACCCTCTCGTCCATGATTGCAGGTATTTCCGCAGGTTTCATTCCCTGTTTTAAAAGATAGGATATGGTATCCGGCTCGGGAGCATAGTTTAGGTTCAGTGCAAATTCTCATGCTTTTTCTATTTGTAGATCCCTCATGCCCGAAGTGGGATCGCTTATCTTGGCACCGTTGTTAAAAATATGGCAAAACTTATTATCCTGCTTGAGCATACGAAGTTTAAATGATTTTGCATTTTCGAAAAATCTTGAGGCTATAACTATATCATAGCCCTCTTCCAGCTTATCTTTAAGTGCGTAGGCAGTATTCCGCCCTGTACTGTCCGTCTCCGTCAAATGTGGCATATCTTATAATTGTACTTATAGCATATTTCATCCCTGCCCGAAATGTCCGAAGCCCTCAAGTTTGATCGGAAGATCCAAGGAGTATTATAGGATTTTTCATAACAAATCTTTGCGGTGTTATCCCTTGAACCGTCATTTACAACTACATAGTCAAGATCCTTGTAATTACTTATTAAATTGTCCCGACGCTACTCTTCGATATGTTTACCACCTCTTCTGACACGTAGCGGTGATTATCAAAAGTATGTCGGTATTCTTCTAACTATCCGGCGTACTCATCCACTCTCCCAGTAGTATTCATGCTACACTTTGTTCGTTTGTTCTTTTGTAAGTTCTGGGGTATTTTTCCTTTTTCATATCAGATACTTTGCCCGCTTTATGTATACCAACCACAAAAACGGATAAAAGTTTCCCTAATCAGGTGAAGGGCGGTAAGTTTTATACCCTCACTTTTCACTTTTTAAGCCCTCGGCTGTTCTTTATACGCTAAGCTGAGACACGGCTATATCAAAATTCCTTTCAAACTGCTGCTGTGCACTGTCACATCGTGATAATGGTCCACCAGCCACTGCGGCAACTGTTACATTAATTTTTCCCCGACTTAAGCTTCTCTGGCGGCATGTATCGCTCATCTTTCGTGCGTAGCGGCCCTCTTCGACCTTCGGTTTTCAAAGGTTTTCCCACTCGCTAGGCGGCACATACGGTGGAGCAAAAGTAAAGTTTTATACCGTAAATGTGCTTTTTGTCCGCCTCACTTTTACTGCGAGGATCGCTTCAGGGTAATTATAACTTCTGGTGGTATTTTCTATCTCTGGCTTCACTTATTGTGCTGCTCCTGCCTTGCGTAAGCTGAGTTTTTATCTCTCATCCGTACAGGCTTATAAGTTCTTCTATCATTTCGTCCTTAGGCAGTTGGTCTGTGTCATGCGCCGTGCGCAGCAAACTTTTGATACTCAGGTTTCTGCTTTCGCCGTCGGTCCGTCCTTCTTGTCATTATGGGATATGTCTATACCTATATCAGCTTAAGTGCTTTGTTTTATCCATATCGGGATCCGTCCCCATATAGCCCCTATCCGTATTTTGTGACCATAGATATTATTCGGTTTACTTTGCTTTGACGGCGATCACCGAGGCTTTCTAAAATCTGTCATCCGGCTTGTAAGTCGACATAATCCTATCTGCGCCAACCGCAAAACTCGCCCGCTGCTGTTTACGGTATGCTGTAACTGCCAGTCGGTTACAGTTTTGCCGGGTCATTCATCCCTGGTGGCAATATGGGTGTTATCCGGCTTTGTGCCTGCTGATCAATAGATTGTAGCATATATGGTCAAGAAGTGGATGTCTACTCTGCTATCGCTGATATTGAGTGAAAATGTCAATGATACTACACTGATCCAACTGAAATATTTGCTTTGTTTATTACAGTTTGGCGAACGCCAATTATTCCGGCGTCTTTACGCGACTTATAAATAGTTCGCTTAAGCGATTATGCGCATTTCTTTAATATCGCGAAAACAATACAAAACATTCAAACATCAGTGCGGTAATGCACATAAGCAGTGCGCGAAAGACACTCCGTTTATACCGAATTTAAGAGATTTACTCTATCATAATAAAAATGCAATAATCGAAAGATATAATATGGGTAATAAGATTTCCCTTCTTTTCAAATATTATAACACATAGTATAGCAGATTAAGTATAACATAAACTATCACTATTAATTATAAAGGCAAGTCTTAACTTAAGCATTTCTTCCTATATCATGGCCAAAGTACTATATGATATCGGCATGCCAAAGTATCCTGCCACTACCGCAAGGGCTGTGGTGGTATGGTTATCATTGTCTTAATTGGGATTTACAAGAATTCTTTTATATCGTTTTGTCATAAGACCATGCTAAGCCTCGTAGAGTCTGGTTCTTATCTATAAGTCGCCATTAAATTTACTGTGGGTCGAGCATAAATATGAGCTGTGGTGGCATTTCTCGTATCCCCAAAAGGTGCCCACCGAATAGCGACGCCGAGGCCACATACATATCCAAAAACGACGATAAGCCACTTTGATTTATCAAATATGAGTTTGAGAGCTTAACTTATCCACCGCAGTTGACGTTGTTTGTTTTTTAAACCCCTTAATATCGGCAGTATACACGCCACCGGTAGAGGCTGAAACAAAACACGGCGCAATCAAAAAGATTTTGCTAGTAACGTACTGTTATAAGCGAAAACTGATATCGGGGTTCTTATAGTATGGTTTCCGGTGGCTATCAAGTCTTAACGTCTTTTGAAATTCCGTTCGTAAGCATCACCCGGTCCGTCCAGAGCGTATGTAATCATCGGCATCCATATAATAATTATATATAAACTTCCGGCAAAAATAAGCTGTTGAATAAATCTGCTACTACAGCCGCTTATAAAACTGTTCTTTTTCTAAATTTAGTAATCTCCGGCTATGTTTGTGTGCAGTGGTCGTTATCATTACCGGGATGTTTGCCCAAGTTCGAGACTATGTAAAGGTGCTGCCCAGAGTTGAGAATGCCAGTAAGGAAGATCGCTCCTCGTACTGCTCCTGGCAAACCTGTGCCTGTGCCGCCTATGTGTTGTACCGATTTATTACTGTATCGCGCTTCCCAATAATGTTCCATACACCCGCTTTTCGTTGTTTTCCATTCTGCACCTGTTAAGCCTTTTAACCAAACATTTTTGTAATAATATAAAAAGCAAGGAAGTCTTTGTTCTTGATATAATTGAAAGTATGATATATGTAAACTCCTGTAATAAGCTGACATATAAGCCTGCCTCCCACACAACAAGAAATCTTACCATGCATGCCATATTTATAGCAGATATTATAAGCGATGGCAGCGCACCTAAACGTTAAGGAATTCGAAGTCGTAACTTGAATTGGGGGTACCGGTTGATAAGAGCTGCTATAAAATCAGCCACTACTTTTAATAATAAGATAATACATCCTTTAGTATATGTACAGTAAGAGCAAGATACCGATACTATCTTTTGGTACTTCAATCTTTTGAGAAGATATCGCTTCTTCCGAGCTTGCCTGGTCTGCCAGTGCTGTGGCCGTGGACCCGCAAAGCATAAGCCAGACTCATGGTATCGAATATATTATCGCCTGCTCTCCATGCCTTCCCGGTATTATTATCCGTACATCCGACATGGCAATCATTCCGAACATCGTAGAATACCATAACGGCTTATTGATAATTGCCTGCTTCAACATTCCTGACTGTTTTGACTTTCGTCCTGCACCTTTGACATTACCGGCAGCATCACCGCCGCAACATGCTTACCGGCGGTTGCCTGACTCAAGTTTGAAGCACATATCGCTCTGTTGAAAGTGGCAAGCACCGCCTTGGTGAGGTCTTTCCATAACAAGTGAAGATGACCATGTTGTTAAGCTGTTTGTCTGTAGCGGCGGCAAAAGCATTCTAAGCCGAAAGACTTTTATGCGCGAGAAACTTAATTCAAGCCGGCTTCCATGAAAAGAAGGCATAAGAGTATAATACAAAGTAAAAATAGTATAACTGCTTTGTGCCTGAATGCGTACACGCCAAAACCCTTATATGCCATATATACACTTATACGCCTCCTGAAATTACGGCAGTTAAAAGGTTATAAAGAGCTTGTAAATTCCATGCGACTTGCTGTGTACATGCATTTTGACGCCGCCGCAACCAACACCGGCGGGTATCGGTATAAAGGCCTGGTAGCGTAAGGCCAAGGCCAATAACCATCTTTGTAAAAAGGCTGATGAGTGCTATAAAAAACAACATCGGTATGTGAAACGGTATGCAAAGTACCGATAATTAAGTGAGTACGGGTTAAAAATCCGTCTTCGTGCTGTCTTTTTTTGTATAAGTGCAGTGGCAAAATGTAGTTCTGCCACAAATAATTCTGCTTATATTGACAAGGAACAATATATAAAATACTACCACACACCGTATTGCTCAGGTCCTAAAGTCTTGCCAAAAGTACCGATACAATAATTGCCTGGTTGAGAAACTCCCTGTCAAGAAATTTCAAGTCCTCAACAATACCAGACTCTGCTCATAAAAATCTCTCCTATATATGATAAATAATGACCTAAGTTCATTGAATATTGCTCATAAGAACTTATATACCAACTTATACCGTATATATCTTTTACCAAACGGTTCATAACCTGCGCTGTTACAAAAGCCTAAATCTTCCCTGTTTTCCCAACAAACGTCTTTAACCAAATTCTCAAAAAATCCTCTGCCACAATGCATACATTTTCTTATAATTTTGATTTTACCCTCTTCGTTTCTTTTATTTATACTCTGTAAAGCGCTGAAAGGCTATATATATCTTAACTTAAGCACGTATCTCTGTCTGTCTGTAAGGTGAAGGCATAATGTATAACCAATTTTCAAAACAGGTTGCCGTGGTGCCAGCCACCAATCATGCACAAAACATTTATCACTTAAGTTTATGGTCTTAGGGTGCTTTGTTTATCATCACTGTACACCTGTTACTACACACATTTCCACAAGCAAGTAAGAAAGCCTTTGCGTTTTGCATTATTTTAGAAACTTTGCAAGGCTTTGTTAAGTATTCTGGTTCTTCATCTACGAATCAGAGTTAACGTAATGGGGGTATACTCACCGTGCCAGCCTCCATACTCATCATACATAGCTGACCTTTCGATTTTTCTTTGTCCTTTGTCATCCCTGATCACCAACGTATATACTCCGCCATCCGGAATTTCAAGCAAAACCCGAAATTAGCCGCCACTCAAGTCTGTTTTCAGACACTTGAGATATTTTTCAGAGATATCTGCTTTCATATTCCTTTAATATGTTATAAGGTTTCGTCTGTGGGGTGATCATCGAACACATAAAGCCCTCATCACAGCTTTGTGCAATATGAATCAGCTGACCCTCAAGTATCTTGCTCCGTTATAAAACAACCAAAGCCATGTATCATAATCTCTGTCCTCTTTTAAGTTGGGTAAGTTCACTGGTCTGTTATATAATCTTCATTTTGCCTTTCCTTATAATTGTGCCGTAACACATAATTTCAACATAAATCAGCATTTCACTTCATTTTATATCTCGCTGCTGTGGATAAATATTCATAATCGGCTAAGAATCAATCATGTAATATTTACCTGGTCAACCCATCGTTAATATTCCAGTATCGGTAACGCAATGGTATAGTGGTTTATTTTATTATGTTTATGTTTGCAATCTATTGGAAAAAGTAACAATAAGGCTTCGGATATCGACGATATATTACACTAATTACGCTGTTAACTTTTTTATATATTTTGCTGGTATGTCAAACATTTCCAGCCTGATTGTAAAAGCTGAAACTTTGCAAATGCAATTTTAAGTCTCCATTTTAAGATAATGCTTAAATAATACAATCACACTTTCTTCTCTTAACTTTTATACCAGCTAAGGTTTTATCACTTTTATTGATACTTATGAGCATGTGGTGGGGGTACTGGCCAAATTGACCGTTTATATCCTCTTTGCTTTAACCGTCGAATGGCTTCCTCTTGATATAAAAACACACCCTCATCATATCCGCCCACTTTAAAACATTTTTCTATCTACCGTAACGGCGAGCCATTTCCGGTGTCTACAAAAGCTATATTCTTTTATAATGTTTTCCCATTATAATGAAAACGAATTTACAAAAACCTCCTTATATGGAACAACTCCATCAGTTCTTTAAAAACTTCTGAAGCCAGTGTGGGTTAAACAAGAAGTCTCTAAACTAAGAACTTGCTCGGTTCATCACCGAACGCCAACGACGGGTGTTTCATTTATCAAAAACTTGTTCTAGCTTTGATATTACCCTATCTTCTTCTATAAGGTATCGAGTTGACTATAAGAACCAGCTTGCGGCTTAGGATCTTTTATAGGCATATGCTGGTGTGCCACAACCGTAACGGGTTTTCTTTTTGCTTTTATAAGTGCTACCTTCTCGAATTCGCCAACCTTAAGTCTTTCATGAGGAGTTATCCGAGGAGGCGTTATCAACCACTACTATCTTATCAACTCACACAGTTTTTAAGACGCTTTTATCCTTCAATATGGTAGTATCTGCATCGTGTAATTTAATAAAATAACTGCTATTATCCATATTTGTTATCGTTAATATTCGAACAGGTCGGTTTGGTATCTTCAATATCGGTGAGCTGGATATCAAGTAATTCTATAATGTCGGTAACGGATATCCGTAATTCAATATCTAATTTGCTATCCGTCTTAGCCAAAAGCTATCAATCTGTGTTAAAATTTTGATAACTTTGACTGAACAATATCCTGTCTCGAACACGATTTTGTCTGTGTCGCTTTTATATATTCATCGATATTTTTATCTAAACTTAGGGCATGCTGGGGTCATTACATTCATGGTGATAAAAGCCCTAAGTAAGTCTTGACAGACTTTTGCTTTTCTTCCATGGGTTTGCTGATAACTTTGCTATATTTTCTATAAGGGTTAATTTCCCTCGCCACCAGGTCTCTTTCATCTCCGGCAAGTGCAGTATAACCAGTTCTTTTGCTTTTCGCCTTACCTTTGGATGGTACCATCTATAGGAAAACTTTATCCAGGCTTCATACGACCAGTGCCTGTAATTTGCAAAAAGTTATATCGCGGTGACAACCACTTTTATATGATGGCAAGTGCTCCGTTTATGGCGTTCTGATCTTGAAAAATGCGCTGGTACTGCTTTAATATTATCATAGCCAGGCAAGCCTCTTTGTCTGAACTTTTTTCTCTGTATTTATTAAGAATCTCGCAACACTCTGCGGGTAAAAATACATCTTTATAGTATTCTATCTTTTCCTTTACAAAGCGGTGTGGTTCAGGCACCGCCGCTATTGGTTTATCATAAGCTCCATGCAAAAAAAGCATATGCACGCTTCTAACTTTCAAGGTAATCACCGGTCTGTATATGAACCCTATCAGATGCTTTGACGAAGTTCGTCTGCAAAAAAGCCTTGCCGGTACGGAAATATCGAACTGATATTTTCAAGAAAATCAGGTTCTTTTCGTTGTTTATATCCTCAAGTTTATGATAATTAAATTTCTTGCAATGAATCTGCCAAACTTTTAGTAACTTTTATTGATTTTCGTAATACACTGTCTCATGTAATGTATACATTGAAAACAAAACTCGTCTTATTATTCTCCTTATAAAGAATAAAACTTGTTCTGAAAATAACTTACGCTTCGTCCAACTACATAAACTATATTCAAGGGTTCATTTCTCTAAAACAATCTCGATTTACCAGCACGCTGAAAAAGTCCTCTTAAGCTCTGTTAATGTTGCCGGATATGCCTACTCCATAAGTAACTTTGTTCCGCTTGGCATCTACAAGACGTAACCTTATGCGGCATGCGCATTTGCTCCTGATTTTTCGCTGTCGCTCGATGATCCGAAAGTGCGCTTTGTCTATTCAAGGCTTGCCTCGGGTAGATAACAACGGCACTATGGGACCGTTACCGACTGCCTCGGCTTTTTCAACCACTGCGTTTTTGCTTATAACGGGCGTCTTTCACCGATGCTTGATAGCTTTCCCGCATCATCTCACCGCTTTCCGCCAACATTACGTCTTGCAAAGTGTGGGCTCTTTTCTGTCATGGTGCTCGCCCAAATGCATCGCCAGATTTGCTCGGGTACCTCACCTTGATTTTCTGACAATTCCTGTGTTATATCCGCAAGTCGCCATGCGTTCACTGGGTAACTTATGTCGAAGAAACACTGTCGAAGTATAAAGTAACTCACCCTTTCTGACGCTGGCAATTGATTCTTCTTTACAAACTCGCCACTGTCTGCCTATATCGCCGGATCTATAGGAAGGTGATGCTTCCCAGCAAGTTTTCTGTTCTTTCATTGCCTGCAGTCGCGATTGATCGCATCCTGATGAGAGCCTGAAAAATGCCGTAAATACGGCTGACCACCACGCCAAGATTGTCTTGGATCCACCATCTTGATATCTTTCATATGCCTCATTGATTTCTTTATATTACTTAAATTAAGTTTAGGATCTGTACCACTGTGGTAAGGTTATAAACAGGATTCGGGATGTCCACATTGCCGATACGCTCGTTGCCATAAGTGCCCTCTACTCTTTCTACTCCGGCAACATTACTGACTCTTTTGTACTACTCGGTACCTCTGTCGTGTGTTGTATGCTTGCCAATATAATGCTACTCTGTTATCAAGTTTTTGCTCATCCACTCAGCCAGATCACGCTATGCATTGAGGTCGTCATGTAACGGTTGCCGGAAGGTGATATTGACGCAATATCATGGTGCGTTGTCTTTTTGTATTTCGGCGTTGCAAACTTCAGTTATAATCAGCTTTCCGGCCTGTAAAAGCTTTCAGGAAATGCTCAAGTATTGTCTTGCCGTTGTGAGGAATGCTCCATATCTTTTTACTATATCCACATAGAGTACAAAAACTATTTGCAACGTTTCTTCCTTATCTTTATTAAATACTACTTTTCTTTGTAAACAGGCGGAGTTATATATATGAACTGTCTTTTTTAATTCCTTCTATACTTTCAAGGTTCTTGATAAGGTGTTCTGCTACTGGCATAAAAACCTGCCCGACATCATCGGGTATGAGTTTTCTTAGATGCAGCTGCCTTAAAAATCAAACTCTATCTTATTGAGAAGCTGCCGGAAAAACTACCTCTATCTCCTTAAGCCAAGCTGCACTAAGCAAAACTCTATCTTTCCTCCAACCGCCATGCTGCAGGTTCAACCAAAGCGATTGCCGTCTCTTGGGTCGGCTCCGAGCACCATATCGAACTTTTCCTATTTGCTTATTGAATAGATCGCTTTCGCTAAAATCTACAACTTCCGCTCTTTTATATACCTTCCTAAAGTATGCCATAGTCCATCTCCTCCTTAATAAAACAACATAAAATTCGAAGCCATGTTAGAGTTAATTTTTATATTCGCTTCTTTGATATATCATTTGTAAAATAAGTAACTGTCAAAACGCGTAATACTTTCTGATTGTATGTCATCAAAAAACGTAGGCACGGCAGATGCCGATCAGGATTTTGATGTATACCTCGAGAAACAAGATGATTTCCCAGCCATTCTTATTTAAGGAACAAATATAGCATGTAGAATGTATTATACCAGTAATTCGCACGTGCACTTTAACTGCGCCTATAACCATATCGTGCCGCTGCTGTCTTCGGGTCTTAACCCTCTACCATATTCTAATCAAGGCTCTGTTCGCGCGGTCGCTCGGTATTCTTCCCTCATCGTGGGATTTAACTGCTTATTTCTTCTGCTTGCCTTAACCTCACCCATCTCCTGCTGCACTCTTGTCAGCGACCCTTACATTCAACCTTAGCAGCGAGGATATATTCACCAGGGTCTTTAGTTGGTTTTAGGGCTTTCTTTTCTCAACAAACTTCCGCTGACTTTCGGTGAGGTAGTATACCGTCTCCGGCCCTTGCATGCTTGCTACAAATATGATATGACCTGATTGTTCTCCTCGAATTATACTGCGTTTTAACGTACTTTCATGAACATACTTATCTCCTACAGCCTGTTTTCATACTTTATACCCACTCATCAAAAACTTTATATGAGTCTAAGTTGGACATAACTGTTGTTACTACAGTGGTAATTGCTGAGCTGTCTTTCTTCATATTTGCATATATCAAGTATCGCGGCTCCTCACGGTCAACTACATTGCCGTCTTCATCAACCGCAAGGCATCTGTCTGGCACATCTCCGTCGCAGGCAAACCTATATCTCGCACTTTCGCTGTAAGCTCACGTAGCTACCATATGTGTGGAACCTGGTTACGTGACGTGGTTCCGTCAGGCTTTGTTGTTATAACTGGATTTCGACTCCAAGATGCGGCAAATACGCTTTTTGCTATGTTAAATGCTGCTCCGTTGGCGCTTTGGTCAGTGCTACCTTTTTGGACTTAAGGCTTGGTCATATAAATAAAGACGCCTATGTCTGTTTTCTTCCTGCTGCATCACCGGTCTTTCCTATTTTCCTTGTGGCTGGCTCAATTCGGGGATCTTACCGTCTATGTGGTCTTCTATTTTAGTATGACCTCCTTTCTTCCATCTTCTCCGTTGGAGTTAAGCAGTTTTATTCACGTTATCGCATAAGGATGCCAGCTTGCACACCCCTGGTCGCCAATTCCTGCGAAAATCCTTCAGTTCTTACTACATAAGTTCGCGGGGTCGTGGTTACGCAGAAGGAGGTACACATCCGCACCTGAGCTGTGAATCCCGCCTCTCAAAATGCTCAAACATATAACCCGAACGTCTGGTATCGCACCTATTACAACGCCCTCTCGCCTTCTTTATATTCTGTGGTAGTACCATATAAATCTTCCCTGCCCCGCCAAACCATGTTCCACAGTCAAGTCTACGATTAGTCTCTCCTCTAAACCGTCGTTCCAAAAATACTTTCCCATTCGTCCTCCCGTTCTCTGGTACGCTGAAATCGGAATACCGAACTTTTAGTCTTTTCGTAACGGTTCAATATGCGCCAATACTTTGAATTAAACCTGCTTAAGCGAAGCACTAAATATCAGCATAATGGTCGGCGGCTTGCTGCAAGCAGTATAGATATGTTATGGTGCCGATTACAAAACGCTGCTAACGAACTTTATACTGCTGTTGTACCCTGGTGAACTGCCGCTTTTCATTGTAACGCGAATTCTTCCTGTATCTTCTTCGGCGGCATCCTGTAACAGCACGCTCTTAAGCCCATCATCAAGCTTTTTCTTTCCATACGGCTGTTTGCCGATGTCTTTTTGCCTGGCAGGATAATATCGTGGTCAACCGAACCGGTGATTTGTAACCTACTACCTTAAAAATCTCCTTAACGAAACTCGCCCACCATCAACAGCCACCCTCGTGGTTGCGTGATACCTTCCGTACTTATCGGTCCGCAGCATCATTGAAGGCGCCAGAAACTTACTGGAATCTGCCGTATGGGTGAGCCTCCCTGATCATCCCTGCCACCGTTAGAGGTCTCTGCTGCCAGCTTTAACATCGGATGTTGATAAAGTTGTTGCCAAAACAATTCGAATAAGCAATTCTTTTATAAATGTATCTTCGGGGTTCGCCCTCATGCCGGTTTTCCGTGTCGATGGCGGCTGTCTTTCATCATCCGGCTCCCAAGGTCTTTCGCCCTGTTCCGTTAAGCCCATAGTCGGTACTTATATACATAGTTTCATATCAAACTTTTGAGCTGTTGCCCAGTACCTAAAACATTGATGTTGACAGAATAATCGCCATCTTCAGCGCCCATCACGACAACGCACAATGTTATATACATCTATTCTTTCGCATTTGCCTTATCGAAACTCCTCTGGCACTTTAACGTCCACTATATCAAGCTCTTCCTGTCTGTACCTACAGCTTCTGTGTTGTTGACAAGTTCCTCCATCCTCTCTGTGCCAGTTCACCCCTTGGCTCTGTTCTTTAAAACTCTCATTTTTATCTTTCACAATGTTTATAAATGATAGGGGCTGTAAAAAGTCTTAACTATAAGTTAAAAACTTCAAACAACTTTTAACACCCTCAACATTTAGCTTAAATATCACATCTGTATTTTTTCTAATGTAAGCATTTTAGCACAACTCATACTTATCCTGACATATTTTTAAATAAAAAAACTTTATACTCTTTGCAATCATTTCCCCGTATCTGTCACTTTGCTGCATCTAAAAGCTCGCGACTTTACCGCAGGGGTGGGCATATCTCACTTATACTCCTGCCTGCAACATTGCCGCATGAACGCCCATCTCCATAACATCAATAATTTCCATTCCGGCCGCCCGTTAATAAATGAAACTTATATAGCCGTCTCTCCGCCTCCAAGACCCTTTAGATTATCCTGAGAAGGAGAAGCTTTTATAAAGCTTTCTCCCTTATCGGGCGCCAGGTGGCGGAGCCTTCATCCTGGCACCTTATCTCGCCACTAATTTTGCTTGCACCTTTGAACCAGTATTTTGCGCTGTCATCATCATTTCCCGACAAGTTAGCTCCGTCTCCCATAAGGTCGTACTCTTCTCTAAGACCTATCACGATATCACTTTAACTCTTTCAAGACACAACATTGCTGCCTCTTTGTGTCCTGCCAACTGTTGCGCCCTGTAATCAGGGTTAATACTATCTTCCAGCCCAGCTGATTGCCTGGCTCCACCGCCGCACCGCCTGTTGAAGGAAGCCGCAGGGTGCCGTGCGGTAAAGCAGTTTTGGAAAGCATATGCTCTTCGCCTGCTCGCTTATGTCGAGGCTCAGATCGGCAGCCTTGTTTCGCCATAATTAAGTTGTTTCATGCCTCAACGCCGCTGAGAGGCGAAGGCTTATCTTTCTGCGTTCACCGATGTTTCGATATGTGTATCTGTGCCTTCTTTTCAAAAGCCTTTAAAGACAAAGTTACCGAAAACTGTCGTCGGATTACCTTTCTGTGCTGGCCGGGCGCGCTGCTGTTGAAGGCCGCCTATATTTCTTAAGGTTGAGCACTCGTCCAAAAGATTAACAAAAGGTCGTTGGGAACCATGTCTGAATGCTCTTCTAAAATAGTTATATCAAGCTTTCTGTTATTGTCAAATTCCTTAATTCTGTTTTCCTCATTGCTTTGTCGAGCAAACCATAATGTATCATTGATGTTAATTAATATCAAAATACTTTCGATTCACTTTCTGCGCCATGTTTCGTTTTGCAATCTGTTAACAAAAGCAGTAATAGATCTACATATCAATGATACTATGCGCTGAATAGGTGATATCGTAAGACAGACCCTAAAAATAGTGATAATTTTCATCAATCGATGTTTCGCACAATGCTGTAACTCGAAGCTAATCGGCAATCTGAACGAAATCGATACAGGAACTGACTGGCAGTCTGTTTCAAATTAACACTAATAAAAATAATGTTCTTCTGTGCAAAATAGTTATTCCGTTTCGCTTATAATACGATGGTATCTTTCTTAAAACCAACCGAAGGCGTCACATAGAAAATAATGCTATGGCAGCCTTTGGCATTGCTGTTATGTCGTATGTTCGGTTCTTGACGGCAACCCCGATTTTTATAAAATACTTTAAAACTCTGTCATAAAATCTTATATAATCAATTTTTCAAATGCATGTTGACTCGATTTTATAAGAGAAGATATTTTATTTCCTCCCCATTTCTTGCGAACAACCCCATATCCGCTTAAGGATGCCCTTATTTTGGTCATGACGTATGTAAACTGCCAAGTTCTCTTATTCATCCGGGCATCTCTTTGATAACACCATCAACTTTTCGGTTTGTTTAAAACTCAAAGCCGGTAACTCTGTCATAGTTATAAGCTGCCATAAATTCATCCATAATAAAGCAAATCTTTATCATGAGCTGCTGCCACTAGCTTTATTAAATATTCCTGATGATCTTTTTTGTTTTATTCGCAACCTCTTCTTCCGTCATATGCTTAATAAGCTTGATTTTATGCGGATATGAGGGAAATGTCTCTGTATTATCAAACTGTCAAGCACCATTTAACTCTCGGTTCTGTCATCTGTAGAAACTGGCAGATAAAAGCACCTTGGGGTCACTGTTCCGGCAGCTCTTGCTCCAAAACCCCATAACTGTAATGGTCTTTTCTTTCATCTCCTGTATATGTGTTGTCTTTTTAACTTTTTAACGACATATAAACCTCCTTGGGTTAAGCCATTTTAATCTATATTGACCATCAGACTTATTGTTCCGTTATAGTTCACGATGTGTCGACATTACAATATTAAGCAGTACCGCACATCAAAAACGTTCGAATGGTTTTGATAACTTTCGATATACTGTGTTGTAACGCTGTTAGAAGTAAAAAGCAGCTGTTGTGGTTAATTTTTTTTGCATACGTTGTCCGTACCCGTAAATTATAATACCATTTAGTCACAAAATATCCTTGCTTGTGTATAAATATAAGTCAGGGAATGCTGTTCAGCTCTGACGGACTGCATTTTGACAGCAGACGAAAAATACAAGATATATGACCATTTATATTTGGTATAAGCGCTTGGATTTTGAAAGCTTTTATTAGGATCGGTTTTCGGGAAAGGACAGTGATGTTATCTCGGATGGGCCTGTTTAACTTCGGATAAATACGGTATGAGAATCACACGGTATGCAACGAATTTCCCGTTACCATAAGGGGTGAGGGCATGATCGGGTGAGCAAAACCACTGAAGTTGGCAATTTTAAACACCGGTTTCCGCCGTTATTGACGGTCGCTGACGAATGGGATTGAATCATTTCCTGAGCAATGCAAGCAGCTGAAAAAAGCAAAACAAGCGGAATGATATTGTCGTTACTGTAAACTAATCGTTGCGGTATTGCCGGTTGCCGAAGATGGCGTCGTGATGGTGCTATCGAATGTCATTTACCAATTCCGGAAACTGGTATGGTTTTCCCACCAATGCAAATCCAGCTATGCTTCGGAAGCGCCGTCTATGGCCTTGCGGTTCCTGGCTGCTTATCACCTTTTGACTACAACTGTGTGTAAAACGAGATGTGTACAGGAAGGCTGGCTTACTGTGGCTGGGCGCCGAACAGCGCCGTTTCATCAACGATGCACGGGATGTACTAGCTTATCGTCCAATAAAAGCAGCGGCATCACTATGTGGCGGCAATGAAGAAATATCCGGAAGCCATAAGGTTACGGCTATGGCATGATGTGAACTTTTTCGGCTCAATCTTGTCTTGAGAATGACATCAAATCATACACGCCTGCAGGAAAAGGCACGGCACCTGTCACGGTTTTATTGCCGCCAGATCTTTCGTGTTCGAGCCACAAGTATTATGAGCATTCCAATTTTACAGAACTCAGGGAATGCTCTAAGGCGGAAGGTAGATGCATTGCACTCATGGCGAAAAAGCGCCCGCCCGGGCATTGTTACAAAAGGCATAACTATAGATATTAAGACAGTATAGAGATAAAACAAATGAGCGATTGTCTTGGCATGGTTTTTAGCGAGGTTTCTTCCGGGTTAAAAACTCGACAGTGAAAGAATACACAATAAATTTCTGTGGAACGTTAAACCTGTAAAAAAGCCGAACAAATGAAATATTGCCAGATTTATAAATAAGTCCTGTGCATGAACAAATGAATATTATAAGTTTTTATAAGTTATGCCATGTCTTTGTCTTTATCAAAATATAAAGTTTATATATTTTCCCACTAAGCAAAGGCATGGCATGTCTTCAATAAACCGCTTCTACATATACTTTCTTTTCCAGGACTCTGCAACTTCTTCTCCTGCCTAAGCGCAACTTATATCCGTGCTTCAATATAGTTCCGTTTTGCAGTAATCCTCTATCATATCTTCATGCAACTCCGAGTTCTCTAAGATTATTGCCAACTCAGTTTTTTTCATCAGTTTTCAAACGTGCAATAAGACAGCTATTTTGCCAACTTCTTCGTCACTGCACCTGTGGTAATCTACCTCCCAAGCTGCCTCTTTTACCAAACCTCTTAAATTTCTTTTAACAGCCATGAGTACTCTGGCTGGTAATATGGCGGTGACCACGGCTGAAAGAGTCATGCCATGTCGCATCACGGTCAATAGCTTCCCTATCAGGCTCCAACATATGTACCATCAGTCACCTCTTTCTGCGGCAATTAAAGTATTACAAACGCGCCCATGTGGCGAACCACATGATATTGGACCCAACGCTTTCATAATCATCGGGATTTTCACTGCTATTAATGAGGAATGATTACCGGACTTCTGTAACCCTTCTTTAAGGTGGTCGGCTGTATTATCATCTTCTCTGAAAAATACTGTAGCTCACAAACATATTTCGAATATATCCATAATACTGCAATCATGCTTGGTAATGGCTTCGGTAACTTCCGGATCAAAGTGGCTTCGAGATTATGCCTCATCACTCAAATACATGCCCTATTTTGGTCTCACTTCATGATTGTAGGTGCCGAAACTCCTCCGTTCATTTCCGGACCGGTTCCTGCCATAGTTAAATGCAGCCGGAACTGTATCTTCTAACTCGGCTCGCTCAAAACTGCCTTATAGTACTTATCGGGATCCTCATCTGATGTGTTAAACAAGCGCCTTTTGCATAGTCGCAGCAAGATCACTTATCTCCAACCGCTAAGAGCAGATCTGCCCTTCCCTCTCTTTACGCAAGTTTACTCCTCAAATTTTCAGTGTGGGATTGGTGCCAACGCCTGCATCTTCAATGATCTCCTTGCCGTTTGCTTTCAATGTTTAACCACTTCGTCATGAATGCCGCTTTTCTTAATGAAACCTCCGCCATGAATCAGCTGAACAGTTTTCCTGATATTTGAATGGCTTCTTCATTCAGGCCGACCTTCAGAGTCATCGCCAAAATAAAGAAGTTTGGTTTTGTTACCGCGCTTCGCGGTTTCAAGCAACCTTTTTCTTCCTCTTCTTTTCCCGCCAACCAGCATATCTGTTCTTAGCCACAGTATGGTGTGTCTGTTGATGTTGGCTGTACTGCTGGTGATGAGTTGTAACACCCTGCGGTGAATGGTGAAACCCGCCTCTGCCTGGCTGGCACGATATTAATTAAATATCAATGATACGTACTGGTGCGGCAGTTTTGTAAAATAAGGGTCTTGTAAGAAAGATAAAACATGAACTATGCATCAAAAGGTGGGCGTGTTGCCCTTAACTCTTTAAAAGAGTTTCGATGTGTAATCGAGCGGAGTTCTTTGCGCTTGTTAAACTGATCACTGTCGATATGTTACCCACAATCACAATATAATACTAAATGCCCATTTGTTTCAATATCTTAATGTAATTTTATTTATTTTGCAATGGTGTGGTATCCAAAAAGTATATAATAAGCATACAGTTACTGTTGCCAAACATAAATAAAACTGCGCGACACTGCTGTTGTTGTGTCAAAAACAAGACTTACGGTAAAATTGCTGGTTTTGATGCCGTATTGCCACTATCATACAACCGCGCGGTGTCTTGTTAAACTAACGAGGTTTTGATTTAAGTGCAGATTTCATGCAGGCTGGTCTGGCTGATCAAACTGCTTTCTGGTTTTATGCAATAAGAAAATGTCAAGGTTTGTTTGTAATAAGGTACAGCTTGATCTGTCGGCATAAATTTAATGTTGAACATGAGGCCCGATCGGAGGTAGCCATGAAAGTTCGTTGATACGTCGGTCGCGTACCTCTTATCCTTTCTTTGTTGCAATATCAGCGCAATACTAAAAAGCCGGTGGTGAAAATACTATGGGGCAGCGGAAAACGGTATGAGCAGACATTAAGTGTTGAGGAGTATGCATATAAACATCGTTTGCGGAAATTTCCGGCAAACGCAGTACGCAAAGACTTCGGTACTGTTATATCTTGGCAACAAAAGAAGACGCAAACTTTGACAGGCATGGAAGGCAACAGGGGTTTGCTGATTTTAGTACGGTCGGCGCTGCACTGAGGATGCCGTTCGCTGTGGATGGGCTGGGCTCAAAAACTTGGCTGGCCAGCTGCACATGCATTTGTCTTTATGCTGGCAGCTGTAATAGTTGATTTTATAAGGGAGTTCTGCACCTGTAAACTAACTACTCTTAGAGATTTTTGCAAACTCTTCAAGCTTTTTGAACAGAGTATCTATGAGCGGATGGTGGGGAGGCAACAGAGACTCCGCTCGCTGAGTTTTCTTATATTATTGACCGGCTTTTGAACTAAATACCGTCATTATCATGACAGTTTAACTAATTTCCGACGCAAGGTAATGTAGGGCTGCTCTTGTCTGAAAACTGTCCTCCCAATGCAGCAAATGCTTACGGGCACAGGCAACACCACCGAATAGTATAAGGGTCCTTCATCCTCAGACGCCCGTTGCGAAACGGTATCTTCCAAAGCATACAGCGCCTAAGACCAGGCAGCCGCAGCTTCCAAGCGGTATACAGGGTTCGCTCATAGCCTTTGCCATACGCAGGTTTTTAGATCAGGACTTTTATATATGTTTCAACGGTGATGCCGGGTGTAACGAGATGTTTCAACATAACCTGCCAGCCGGGTCGTCTTTGTGAGACGACAGGTCATCGGGACTGTTCGATAAAACTCACTTACTGTAAGCGTTTGTACGGTATTGGAGGTATTTGCACCGGGCAGATATCTATGCCTTCCAGTACTTTCCGGGTGCGGAAAACTCCAATACAAGGCTACGCCGCAGGTTTGGTGATGGGAAGCCTGAATGGCATTTGCCGATCTTCTTTGATATGGATATTGACAGAGGAGATGTTAAAATACATTATACGCTGTCTGCCAACGCTCCTGAAGAAGTAGCCTTCTTTGTGGTTTGACAAGGGCTTTTTAAGAAAAGACGACATGCATCAACTTCAACTACTGGCCGAAACAACGCCGAACTGACCAAATGCGAAAATAATGCCAACACGGTATAAGGTTTCATGGGTTGTGGGCTGAAGCAAACATCAGATACTTAACGAAGAGGTAAAAGCTGTCTTCGTGACGAACTATCGAAGGATGTCAAAGTATTTATGACTTCGAATGATGAAAGCCGTTGCGGCTATGGACCCAACGGTTTCGGAATAGGCGAGACCGTCGGGAGGAAGTCGCGTGAGGAATAACTACGAGATTGGTTAAGCGTATGTAGAAAGAAGATGGGTGTGAAGAATGAGGATTATGACTTCTACCTCGACATCCAGAAAGTGCGACTCAACAAAGACATGCTGGACCTCGGCACGAAAGATGCGTAATGTGTCTTGGTATGGAAATATTCATTGATGTACTTCCGTTCCCGAGGGCATAATGAGCGGTTCGGCAATTTTGTCGGTATTTATAAATAATAAAACCGATTCGATAATGTATCATTGATATTTAACATTATTACTGCTTCAATTAATAGATTATGCCCTATATAATAAAGAATCAATTTACTCACCAATACAGATATTAATTAATGTCAATAATCCGTATATTGGTGCATTGCTCAAAACCAGGCATATCAAAAAACTCTGGTATTTTCTTGGTGTGTTGCGTCATACTAAAGGGTTTTGGTGTGGCCACGATCCGGAAGAGCAAGTTGATTTCGGGGCGTAGCATTTTAAAAACTTTCTTTCTTTCCTTTTCTTCTTCGCTTTCGGACTAGTAACTTTGTTGCAGTTAATCCAATATTCCTCTTCGTCCAAAAACTAAAATATTTAATTTTTTGGGCGAAAATGAATACCGCGGTAACCTGTGTACACCTGAAGAAGCAAGCTTTCATTTACTATAATGCTCATGTGTGTCTAAGCCAACTGAACTTCGTCGGGCAACTGTGAAATCAACCTCGCCATTGTTGTTTTTTGTCCTGAGAGAAGGACCTTGTTGTGAAGTTTATACATACGGAGATATACGCACGGTGGCGACGACCCTGGGCTGAGAGTACGGCGTCAAGAAGTATGGTGGGTAGATGAATGTGAAGAGCGGGTTAATTGCCTTTTATTTCCATCTTTCGCCGGCTCTTCTCTTTCAGCAGTTTAAAGAGTAAACCCATCTTTTTGCTACAATACCCATACAGGCCCAACCAATAACGCGGTAATCGTGATAAGATTACTGAAAAATTCCAATATTACATGACTACTGGGCACAATGTGGCTGCCGCCAGCGAAATAGAACCGCTTGCGAATATCAGCGCGAAGTCGGTTTTCATACCGCTAAGACCAGACTTCTTGACGGTATCGTAGCTCCTTCAACAATCAACATCACCTTATACTCATAGCGCAATTCATTATCGCCCCCGCTGATAAAGGATTTGATAACGCTTGATTTCGGTTATATAACGCTGGAACCATTCGCCAAGGGCGGTATTCGGTTCTAACTCTTATGACGCATCTCGAACGCTTTAGATGTCGTAAGAGCGGTGCACATGGTTTCTTTACGGTGAGATATCAGTTTTCGAAGTACCCGCAACGGACTTATTCTATTGCGGACGTTGAACATATCGCGGTCGTCAACAATAGTGCAAATACAAGTAATACTGAACTTATCGGCGGCCATCGGTGAAATAACAAGGCGTGGTGCAACATGTTACAAAAGCCGCTATGCGCGGTGATAAAGAAATCGCCGCGCAGACTTCGGCGGAGCAGCCTGCATGGTACTGTTATTGCGAAGAGTACGAATGATTCCGAACTATGTGATTTGCCAAAACTTTAGCAGGCTGCTCAATGATATGATAGGTTTTGTAAAAGGGTAAATAAACTGTGTCAAAGCGATAGCTCTTAACTATGGTTGTATCCGCCCTGCAGAAAACTTATGGTGTATGAAAATTTTGAAACTTTCCTTATAATAGTTTTTGGTAAAACTAAAAACAAACATATACGCTTTTCAGATGGGTTTAATCTTTTGTACGGTTGCGTAAGCGATGAAATCACCGTACGCCAACTTTTATAAAAGCATGTTTTGATGGAACGTACAAGAACAGAGCACATAAAGCCGACGCATGGTCAGGTATTTGCCTTGGAATTGATGGTGACGGTAATTACTCAGGCGGTATGAGGGCTCGGTTACAAAAGATATCTATCGTATCGAAGAGATTTACCCCAGGCAGGCTCAAAACACCACTTCAACGAGGCCAGGGTAGGGTAGAATCTCGCAAAATTTTTATTAATAATAATTTCTTAATAATATGTTACTCGCTATGACAATACCGCGAAAGTGTCGAACCGGGTTAAAAGCAATGCTGATCGTCGTGATATGACGGTGGCTCAAAAGCCTGTAACCAGCCTGAATAATTCGGGTAATCACGTTGATAGCTCGAAAAGCTTTGAATATGCTGAAAAACTATGCGGTAAAGATAATTGCCTGGAGCGGTAAAAAGGGTAATAGCTCAATCTGCATTGCCATGGGGCTATGAACAAGTATCCCAAAAAACAGCTCTGAGCGGCGGAATCTCTTTCTTGATAACAAAGACTTGATAATACAAATAGATAAACTTATTGTCCGGCAAGAAAGAGCTTATTTCCGGACTTTCCGCAAAACAACAAAAAACAACGATGGTCCGTATCCAAGCGCGGACGTAACCGTGAAAAAAGCACGGGACTTATTTGACTTATCTGGTTATATATCAACCGGCAAGTTTGGTACATGTATAATTTGCCTCTGTTGTTTCCTGGAGTACTTTCGTCATTACCCAGCGTTGTGCATAATAGCCTTGTTTAATAAATTACAAAACTTAACTCTCTATGTCATCCTCACATGTATTACTGTTTACTGTTGTTGTAAACTTATAACCAGCCCTGGTATCCGCTGATGTGTATGTTTGCCTATTTTGGAGACAAAAATTCTTTGAACAGTACTTAAAATGATTTATGTGAACTTCTTAATATACCTTCTGGTATCTATAAACCCAGTTGTCTGCATTGCTCACTAAATGGACTGGCTTTTAATCGTGCTTGACGAAAGTAGTACAATAAAGCCTTGATAAGTTAAATAAAAATAATCCGGTTAATATCAAAAGCAATCAGGTATAAACGGTATATGAGTTCTATGGGTTATATGAGACAGGAAAAGTGACGACGTTGCCGGGATTGAAATGACGGCAATGAGCATGGCTGTAGATGAGAGACGAACGGCGCACGGTTTGAGGTGGATGCGCCGCCGATCTTTCACCAGAAACTTGCCAGAAAACCTTTTCACAACTATAAAGGATTCTTTCGGTTGTGTATCTTATTAAAGAGGCATCGGGTTTTATAAAGGTACCGACGATTCATAGCCACGACTCCATGTCCATAGATGAAATTTGGATATGTTCTTAAATACCAAATCCAACATACCTATGAATCAAATGGTGATTACAACTATAGACCAGGTTACTGCCTTAGACTTTCACTTCCTGCCGGATTGATGAACAAAAAGACAAGTTGCCATGTTTTAGATGAACAGTTTTGTAAACTTCTGACAATTCAAGGCTTGAATCGTGCGTGATTCTGTATAAATTACTGGAAGTCTCAAGTATTATGTTCCACCTGTCATGCAGAAAAAGCATCTGCGTTCAATGGTTAGTATTTAGTCTTACGAAAATATAATTTATCGGGGTTAACAGCATAAATAATTAAATAAGATGACCAATTAGCAAACACTCACTGTAACTTCCCTTGACAACGTAAGCAATTATAAATATATCTACACACCACCCCAACTTTTCTATTAACAGTGGCGGGAGATAAAAAACTCCATGCTGTTCAATCTTTTGTGGATTAACCCTTTTGAGTAAATCGAAATACAAATTCCTGAAACGAGGACTTGTCTAAGCGGTCAGTCCACCCTCTTTTGACAAAAGCTAAGTTCCGCAGTGCAATGGCAATTTGCGATATGGTGAATGTCTGAATTCTATAAATATAGTGTTTGACGCAACTCAATAAATGCTACGCTTTGCAAGCTTACATATCTTAAATTCCTTTATTTCAACTTCATTCCCAACGTAAGTTCCTTCTGCATTGTCAAACAGCCTTCCTCAAGTTTAGTTCCGTTAGGTAGTTAGATCTCTGTTCAATTTCTCTCCCCTGTCTTTGTCTACCATACCGAAGATGCAGGCGACTTACCATATCGCTTTTTATGTTATAGTCATATCCTTTCACTGCTCTATAATAAAAGGGAAAATAAAAAGCTTTTATATCTTCTCTATCGAAGATTTAGTATATAGTCCGCGTTTGCTGGCTGTTCACTAAACTTATTTATTGTTGCCTGTCGCTCCGTTTCTTCGTATCTCTTCTTTCCATGCTTTCAGAAATCTTTGAATAACCACTCGATTTTTCTTCATCATGTCTTCATCAGATATAATCTCTTCTCTTTCGATTTATACGGCTCTTTGTCTTCTTGCATTTTGCTTTTTACTTTTTCTTAAATAAAGTTTGATAAAAACTCCGCTTTGTCCTGCTTTACCTGGCTCGCTCTTTTTTCACTCTTCCAGCCTTTGCTGATTTTGCATCCGCCTTGCCGCAGGCACGGTTTCTTTTATATTATTATTATACTTATTCATAATATTAAGCAAATCATCGAAGTACACAATTATCTTTTAGCTTTCACGACATAAACTGTGGTAACACCACTCCGTCATATTCATTTTGATTCGGTTTTGATAACATTTGTGCAATAAGTCGTTGTTGCTGTTGCCATATCTTCCACCCAGGGCGAATAACAAAGTACCAGCGTCCGGGTGGGGTCCTTGCTGGTCGGTATTAGCTGCGAAATCCGTCTGCCAGTAAAACACCACCCTCCATGACTGGTGCTCTTGCAGTTCCCCTTATTTTTGTATCTTTCCAACCTGTTGTTTATGCTCAAATATTTTTTGAGAAAGAAACTTGCTGGAGGTAATATCATAATATATTTCTTTTTTTCATCTTCTTTAGCTTGATCTAAACACATCGTCCTGAAACTAATTATTCTCAAGCATCTTAAATTCATACTCATCGGTGTCCGCTTCTTCACCCGGTATCGGCTTGTAAACATATATTGCACCGTCTTTATGCTGTCTTTCGCTGATTCTATACACTCTCCACTGTTGCTGGTGAATCTCCTCGGATTTTCCGGTCTGTTTATCCGACTTCCAGCCACTGTATTCCTCTGTTTCCAATATTGAACCGCCACCCGCTCTCTGTCGTCTATATTAAACAAAACCAACTAGCAATTTATATTCTTGTAACCACCGCCTTCTTCCATATACTGTCTTTATCCCTTAGCTGTCTTTCATATTCGCTTGTCACCAATATAAGCATTTTCTTCTGCCGTATGGTGCCAACGAAGTGTAAAAACTCTTGCTATTTATAAGCCATGAGTTATTGTGAACAGTGCAAACAAGGCAGTACCTTTCCTAACTCACTTCTACGGTATAACGCCTTTGCTTTTCATACCCTCGCTTAACAAATATGTGTGTCACCTACGAGAGAAAAACAAATACAAGCGCCGCTAGGTGCTTTATTTTTGCTGTTTACCCTATTAATAAATCATTGTTATTATATATAAAAGCTACTACGGATATTAAAATCAGTGTTGCATAAAGGCCCAACGTTTGACGTAAACCAGACCAGCGCGTTAAAATGCGCATCAACTGCTCCTATATTATTAACAACCAGTGTACAAAAGTTACTATAAAGGCTCCAAAACTGTATCCGCGGTGCAAGTTTTGCCAGCGATGAATTATCGAATACGCCATAAATACAGAATTCGCAAATATACATCGCTTACGCCACACTCCCCATCTGTAACGCTGCCAAATCTCGCAGGCACATGTATAAAAAATAAATAATATTATCTTTCCTACTATATAATCACATATCATCAATAAATCCTCCTCACAATAGAACAAGCCCCCAGTAACTTTGCTGTTGGAATTTTTACTGTTTTACATAGCATTCGCGCACAATTTTTGATATTTGTGGTGGTTTTCCTGAAGAGCAGTATCGGTGCCGGTTGCCGCCTTACCCTTGCTGAGCACTATCGCGCCTGTGCTGTTTCTTATTTTATGTCCGATAAGGGCAGCGAACTTGCATTGTGTAAAGATGGTGGCGGGTGGGACCAGGTGTTATCTTGTGAGATCTTCCCATAAACAGTCTCATCATCTGTCTTCATCCTCATTATCCCCTTCTTCTTCCGTCTTCTTACACCCACAGTCTTCCTTATCACGATTGATGCTGCCAAACCTAATATATAAAGGAGCCTGTTTATATTTTATTCTAAACGACCTAATATCCTCTTTGCAAAAACTCCCGAAGATCAACTGCCACTTATCCATGATAATAACATCATTTCAGGAATCTTTACCTGTCCATTTGGGGGTTTGATAGAGGTTACAAGCACTGCTTCCCTTGTTGGCTGATATCAGCCACCTTCCAGCAATTCTTCTTCCTCTTTTATTTAATCCTCCTTTTTCCCATCAAGGTGGTTGCTAATGTGAGCGCCAATGTGTTGCGGCGTGTGTGCCGCCGCAGCGAAAGCATCTTCTACTGACATCAGGCGTGCCGCGACGCTGTAATAAGAACAGGTGCAAAATATAAATATACTGGATATAAATGCCGCCCGCGACCAAAAGAGCACATATATGTCTTGAACCAAAACTTTTTGGTATATAAGTGCGTGCTTGGAGGTTGCCTTTTTTTATTTTTAATAAACTCACATGCTTATAAAAGAGAGCATATAAATTCCTTTCCAAAAATCAGTAAAACACCTATGGTTTTCGATAATGCAATTCTGGTAACCTCGGTTGCAGGATATCGCTCCCCGGATAAGTGCTGGGCTTATGAGATTTGGCGGGTGCACATCACTGCATGCGCCATCATTGACTCCATCTTAAAATCGGTTGCTTTTGAGTATGTTGTTTCGTATCATATCATCCTCCTGCAGACCTGCCAGATTTGACATCTATGATTACGCAAATATTTTACATGGGACTCATAAAATCAAGCCCTTTTGTTTTCTTTGTCCGGCAAGGTGTTCCGGTTCAATTCATAGACTGTCAGGTCCAGGTCTCAATCTTCTTTTGACCTTAAGGCTGCTTTTCTTTTATTGAGTAAAACTTTCTTACATCGGCTATAGTTCTGCCAAAGACAAACGGATATTATGAACAACATACTAGCTCGGGTAACCCCATTGAACCTGCTGTGCCAGAAACAAAGATTATTGACCTGTCGCATCTTCTCACGCCATAAGTATGTGCATGTTGGTTTTAATCGCTAACAGGAGGCTGGAATTGATGTCAATGTGGCAGTAAGGTTGAAGCAACTCCATACCATATATGTTGTTGAAAGCTCATAAGCAATTCGCCGTCACATTATCGTAAATGCGAAAGCAACAGCAGAATAACTCGTGATGAATTATCTGCTAGGTCGGTTTCTGTTGCAGATATGGTGTTTGTAAAGGCAATTTTGGACTTGCTCACGCGCACTGTGATAAGTGCCTGTCACCCGGCGGTGGCATAGCTTTAATATCTTTCGATAAAAACCATCTCATCTTCCGGGCAGAACCTTTGTTTCATCAACCATTCCGTGAACGGGGTCTATGGCGAAACATATTACTGCAGCTCGTTTCAAAATCACAGTTAGCCTCTACCATCCATCATCATCGCATCAGCTCTCTTATCTATCTGCTAACCTCCTTATCTTCAGCCTTATCTTGACATTTTCTTTTGCCTCAACCTTGCTTATAAAGCTTTCTGTCCTTCTTGCCCCGTCGGTTTCTGTAATCGGCGGCGCGAATTGCTTTGTTTAAACATCCGCATCAGGTGTAAAGTTCAACCATCCCACTGTGCTTTCTGCCAGCTACGGCTTAGCGCTTTCATTAAGGCTATCTGCCTGTACCATATATTTGCATTGTGCCCGGTAGTTCAACCTCACTACCATCTGAAGCTTGCCTGCACAACCTGATGTATCTCGTGCGCTTTATACCAGTCCTCAGGGTTTTGATTTGGCGCGAAATAATGATAGCTTTTCACTGATTCGCATAAGGTTTCGATGCAACCGCCTGCTTTGCCAGCCGGTTGACGCCAGGCGAAGATTGATATCCTATGATATTTACGCCTGTCAAATCAATTTTACATCAAGGACTGGTTGCAGGGTCGAAAAATCAACTCGGATTATGCCATATTCTAAAACCTGGTTTCAAACCAGGCTACAGATCATCGGTAATTCTTCTTGAGTCCTGTGCTTTAGGATTTCGAGATTATATATATCGGGTATTCATACTCTTTTGTAACTCATCCATGGTCACTTTTCTACAGTTTTGCTCATCTACTCCCTCATATAATATAAGTCTATAATTCCTCCATAATTCTTTTATGAAAGTTACTGTACAAAGAGTCCGCCAAGGCATCCCTTTATGAATCTTATGATGTCCGACCCTGCAGTGAGCGTTCAATAAAGGCAAATATAAGATGCGCAACGCAGACAAGTATCAAACTTAAAAGCTCGCAACATAGGCATTTTTTGCCTCATTAACCACTTCTCCCGACTGACTGTTGATTTCCTGGAAAATATTCTGTCTAAAAGTTGCTTTATCTGTAGCATAGTTACCAAACCCACCATCAAAACACTAATATAAACTTATTTCAATAACTCTGCTCCTCTTCTTCTTTTAAAAAGGTATAATTGTTTTTAGATTATCATCAAACTTCCTTAACTTAAAGCCATCATTATAAACGGCATTATAATATTGACACAACAAGCAACGCGGTAAAAACAAACTTTGTGGCAGCTGCTACTCCCCTGCCTTCTGTTTATGTTGGTCTTTCCTCCCCGTACGCCTTGTCTCCACACTGGTATCTGCGGAATTGGTATTCGCCGGGTGCTGTTTTGGTCGAGTAAACACCGGTTTTGCGCGCCTGTTATTTGGCGAGATCGCCCATACACGCATGGTTCATGCGCTCCTGTTTTTAACGCCAAAACTTGACGTTTCCTCGCCATGCAGTGCTGCCTTCCGGGCCCTTTCGCCCAATTCATAGCTTATCTCTCCCGTACTTCTTTGACGATAGCCTGCGCCGACAAGCTGCCGAGTTTTGGTATTTCCGGCGGATATCGGTAACATTTTCCTGATGCGCGCACTCTCACATGCTTCCAGTGCCACTGTATCTTTAGATACAGGTGCTATAACATACCGCGATCACGCCTGTCAGCATGTCTTTGCTTTCTTCCCTGCAGCGAAGGATTTTCCACTTCCACCCTCAAACTGTCCGGGTATTGTAGCCCTCACTTGCCTGTTCTCTTTCATCTCTTTCAATCTTTGACATGAATTTCTTTGCCATAACTCTCTTTTTGTATGGGTTCCTTGAGACCAACTCCCCGTTGCTGTATATTGTTGCCCATCACTTGTTCTGTATTAGCTACTCAGTGATATTATCTTTCCTTTTTAGATCTTCATTATTTACTGTACCGGGCATCTATAAGATCCGGATCTTCGGACATCATTCGACTGATATACCCTTATTATTTTGATGCTGGTTTACCGGGTTGAATCCAAATTCCTGCTGGTGAAGGGTTTTTCCCCAATATTGCGGTCTAAACCTCCGCCTGTTTTTGTATCCTCCTCATCACTGTAGCGCCTGAAGTGGCAGTTTTAATGCGCTTCCTAAAAAAGGTGATCTACATGCCGCTATAACACCTTGAGGGCGGAATAACTTTCTTTTGCAATTCAGCTTCATATAAGAGTCCGGTATTTACCAAGGTACGCTATAAAAAATGTAATCAACCGCCATACTATTTGTGTTGCGCTTTTTGAAACCGCTGCTGTTCGGGCAGCCAACACCTTTCATGCGCCTCTGTGTGCGCTTAATCTGTCTGATATATACATTGCAAATATATATAGTAAAAGGCATATGCCTCATAGCCGCTTTCCTATAAAGTGCCGCGGCGCAATAACCGATGATCGAATTCGCAAATTAAGCCAGAATAAATTCATGATCTTTTCAACCTTTGCACAGTCATGTTGATATCTTCTTTTATCCTTATCTTGTGTATATAATATTGGCTGGCATCGGTTTGTATCATTCAGTTCTCCCTTTTTGCGGTTCTTGCTCTTGCGGTTTTTATATCTCCACCTGACTTTTTCTCCAAACTCTTAAAACCTTTCCACAGGCTTATCTTCATGTATATTCTGTGCTCGTATGTATTCAAATTCTTCGTGTAATTTTCTTTATCAACAAAGCAGCCTTAATTTCTATCACCGCTTCTTTTCATTTCTCTGGCTGGAAAAATCCGGCATAGTAAGTAAAACAAGCTATTCCTGCCATTTCACGCACTCAATGTTTTCTTTCTTTGTGATAAAATTTTTTCTTAAACTTGGGATAAGTAAGAAAGGGACTTGGGAATAAATATATCTCTGTGGAAATACATAGATATTTTAGTATATATAAATGCGATATACTTACTCATTCAAGTAGCAGTGGTTGTATATCATAGTCTTTCACCTGCAAATTTAAGTTTTGTTTTATTTTCAAGTTCACGGCTTTTCGCTCTCCCTTGTTTTATCCGTACGGCTTTCTTTTGATTCTCTAAATTCATAAAGCAGGTTGGTTAATCTCCATTTACCACTAATCTCTAATTCCCACAATTGAAAATACTTTTCTGCTTTTATCTCTCAGTCTTTCCCCAAGATGTGGCATTATATAACACTTAAATCGGTTTCTTCCGCTGTAAGCGCCAAATCGGCTGCCGCAAGACGCGGTTTCAGCGACATGTCCTTCGGGCTGTTACGGTGATGTTGAACAGTGAGCCATCATGCCCGGCATTCGCCTGAAGCATATCCAGCTTCCACCTCTTTTACCTCTCCTACCACTATTCTTGAAGGATTCCATACGAAGGCTTTCCATCGCTCACGCCTGCCTGTCGCGCTTCTCTCCTTGCCATATTGTCGGTTTAGCCTCCGGTCTTACTATATTCTTTATATGTTTTAGCTGTAACTTTCACCGCAGAGTCTTCTGGTTCTGTTCACTAAAATCATCAGGTAACAACTATGCAGACAGAGCATTGAGGAGGTTTTTCGGGTTCACTCAAGTATGTGAGCACTGTATATCGGCTAACCTGTACTGAAAATCATAACCTCTTTGTTTGCATATATGATGTTTTCCTTTTCTGCTTCCGGCTTTCTTCGCTGGTAATAATCGGTCCCTATGGGGATACGGGCGGCAACGCCTAATATGTACTCTTGGGCGAATCTTTAACGCTGCGCCGGCGCGGAGATCAAACCTGTTTACGACCCTGTTTGCCTCACCCCACTGTTGCTGTATCGTGATATTTCGCTTCCGCCATTGCTTTTAAACGCACATTCTTGATACTTCTTCGCTTTTTTTCTGTATCTTCCTACCGTTTACTGTATTTCCTTGTCTTTATCATCAAGTTCTGATATATCCTTCTAAAGGTCAGGGCTGCAAGCATTGAGTCGCCAGCGGCCTATATTCTTTTTCTTTGCAGCTATAAGCTCATCTGTAATCTCGCCACAGCTCTCATCAAAATTCCTCTGAATCTGAAAGCCGATTTGATCAGTGTTTCTTGTGCTTTCAAATAACCTTTTATCTGTTTACATGCCATATGCGCTTAGCTTCTATACCCTCCAAACTTCCTACAGCCTATCAAAAACCATTGTTGAGCCAGGGGTAATCATCATTTTATATCCATAATACTCATATATGCGCTTTCATACATTTTGAATGTTCTTTTTGAAGCCTCCGGACGGGGTAAAGGGCGCGACAATAAAAGTATGGCCATATGTTATAGCAAAGTGGATAATGCCACGAGCGGACAAAAGCAACCCGTATATGACAATGAGCTTTGCTATCTCCGACGCTACCATTCTGCACAGATACGGGAATAAAACTGCAAGCTATGCTTATCCTGCTTGCCTGAACTTGTAATGTATTTATGTATACGGCGAGCACGGATGTAATAATAATATTATATACTTTCCGGTATTTTCGTCATTGCAACTTGCCGCACAAGAAAATTATCGGTGTCGGTAGCCAGGTACTTTCTTCTTTCAGCGTGCGCATCTGCTGCACTGTCCGACTGCCATAACCTCATAACACTCGCAACTCACTGTCAATGCGTTTTATCGCCTCAAGTTCCGTTATAGTTGCGCCGGTACAGCTGTATCTTGTCTTTTTATATGCTCGGTCAGCGCCGGTGCGTTTTTCCGATATCGGACCGCTCACGTATGAGCATATATACTATGTACATTTCAAGTATATCATACTTCTTTTTCCAGAGTACTCGAAATCTGTACTATGGCTCATATTCACTCTTGTATACTGTATGGATTCATATGTCTTCAGGCTCAGTTCCGATATGTCTCAAGGCGGAGCTAATGGTTTAGGGGAGGCACCTGTGGTATACACACAATTTTGCCAACTTGTCCGCGAAGGCCCTGTACTTCGCAAGGCATAAGTACATCCCGACATGTCATAATCGTTACTTATCAAGCAGCTCATACAGTGTTCATATACTCTTCAAAAGCTTATCAACGTCTTCATATTCTTTCCTGCCAACGCCCAGACGGCGCTGCCGCATGGGTCTTGCATCTGTATGGTGAGGCGAAACTGGCCTGCCCTGCTGTTTTCCATTTATCTTGATCCCTTTCTTCTTTGGTCCGGCTTATCGAATGGCAATACGCCCTCTTATAATATCAAATCGGTGTCGCCATTCGGTACTACCGGCTACTCGGTTTTGTTACTGTTTCAGAATCCGCATATGGCGGCCTTCCGAGGAAACCATCATATTTATATTGGTATCATTTTTCGATTCCTGATATTCTTCCTGTGATATTAATAAAATCTCAGTAGTATATGGTTTTGCCGCTTCCTCCCTGCTGCTGTTGTGAACTATGGCTGCTGGCAAAGGCGGTTCACTCGCTGTTGATATAATCTGGGTTTTGTACATGGTCGCCTTCATCAAACAATGCCAGCCAACCGCTTACCTCACTAAAAGCTCCCTTGTAATTAAAAAGCCGGTTTGTTGGCAATGAATGATTACATGAATTTTGCGCAAGTCTTAGACGAGCAGCTAAAAACTACTTGTCAATAAGGGCTTTTATATTTTATTCTTGTTGGTTGATTAATTTTGTTGTAAATTCGTTCCACCAGATATTTTCTTGCATATCCTATGGTATATAACTCTTTAACTTCTAAGTCCTCGCCGAGGTCATCTTCTCATGAGTAATTAACTTTGCGGTGGCTCCTCACAAAAAGGTTTTATTGATGAATTGATATGCCGTCTATATTTGCATTGACACTATATGTATTACCTTCGCCATCACTCTCTTTTATTATGTACGCAGTAAATGCCTCCAGTGCATCATCTGCATACACCATATGGGTTTTCTATCCAAGCACCCTACAGGTTTTTAAATTATCTCCTTTTTCGACCTCTGGGATCAGATGTTCTTCCACCTCATCTCCCTTGTAATACTCTTTCACTTTGCAAGCAATAAGACCCTCATCTCTGTCCCGGAACACACCGCAATTCTCTGTAAAAAAATAACACCTGCCTGTATTTCGCTATAAGCTTTCCAGTATGATTTTTTCGTTATGAGCTTTTGCCCATGAACTCACTGTTCATCTCGTCATACAGATAGTCTTTGGTTGTTTATAACCAACCAGCAAATCTTACGTGGGCTACTCAGGTTTAAGTTCTAGCTCTGTATTTGGGTCTGCCAGGGCCTTCTGTGCAAGGGCTTTATTTTTTATTAAAATACCATAAGCTCAAAGCACAATAGAACAAATGTTCTGCACATATGGGCATGGCAAATAATGTACCTTCTTCATCCTACATTTGCTCATATATTCTATCAGTACCAGTCTTTCTACAACTACTGGCACCTGATAGTGGTCTTCAAAATAAACTTCGCGGTACACTGTCTGGGTTTTATTGTCTCTTAAACAAGGCAAGCGGCTTTATATTCTCCCCACTGTATCCTTCCTTTCCTTGCCGGGAATTTTATCTTCCATTTCGATGTACATTGCCGCAATGTTTCATTTTCCTAAGTTCATGCAATAGCTGACCAACGTCTGAAAAGCAATATGGCGAAGGCGTAATAAACTGCTACTTTGTTTGCTTCTCGGTTTTACCTATACTTATTTGTGAACAATACACATACCGTTACTTTGACTCTGCGTGCCTTTGACGAACTTCGCATCTTTAACCTGTTGTTAAGTTCTTCGATAAGTCTTTGATTCTCTTTTTATCGCCCTCTTACCGGGCCACCGCCGCTCCTGTAAAGTTTAGCGGGTTCTGTGCCTGAAGGTTGTATGCGCCGCCATGTTTTATCTTCCGGTCTTAATCGTACATTGGACTTTGGAGTACATTGCTTTAACACCTTCCGGACTCCATGCTTTTATCGTCTCTTGATGGTCGCCAGCACTTTAGCAGACTCTGCAAGTTTGGGGTGTATTTTCGTTCTGGCGCCTCCCATAATCGCCTTTATTCTTTGCAATACCCTCTGTACCCGCCAGGTCTGTAGCATTTACTCACGTCTCTGTGTGTCGTACTTTTAGATATCATTCTGCTTCCTTACCCGCCAGTTTATAGTAAGCCATAACCTCGCGGGCTACGCACTGACTTACTGCATCTCTCTTGCATAGTGCTATAAGACAACCGCTTTCTTCCAGGCCGAACGCCTTTCAGCTTCTTCGCCCAGTTCATTCTCAAGTATTTCATGCCTATCCGCAAGCCGTAGTACTTCCACCAGGTGCAAAAATACTCGCTGCTGTGGCATCCTGGGTTGGTGAAGTTTTATGGACCAGCCGCTTACTCCATTGGCAGGTGGAAGTCCGAGTTCTTTCTTCTTGAAAGCAGATACTAAAGCAGGAACCTGACCCCGTAATACCGGTCAATACCAATAGTCTTTACTTATCTCGTCAACACGCCACTCCGAAACCTGTCCGCATCGGATCGATGGCAAACACTATATCGCATCTTTCGCTGCGGGATTTTGATTACTGGCTCAAATACCGCCTTTGATCGGATTAGGATAACTTTACTGTGAAATACCGTCGAAACTCGACCTTTTGCCATATGCCTTACTGATAAATATAAAGTACTCTTCTTACCGGGTATTGCCGGTTCATGAAAAGAAAAGGGTATACTGCTCTAGCTTATCTGCCTGTTCTTTTATAACCTCGGGACTAACACCTGCTCCTTAACGCTCTGCTGTTCTTATCGCATCTATTTCGCTTGATATCCTCATAAAGTCGCCACAACTCTTTGCCTCTTCTTTTGACATGGTCTTAACGCGCGAATAATCTTCTGCGTAACGGCACTGCGCTCCTGTCATGAGGCGATTGTGAAATTGTTGCGCCGTCTGCCTGCCCTGCCATTGTAACCGGTTGGCGGCACGGTATGTCGTTCCGACCACTGCTCTCTTACCTGAGAAAGCTCCCGGTATGGTCTGGTAAAAACGATAACTCATTTGCAGCTAAGGGCGTGCAGCCTCGCTTTGAGCATCGACATATTTCTTGAGTCAACGTGCTATGGCTACTGAGCTCGCTTTATATTCAAAACTTTTATGTGGCAGGTCGCCGAGGTTGCTTTCTTACCATATATATTCATCACTGTTGGACAAACGCCGACCTGGTTCCAAACTCAGCTCTGTTAAAATCATGTTTTGAATATCTTTCTCATCTTCCAGCAGCCTGTAACGCCAGCCGGTTGTCCTCATCGGACTGTTCGTTCTGTAAATCTTTATAATCTCTGCGAACGCCTCTTTTTTGCCCGGGCTTATGTAGCGCGCGATGTCCTGCAATATAGTGCTTTGATTAAGCCTTGCTGGAGATGCTTATTATGGTTGGAATTTGATGTGCGGACACATTCGTTGGTGGATAGTATGGTTTTGGTGCAGCTCAGAGCTTCGCCGTAATGAATTGACCGAGCTCTTTGAGCGAGGGATGTAACACCCTTTGAAACAATAAGATGAGATTGAGCAAGTGTAAGCCTTTCCCTGTTTCAATCGTACTCGCAGTACTGACCCAGCAAAGTTTCGACTTTATAGCCTGAACTGTGGAACTCGCTACCAAGCGGTGGACGGCGAGTTCCTGATCAATGAGCTGTCGGCTTTGAGAAAGGGTACGGTATGATTGAGCTCCTCTGAAGTTTTGCCGTAATAACCGCACCAAACTGTGTAATTGTTTATGTTTGCCAACTTTCTCCGACAAACCATCATTTTTCCCCAGAAAATGATATAATAGCTTTTTTTATTGTCCAGCATAAATAAAACGCATTCTTTGAAAAATGCTATTTTCTTCTTTCATGGTTTTTATTGCCAGTTGTGCCCGCCTGTGCCTCGAACAGCCATTACCGATACGCTCATGGTGTCGCAGGACCGGTCTTTGTTTTTGTACTAAATCCCCTTTAAAACAGGACGCGCATAACACACGCCTGCCGGCGGCTCTCATTACGGCATTTATAGCTCGCAATCCCCATGCGGTTCTCTGGCGTACTCTGTGCTGTCAATGGTCGCACGCTTCATCACAGGCCGCTTCTAACTCCACCCGGTTTAATAACTCTGTAATACTCCCTTCCCAAGTGCCTGCTCTTTTTATCTCCAGCGTCGTCAGCATTGCCTCATTAATTACACATCAAAACTTGCATTCAAAAATTTAAAAGCATCTGCTCTATAACTTTTATCTTTTCTTCCAAGCCTTTTTCTTTATCTTCTCCTTGCCTATTTTTCAAGTGCATTTCATCGAATCCACTCTATAATATCGCACCATGCGGTGGTTCCATATTGCAGGCCTACCTCTAAAACCTTTGAATCGGGCTTTATATCAGCCTTTTGGTATCAATCAGTTGCTATGCCGCCGGTCTTGGCGGTCTTACCAATGGCAGACTGGGGTATACTATATAATATAACCTCCAGGCAAAAAATAAACCTTAAAACTTATCAATTTTCGGATTGGCCCTGTGCTAACTCGCATAAACATGCTTCCGCAATCGCTCGAGCAGGAGACCCTGGTCTTGCCGCACAACCGCAAAGCGATGTTTTGCGAAATGATAATTTCCTTACACTTTCCTACGTTAAAAATGGCATGTGAATCTGTTTATACATACGCCAACATAAAAATCGCCAAAGCCAGTTTATTGCTCATATTTAATTGTTCTGCCGCACCAACATACGCGGTTACAGTTCAGGCCGGGTCATTTATCTTCGCAGGCGAAAAATCAATATGATAAATATCTTGGTTTTCGTGCTATATAAGCCCGCTATTCTACTTTATAGCCATCGATTGTGATGGTAAACATCGCTCCGCTTTGTATCATATGGTACCATACATTGTTATAAGCCTGTTGATTTACCGCATAGGCATTATTATCAAAAAGAAATGCCATTCTCGTTTATCTTTTTCCGGGAAGAACATTTGCCAGCCTTTGTAATATAAATCTGCCTCCCTTTTCATCGCAATCCATGTGCTACACTGCTCGGCCTCGCTTCTGCTTTTCTGGCATCAGCCTTCGCCGGATAACATAAGGGTGAGTTCACCACTTGCACCACAAAGTGAGATCGGTTGAATATTCCTCTTGCTTGAACTTTGTGCAAATTCCGTCTTTACCGTCTGCTGCCCATCACTGGTAACCGCGCGCGCGCCTACAGAAGTTTCATTGACCGGCACCTCTCATAAGTTTAACTTCATCGAAACCGCTAACCCCTCACTTACTGGTGAACCTTTCCATCCTCCTGCTCTACCTTATCTATTGAAACTGTTTGATTTGATGGCGAAGGAGATTGCCGTTACGCTGGCTTTCGTCATTATCGGCCTTTGGTATCTGTGGTCGGTTCGGGTGGCACCATATCACTGACTTACATTAAAATAATCCCTCGGCACGAACGGCTTTCAACCGGTGCATCATCCCGCTTGTCCGTAACTGGGAAGAAGTACCAATTCCTCGCTTATCGCCGGCAATGTTCGTTTCAAGGGCGACGTAATCTGCAAAAACAATTGCTGCATTTGGTATCAACCGAATATCTTGTACGGTAATCTTTTTTTTTTCTTGTTGCGGCTCGCTGTTGACCGTTACGACTATTAGCCAACAAACAAACCAAAAAATATCGGTAGCTAACACCGGTATTTTTCATTTTCGCGCTGGCAACACAACTTCTAACAAATTTATGTTACCGCTCTTTTATTTATATGTTATTCGCATAAATTGAATAACACGAAACCTGTAACGCCTCTTTAAAAGCCACTACGGTATTTAATCGGTACCGCCAGCTTGGTTAGTACCGCCAGTGCCAACAAATTCGACTATAGTCCAAGCTGGACTTCCTTTCACCCGACTCACCGCCTGCTCTCCTGGAAGGCGTTAACGGGCGGTCCCACCCTGTTGTTTTTTCTTCTTTCGCCAACACCGTCCCAAAAGCCGTGGGATTGCGGTATGCTGATCTGTATCACATTCGCCGCTGAATTTGGCGGGACCAAACTGCTTTTACTGTGCTGAAATGCCAGGCTTTCTGATTAAATTCACCTTCCTCATTACAGATGTCACGTCTGCCTCAATCTTCTGGCATATAAGCTGATGCCGTATCGGCAGCCATCGTCGCTGCGCTTCAGGTACCTGTAATTGCCTGCTTTCCGCCTGTCTGCAACGGTTGTCTGCCATTTAAATAATTATTGTCTCTTTGGTGATCTAGAATCGCGCGGTATAACGCCGGGCTTTCGCTGCTAACCAGTGTTACCACCGAATATTGTCCGCCGCCTGAACGATGCCGCGATACTGGGTTGTCACCTTTCCATCCAGCGATGTTGATTCATGCAGCCCAGGCTGACTATCGGGAGATTTCTTTGCCACTTTCTGCGAAGTTCACCGAGTTACGCCTGTCAGCAGCACCGCGTCTGCCAGTTTCGCGCAGGGGTCGGCTCTCTTTTGCCGATGCCATCCGCCGCAGCGGCTGCAGCCACAAGTATTCAGGTGCCGGTGCGTTTCTGGGCTGTGGCGTTTTAAAATCGGATGTCTGCTGTTCCTACCGGCCCGTAACTGCCTTTTGGATTAAGTGGTCAATTATGACCTGGATAATCTATTTATTGTTGTATCAATTCTCGACGGCATCTGCTCAACAGCTATCGCCTGCTTCCGCCTGCAGCGATTTTCCTTCCTCTTTGTGCATATCGACATTCATCACCTGACATGAACTCTTTCGCCTCTTCAGCCCCGGATTAAATATTAACAATAAGGTCGCTATCTGGCTCAGTTCGGGTTTTCTTGCGCGGCGCCTCGCTATTTCTTTGAACAGCTTTCAAACCTCTTCAACTGGTTGAAACTCGCGCTGGATCTTCTATGGTTAACGGTTTCAGGGCATACTTTGGTTTCTGCTGGCTCCTCTGCTGGTTTTGCGCTGGTTTCTGCTGCTGCCAGTAGGTGCAATTGCGCTAACCGCCCTCAATTTAACGCGGCACCAGGTTTGCATGCTGAAAAATTGCCAGGTATATATCGCCGCAAATCATATTCCACAAAGTATTGCGGCTGGTTAATTCTGTCGATAATGCGGGTGCAGACAACGTGTGCCAAAAAATGCTGGCCAACATGGCTTTGATTCGGTGGCTTCATTCATTTTCAGGTCAAAAAAACTAAAATATTTAATTTTTTATCCTATAAATCGAATGATGAATTCACGCGGTAGACTGACGCGAACGCTACGTATTGTAATATGCACCTGAAAACAAACTTTCATTTTGTTGTGTTATGTGTTATGTTCGCTACCTGAACAACCAACATGGGCTTATAAGGCGTTGATGGCTGTTCTTTATATTGGTCTTTCGTAAAGTATTATATGGCCAGCATAATGTCAAAACACGCATATTGTAATGATATGCCTTGCGGCGCCGGCGCTCCGGTATTAACATCCTAAAAAAAAGAATGCGGAAAGAGCGAGTCCTCACCGATGCCATTAACAGGATATACTATGCCCTTGCAAAGCTTAATTATGGCATAAAACAAAATGACCGTCCGGTACGCGGATCGCCAAACCTATGTCTTGCTGTCGCCATATCCGACAATGTGCACAAAATAGACTTTTATATAATGCGGTGTAGTGCTTCCAATTATCATCTTCAGGCTAACAGTGAGTAAGTATGTTATATACAATAAAATTAAGTATTACCGGTACCATACTCAACATTCTGGCAGACCTCATAATATTATTTTTTTTTTCAGGGAATAATAAATATAAATATCATTACAACAATACTGATAAACGGTGAAATTGACAATGCAATCTGACAAAAGCGAATAAAGTCCAGCTGCTGCGCGTAACTGAAATTCTTTGCCAAAACTGCAAAAATATTCTTATTCATATACACCACTCATTTATAAGTTCCTTTATAGCATTAACATACAAAGGTTTATCCTCTTTATAGGTTACTCAAACCACTTGTCAGAACAACACCCCGACCTTTGCCTTTTGTTGATTTGATCGGGTCATCTATAACCAGCTTGAGCAGTATATATTCGGTCTTTATATCTCATCTCCGGCAAGGTTGGATAAAAAACTTATCAAATCTTCATCTAAGATGTCTAAAAAGCCGGGCTTGAATCCCACATATTTAAGGATACATACCTCAGGCCACCCTCTTTTATTACCGTCAAAGTCCTTGGCACCCAATCTTTTTGATCTCCAAGTTTTTTATATCATGGAGTGCTCTTGCTATCGGGCCGTACCTCTTTCACCCTCACAAAATACCCTGGTAACACCACCGTTATCCTTGGCGGCCTGTTAAAACCTGCCGCCCGCATATGTCAACCGATCAGCATTATTTTCCATGGTGTTGCCAGATAATCATGTGATGCGAAAATAACTTCTTTTCCGTAATAAGTCATCACGTGGGCTGCCGAAAACGCATCTTATCTTTTGCGGAAAGTATGGCATGGGCAGGTTCCCCACGGTTTCTTTCTTTGCCACCTTCCCTTATAATTTTCGGGTACATTACGGTAATCCTTGTAACGCGGGTTCCTGGTAGGCATCACTCACCTCTATACCCTGACTCTGTGCTTTGCCTATGATATCTTTCCAACTGCTCCTCTGTATCTTTTCTTATTATAAGAACTATTTTATCAAAACCTGCTTTTCTTGCATCATATATGAATAGTCCCAGCTATTATTTCTTTTCTTTGGACCTCTCGGCTCGAGCTGCTTCGCCCACCCGAAACGGCTTCCCTATACCTGCTGCCATATTTACCAAGCTTCGATATTCATTCTGCTACCCTGCCAGTCTATCTGTCCAATCTGTTTCCATACATATCTTCAAAGTATTTGATTATTGTTCTCCGCTTACAATATGCTCCCTACCTCTCTGTTCATTGAAATACCATTCTGTAGTTTGAACTATACCTGTATCAAGTTATACTCGGTTTCCAGCAAACTCATTTTCTATCTTGAAGGCAGGGTCTGTGGCATTATCTCATATCATGTCCCGGTCTTGTCTGACAAATCTTATAAGACTCCGAGCTTCTCAAAATTGCCTTAATATAACAGGTGCTACCGCTGGGGTGGTTCTTTCATTAGGCCACTTCCCATTCATGAGCCTGCCTACTGTTTCCCTTCCTCTTTGTCGCCAAATCTAACAACTGCGGCAGTCAGCACATGTGCGACCGTCCCTTACATTCCCGCCCGCATGCGCCGGAGTTCGCTAGATTGTAAAGGCTCCTGCCAACGCCTTATAATAACCAGGTATAGCTTCTCCAGGAAATGATGGGGCGTGGTTACATTTTGTGAAACATCTTGTTGGAAGCCATTGGTTTACCCTGACGGGCAAACCGGCGAAGTTCTGCTGTGCCCAGTACAAGATACTGCTGCCGCTTGTAGTGCGCGCGCGAAGTGGGTGCTCTCGGTAAAATCCACGATTACCGCCAGCGGCGGGTCTCCGCGCCACCTCGCCAGAAGCAAATGCCTGATGATATCTTTTGCTGGGCGTCTTTGCCCTTGCCGTGCAGGTGGTTCTGCCTGCAAAACGTTCGTTATATGTGTTGGGCTTTCGGGATGCTTGTTGACGTGATGGGTGATCTGGCGTCACAAACGCATGTGGTATGCTCCCTGTTTGCTGCCTACCACGGCGGCGGCGGCATCGCTTTCCTGTGCTTTCTCCTGCGGTGATCGG